>ERZ1643251.1072-NODE-1072-length-33150-cov-23.310621_pt1 | contig 33150 bp, 40 predicted proteins | sample MGYA00579261_ERZ1643251 | MGnify/ENA primary metagenome ERZ1643251 (study PRJEB29033, sample SAMEA4952267) | chicken gut metagenome | biome: Broiler Chicken; feature: Gastrointestinal Tract; material: Caecum | place: Ireland | collected 2018 | study: Broiler... | reverse complement strand
ATGGATTAAAAGAAAACGTAATTATGGGTAAATTAATTCCAGCAGGAACTGGTGCCAAAGAATATATGGATGTTGGTTATTCATTAGAAAAACAATTCTTTGATGATGAACCATCAGAAGTATTAGAAGAAGAATTTATGGATTAATTATAAACAAGTAGAGGTACTCTCTATTTGTTTTTTTTTTGACTTTTGTCTAAATATAATGTATTATATTTTTCGGGTGATATTTATGTCTAATATGTTAAGAGGAAAATTTAGAGATAAATTAAGAAATATTTTAAAAAAACGCAATAGTAGAAAATCAAATGATAAAATTATTTTAAATAAAGATACAAAAAAAGTTGATATTCCTAAAATTATTATTAAATCAAGCAATAAAAACACTTTAAAAGATAGGAAACTATCTCCTTCTAAAAATAAAAAAGTGCTTAGTACATTTAAACCTAAACTTGTTAGGTTGGATAAAGAAGTAGATAAGAAAGAATTAGTAGAAAATAAAAATGTTAAATTTGGTATTGATAAATCAGGACAAAAACAACAAAATAATAAAAATTTTAATATAGATAATTTAGAAATAAAAATAATAAGTAAAGTAGAAAAATTAATTAATAGTTATAAAAATGATTTGGAAATTATTAGTACAGATATTTATGTTTTGTCAGAGTGTATAAAAGACAAGAAGTCTAAAGAAGAAATTGAGGAAGAAAAAAAACAAGTAGAAGATTTAATAAGTAAAATTAATAAAATAAAAGAACAATTTAATATTTTAAAAAGTAAAAATATTGATGTAAAATATTTAGAAATTGATAATTTGGTGCTTGTAGATGATATTTATAAATACAAAGAAATGGTTGATAGTATATCTGATATCTCTAAATATCAAGATAAATATAAAAAATTAGAAGTTTTTATTGAAACAAACTTATTATTAGATAACTTACAAAATAGTATTAAAAGTTTAGAAAATAAAAATATAGAAAAAATGGAAACGTATAATATTAATCGTCAAGAATTAGAGAAAAAGAAACATGAATTATTTAATCATGAAAATGAAATATCAAGATTTAATATATTTATTGAAAATCAGGAACATATTATTGCAGATATGAGTGATAAAGTAGGAAAAATTAGTAGCTTTGAAGATATTAAAATTAAATTCGTTGGTTATGACAAGTTGCTTTTTAATAATTTAAAATATATATCTTTACTGTTGTTATCTCCTTTAAAAGGTATTTTCCCATCAATTGCGCTTTCTACTTTATCCACAAAAAGAACACTTGATTTAATAAAAAAAGATGCTCATATTGAGCAAGTTAAAACCATTATTTATACTGCCGAAGATTATGAAAAACAAATTTTTACTAATATTTATAATATAAATAATATGAATAATTTAATTGATAATTCTTTATTAGATATAAAAAATATAAAAGAAACACTAGGTGCAAATGGCACTTTAAAGGTAATGCCTGAATATAGAGAATTTATTAAAAAAATTAATAAAGTGGAAGATATATTAAATAATAACAGAAATAAATTAGATAAACTAAAGAAAAAATTAAACAATTATCATGAAATAAACAAAAGTAAATTGATAAAAGTAAGAAAACTTAATGAAAATTAATAAAAATATTGAAGGTGATTATTTTTTGTGTTATACTCATAATAATAGGAGGAATATGCATATGGATAGTTTTACCGTTATCAATGAAAATTATGAATTTAAAGATGGAGAAATTTTATTAGTTTTTAAAATAAGTGATAGTAGTAAAGATTATGTATTATATTCTATTGATAATAATAATGGCGTTAACTGTTCGTTGGTTATTGGTTATATAGAAAAAGATGAAAAAGGTTTTGATGAATTGAAGGATATTACAGAAATAGATGAAAGGAAAAAAGTTATAGAAGTAATTAAAAATATTTTAAAAGGGGATGCGAATAATGAGTGATTTTAAAATAACTGATGAAAATAATATTGAAAGAGAAGCAACTTTAATAACAGTAGTAGAAGTAGATGGAAAAGAATATGTAATATATTCTATTGATAGAGATGCTGAAAATGTAAATATATTTGTATCTGCTTTAAAAAAGGACTTGAATGGTAATGATATTATTGTAGATATTGATAATGAAGCAGAAAAAACTAAATTGAATGAAATAGTTAGAAATATTATAAAATTACCATTGTAAGGGGGATATTTTTATGAATGAAATTATTATAAAAAATAATGAATTGGATAGAAATAGAAGTTTATTGGATATCATAAGAAAAAAGGATAATCATGGTAATGAAGTTCTTTTTGTTAGCAAAGATACTTTAATTAGATTAAAAAAAATTTTTGAATTTAAAGTATTGTGTTTAAAACTTAAGGATGGAGTTTTAAATATTGAAAGTATAATACTGGATCAACAAGTTAAAATTAAAGATAGAACTAATAGGGTATCTAATAGTATTAAAAATAGGTTTACGATATCTAAAAGTTATGTTGCTACCACTAGAAAAGGAATAGTAGATAGATGTAAAAACTTTTATGGAATAATAAAAGAAGTAATTACAGAAAATAAACTAATTGTGGATATCAGTAAAGAAGTGAATTTACAACGTGAGTTGAGTCTTAATAGAAGCTCTGTCCCACAAAATGGCATTAGAATTTTTAACAAGCCACTTAGATTAAAACCTGATTTTTGTCAAAAAGTTAATGAATCAACTTCTGTTTTAATGGTAGTTAGTAGGGAAGCAAAAAAATCTCTATTACACAGTTTTAGAACTTTATCGGAAAAAGCAAACAATTTAGTTTTAAGTGAAGAAGCTGTAAAGAAAGAGTTGAAATTTGCCCCCGTACAAAAGCCTAAGAAGTTAGTAAGAACTAAGTCTTTTGGTCATGCTTCGGTTATTTTAATTACGATATTAGTGCTTGTTAGTGTATTAGTTTTATCATATACTATTACAAGTTTATTAATTAAATAAAGAATAGATTACGTATCTATTCTTTTTGAGTATATACAACCACAATAGTTTTGGCGGTATAAATTATATTTTTTAGATAATTCAATTGATTTTTTATATCCATCTTTTTTCTTATGATCAGAGTATAGCCATTTAATATTATATTTGTCTTCTAATGATTTACCTATAATATTAATAATTTTACTATTTTTATGTGGACTAATTGTTAATGTTGTAGAGAAATAGTCATAACTCTTTTTTTCTCCAATTTTTGCTGTTTTCTCAAGTCTTAATGCAAAACATTTATAACATCTACTTCCGCCTTCTTTTTCTTTTTCTAATCCTTTGATTGTTTGTTCATAAACTTCGTTATCATAATCGCAGTCAATTATATTTAACTTATTAACAGATTCAATTTCATTAAGTAATTTTATTTGTTCTTCTTTTCTTTTTAAATATTCTTCCTTGGGATAAATATTTGGATTATAATATAAAATAGTAATATTAAAGAAATTTGTTAAAGTACTAATTACTTGACTACTACAAGGTGCGCAGCAACTATGTAATAATAAATTTGGAACAGATGGGAAATTTTTAATTTCCTCTATTTGTTTTTCAAATAATAAATAATAATTTTCATTCATAATTCAACACCACAAGTATTATAGCATAAATATATTTACTTTTTCAAATTTAATTGATAAAATGTATTTAGGAGATGATATAGTTGGCTAAAAGAGAAATACCTTTAAAAAATTATGTATACTTAGTTTTGATTGTATTTTTAACTTTAGGAATTTTATATTATTTATATTTATGGTCTATAGAATATAGAAAAGAAGTAACGAGTGATTCTGTAATAAGTAGCTCATTACAACTTATTAATTATAACGAAGTAGAAGAGTATATTGTAGAAAATGATAATGTTTGTTTATATATTTCTAATAAAAATATAGAATTAAAAGATTTTGAAAAGTCTTTAAAACATTTAATTGAAAAGTATAATTTAGAAAGAAAAATTTTATATTTAGATATTACTAATAATATTTCTAATGATGAATACAATATTGGGGATACTTATTTGACAGGAGTTCCCAAATTTATATATTTTATTGATGGTAAATTAGTAAGTAGTTATGATATTGATTATAATAATTACAAAATAGCAAATATAGAAAATTATTTAAGAAGTATAGGAGTTATTGAGAATGATTAATATAGTATTATATGAACCAGAAATTCCAGGTAATACAGGTAATATTATGCGTACTTGTGCTGGTACTGGTACTATGCTTCATTTAATTGAACCTTTAGGTTTTAAATTAGATGAAAAAAGTATTAAAAGAAGTGGAGTCAATTATATAGATAAAGTAAATTATAAAGTTTATAAAGATTGGAATCATTTTTTGGAAGAAAATGAAGGAGAGTTTTATTTCCTTACTAGATATGGTAAAGTTCCTCATACATCATGCGATTTTAGTGACGTAAATAAAAATATTTATTTGTGCTTTGGCAAAGAAAGTACAGGTATACCTAAAGATATATTAAGAGAACATTTGGATAGGTGTTTTAGGATACCAACAAACGCGAATGTTAGAAGTTTAAACCTTTCTAATTGTGTTGCTTTGGTTTTATATGAGGTATTAAGGCAACAGGACTATCCTAATTTACTTAGAACAGAACCTTTTAAGGGAGAAGATTGGTTGGAAAAATAAAATGGAATTAAGTAAAGATTTTTCTGAGATGAAATTAAAATTAGTTATAGATTTATACAAGAAACAATATATTTATATGGATATGACAGGAATGTGTAAAGTTTTTTCTATTAATATACATGATTCTTTAGAAAAGGTAGGAATAATCAGTAAAATATTAAATTTAAAAGAAGAATTTTGTTTGTATGAACATGAAGTCGTAATATGTATGGTTCCTGAATATAATAAAATAAGATATTTTTTAATAGATTTTACATTTTCGCAGTTTTTGCAAACTAAAATTACAGAAAGTTTTGAATTTATTAACAATATTACTTTCTTCAATAAATTATTAGAAAATAGATTTGTTGAGGTAGATAATAGTACTATACAATTATATTTAAGCCTTTTCGGATTTCACAATTCTTTTGATTTAAAAGATTTCTTTCAAGAAAAAACAAATTTAAAAAAATAAAGTAATGAACTATTTTATAAAGTCATTACTTTTTAATTTATCAATTATTTTACTTTTAGAAACGTCACCATTTATTCTATTTGATGTTGTTTCTTCATCACCATTTTTTATAAATATTGTAGTCGGCGTAGAACCATCAAAACTAATCAAATTGGAAAATTCTTCTTCATTATATTTATCAACATCTATATAATATATGTCAATATTATATTCATTGGCTATTGACTTAAGTTTCGGTTTATAGTCATTGCAATGAGAACACGTTGTTTTACTAATGCATAAAACAAAAGTTTCTTTATTTTCCATTTTTTCTTTTAGATTATTTAAATTTAATTCTAACAAATTTCCTTCTTTAGATTTCCCAATAGCGAGAAAAAGTATAATTAATATTGTTATAATTATTGCTGCAATTAAAATAATATTATTTGTTTTTTTCATAATGTCACCTCTTTATATAATTATTAGTACTTATAAGTATAACATTAAAATGTGTATTTTTAAACAATATTAGTAAATTTTAAAAAAAAATATTAAATATCTTTTCTTTTTGTATAAAAAATGATATGATAATATTGTTAAAATAGATTGGAGGCGTATATGTGAAGAAAATTAAAATAATGTTAATAGTATTTATTTTGATGCTAATTAATTGTGAAAATATTTTAGCAGAATGTAGTTCAGAAGAAGTGCAAGTGCTGAAAGAAAAAGCCTCTAATATAGAAATTAAATTAGAGTTACAAGAAAATGTAGAAGGTGAGTTTGGGACATCTAATAAAACTTATGATGTTATAGTTAATAATTTGACTGAAGAATTTTTCTTAATAGATGGATATTTTGGCGAATCATATGGTGTTAGAGATAAAGATGATAATGGTCAAATTGTTTTTTATAGTTATATGCCTGGTACATATAATTTTAAGATATATTCTCAGGAATGTGGTACACTAATATCCACTATAAAAGTAGAAGTTCCTAGATATAATCCTTTTTTCGGAGATCCTTTATGTGAAGGTAAAAGCGGAGAAGATTTGGATGTTTGCGGTGAATGGTATTCAGGAGAACTTGATTATGAAACATTTAAGTCTAAAGTAGAAAAATATAAAAATTTAAATAATTTAGAAGATAATAAAAATTCAAATTCAAGTTTTTCAATTAATAAAATAGTAATATTTTTAGTGGCTTCAGTTTTTGTTGTGGTAACTATGGTTTTGATAGTAATTATTAAAAGAAAGAGAAGGGGTCTATCATGATGAAAAAAATGTTTTTAATAATATTTATGATTAGTTCATTTTTTCTCTTTTCTAATAAAGTAAGTGCAAGAGGAGAACTTGTATATGATATTACTAATTTGTCAGTAAGTGAAAGTAACATAACTTTTGAAGGATGGGCTGAATTAAATGCGTATAACAACGTAGGTGGTAGTACTACTACAATTAAAATTTATGCATTAAAAGATGGAGATAGAAACGAAGCTAATTGGTTATCTGCTACTATTAAATATAATGGTAAATATAATAAAGCATTATACGAGGCAAATTGCGTTAGAAATGCTGATGGAGTGTGTGCAGATCCTTATAGTGGAGGACAACATAAGTGTGATCCCAATAATATTTTAAGTGGGTGTTTGTATGAAAACGTTGGTTTTACTGCGAGCTTTTCTTTAGAAGATTTGTTTAAAAAATTTGGAGGAAATAACATAACTTTTAAAATAAAACTGATTCATAATAGTGGACATAAAGCAGAAGCCGATTTAGGAGTATATAAAGGAAATTCCAATTTGGAAAATGGCGGTATATTTAACGGTAATAAATATAACATAAGATTATCTAATCTGTCTTCTAGTGCAAAAGTTGTAGTTGACTATGGAAGAGTATTGAGCGGAATCAACGGAACTTTTGCTCATGGAGGAACGTTCTATTGGTCGATGGGTGCTGTATATGATGTTGTAGGTAGAGGAAAAAGTAATAGTAGTAGAGTTCCTGGACTTACAATGTATGGATTAAAATATAAGTCTGATAATGGGAATGCTTGTAACAACAATAATGAATATAGTGGTAAAGCAATTCCTGGAAGCTCTTGTACTGGTTGGGGTTATGCAACATGGGTACAAGTTACAGGTAAAATAACTATGAATTTGGAAAAAGTTGAGGATCCACTTGTATGTGAAGTTAATGTAAATAAAAACTTGCAATGTGAAAACGGAAGTTTTGATAGTAATTGTAAAGAGACTATAAATGCCAAAACTATTACTATAGGTGGTGAAGGCGGCTGCGGTGGAGGAACTGCCACAGTTAAGGCTAATGTCATTATTAAGCAAAAAGGCTCATTGGAGTTTTCTTTAGACAAAGGACCTATATATTCAGGAGGAGGATTTAAATATTCGCTTATATATAATAACGAAGTTACTTGGGATTATGCTGAAAACGGAAAAAAAGGATGTCCTCAAGTTGTAGTAGGATATTGGGATGAGCAATCTCAGTCTTGCGCTAAAAAGATTGTTAAGTCAAGTGATTGTGATAGCGATGCAGAATATGATGCTATTATAAAACAGGGAATGGCCCAAAAATATAATGGGTTAAAAAATAGTAGCGCTATAGTTAGTATGCCTGATAGTAATAATATAAACGCTCCTAATGATAACGATACTGGTACATGGTCATGTACAGCAAATAATGTTACTTCATGGGAGCCAAATACAACTTTAAAAGCTAGTTGTACGTTTACTTTATATGATGCTTTTATAGATAAACAAACTTCTAATGTTGTTTATGGTAATTATGAGGGAGATAAATATATACCTAAAGGAAGTATGTATTTTACACCAATTAAGTATCCTAGTGGTCATTTTCCAATTAAAGCAACATTTTCTGGATTAAGTTCTATCAATAGTATGAAGTGGAACGCAACTTATGAATGTGGAATAGAGTGCCAACAGAAGTTAGTAGAAGATAAATATTTATATTATTTTAGACCAATTTCTTTATCTGAACCATTTCCTAACAATAGAACTCCAGGAAGTAACTGGATTGATTGGATAAATGATGAAGATAATAAACAAAGGTTGTTAAATACATACGCAACCAGTAATAATCTAGAGTATACTGTTAATCTTACTAATACGGATATTGCTAATATAAAAAAGTACAATGAAGAAAAAAACTTTGAAGGTAAGGGATATTTAGATAATAGTATTGATATTAATGGTAATAGTGAATTTATAAAGAAGTATAATTACTTTACTCTTGGAAATGTAAATCATTCAGGATTAGGGGTTTTTGATCCAGGAGATGATATGCAATGAAATGGTCTTTTGCACAAGTCGGTTTGATAGCTGCAGGACTTGTTGGAATAGTTATTATATTGCTTTTTCAACAGATTACTGTAAATAATGAACAAGATTATTATTTGCTTAGAGAAGTAACTGAAGCAGCAATGCTTGATTCGATTGATTTAGCTTATTATAGGGACACTGGTGAAGTTAAAATGATACAAGAAAAGTTTGTAGAAAACTTTGTTAGAAGATTTTCTGAATCTGTTAACTATAGTTCTACAGGATACTCCATTAGATTTTATGATATTATGGAGTATCCTCCAAAAGTAAGTGTAATAATTGAAACTGGTATAGGCACATATAAAATATATGGTGATGCTGAAAATTATAACATAGCCAATCAATTGGATGCAATATTAGAAAATAAAGAGAAGAAATAAGGAGGATGTTATGAATAATTTAAATTCATCTTTAAAAAAATTTATTGGTAATAAAAATACAGTTACCATATTGGGGGTTATTTTATGTATATTTATACTATATATTGGTTATAATTTTAGAATTAATCAAGTTGTAACTTTGGTTAAAGTTCCATATGCTAATCAGGATATACAACCTAAAACTTTAATTACTACAGAAATGGTTTCTTATATGGAAGTTCCTAAAGCATTCCTAGTAGGTAGTTATTATAGTGATTCTAATAGTATAGTTGGAAAATATTCTAATTATAACACTATAATTGCAAAAGGAAGTTTATTTTATCAAGCGTTATTGACTGAAGAAAAGTATTTGCCTGATAATGCTTTGCGTGATGTTCCAGAGGATTACACTGTTATAAATTTCCCGGTTAATATTTCTACTACTTATGCAAACTCTATGATGCCTGGTGAATATATAAATATTTATTATAAGAGTGTTAATGACGAAGGCAAAATTATGTTTGGTAAGTTTGTTAGCAATATTGAAATATTAGCGGTAAAAGATGGTTCTGGTCAACATGTATTTGAATCTACTGATGAAGCTAGAGTACCAGCATATATGTTGTTTGCGGTTCCAGAAGAAACGCACTTATTATTAAGAAAAGCTTTATATCTTACTGAATATGATGCAGAATTAATACTTGTTCCAAACACAAAGACTCTAACAGAAGAAGATGCTGTTATGGTAAATAGTACTGATATAGAAAACTTTATTCTTGATAAAACTCAATTGGTAGACGTAAAAGATTTACCAAGTATAGAGGAATCTGTTAATAATTCTATGAACCAAGATAATACTAATAATGAGAATAATGCAAATAATCAAACTGAATAGGGGGAGATTAAATGGAATATGAATTTAGCCAGGTAGATTTTGGACCTTTAAAACAATTTTTAGAAATGGATGATGTTACAGATATTTCTTATAGTAATGGTGGTCAAGTATGGATTAAGACTCTATCTAAAGGCGTTTTAAGAGTAGAAAATACAGGTATTGATAATGCTCTTATGGAAAAAATTGCTTTTCAGTGTGCAAATTTAATGGGAAAATCCTTTAATATGGCTAATCCTTTTCTTGATGCAGAAGGAGCAGAAATACGTATGAATTTTGTTCACGATTCTATAGCTAAAAATGGAATTGCTGTATTGATACGTAAAACTCCTGCCAAAATAAGATTAGAAAAAGAGAAAATAATAAATGAAGATTATATTAGAAGGGATATTCATGATTTTTTGATGAAGTGTGTTGAAGGGCACTGTAACATACTGGTAAGTGGAGAAACTGGTTCGGGGAAAACAGAATTTGTAAAATACTTGGCAGCGCACACTAAAGAAAATGAAAAAATAATTACTATAGAAGATACATTGGAATTACATTTAGATAAAATATTTCCTCATCGCGATATAGTTGCTATGAAAACTAATAATATTGCTTCTTATTCTGATGTTTTAGTTACGTGTATGAGACAAAATCCACGTTGGATTCTATTATCGGAAGTAAGAAGTGCAGAGGCTGTTATGGCTGTTAGAAACTCTATATCTTCAGGACATAATATTTTATCTACAATACATGCTGATAAAGCTGAATCAATTCCGAGTCGTTTATACAGTCTGTTAGAATCTAATCTTGATTTAGAACAATTTTTGAGAAGTATACATAGATACGTTCAATTAGGGGTTCATATTAAGGGTTATTATAGTACTAAATATCAAAGGTTTCATCGTGAAGTATCAGAAGTTACTGAATTTTATGTTACTTCTGATACTAACGAAGCTAAGTCACATACCATTTATAAAAAAACACCGGATGGGAAAATTGTAATACATAATCCTACTAAATATTTGTTAGGATATTTGGAAAGCCAAGGTGTTATAATGGCTAAAGACATATTAGTAAAAGAAGAAGTTCCAGTTAATACTACTCCTATTGTCAATAATAATTTTATTCCTAATAGTCAAGGTAATAATAATTATTTTAATGTAACTGGGGGAAATAATATTTAAGTTAGGTAGGTGATACTTTTGGAAATATTAATAGTCGGTTTAATTTTAATATTTATAGTATTATATCGTTCAAGCAATAGTGCAGGAATACAAAATTTTATATATAAGGAAGCCGAAGTTTTATATAATAAGTATGCTCCATATTCTTTTAAAAATATGAGAGATAAAATAAAAGAACTGGGTCTTGAGTATACTCCTAAGCAATATACTACACAAGTTATTGTATTTGCACTTGTTGCAGGAGTAGTTAGCTATATGTATTTCTATGATTTAGTAATAGTAGTTATTTATGTAGTATTAGTTATATCAGCAATTCCTTATCTTACTTATTTAAGATGTAAAAGACAGTATAGTGAATTTATATTTGAACAAATACAAGTATATTGCACTAATACTATATTGGAATTTGCTACAACAAATGCTTTTGTTAAATCATTAGAAGGTGTTGTTAATTCAGGAGTTTTAGAGGAACCAATATTATCGGATGTTAAAACTATGATATCTTTATCATATGAAAAAGGAGATGTTTATGATTCAATAAAATATTTTGATTCAAAATATCCTTATTATATGGTAAAAAATATGCATCAATTGTTTTTGCAAGTAACAAAAGAAGGTGCTAAAAACACAAGAGATACTTTTGATGGAATGCTAAATGATATAGATATGTTGGTTGAAGGAGTATATAGAGATAGACTTGATAGAAGTAACTTCCATAAACAATTTTTAACTTATGGTGTAGCCTTGTATGGATTGATTATGTTAATTCAATTACTAATTGGTGTATCAACTTATATTAGTATGTTGGATCAAATATTTGTTAAAATTATTATCCATGCAATAGTAATTATTAATACATTATTTTTATTGAGTGGAGAAAAATATTATAATGAGAATGTAGGTGCTGAATAATGGAAATATTATTAATAGGTATAATTGTTATGTTTATTTTAATATATAATAATGTTATAAGTACTAAAAGTTTCTTAGGTGATAATAAAAAATATTTTTCTTTATTAAAAGAAAAGGATTATGAGTTTTTACTTAGAGCAAAATATGGAGATAACGTTATAGATCCTGAAGGACTATTTATGAAAAGGGTTAGAAATGGTTTACTTGTCACAATTGTGTTAATTTTCATTTTTTTGTCACAATTAAGCTTTATTAATGTTATAATATCTTTAGTAGTAGGATTTATAGTGTTTAAATCTGATTATAATAATTTAAAAAGTTTTTATAAAAAGCATTTAAACGAGATAGATTCTCTACTACCATATTATTTAAAAAGTTTAGAAGTGCTTATTCAGCATTATACGGTTCCAGTAGCATTGGCTAGATCTATAGAAGATGCTCCTGATGTATTTAAACCAGGATTAAGAAAACTTGTTGAAAAAATAGAAGCAGGTGATTCTAGTATTCAACCGTATATGGATTTTGCACAAGAATACCCTGTTAGGGATTCTATGAGGATGATGAGGCTATTGTACAGATTAGGATTAGGAGAACAAGAAAAAAAGCATGAACAATTAAATGCTTTTGCTAGAACTGTTTCTTCTCTTCAAAATAAGTCCAGAGAACAAAAGTATAAAGCACGTTTGGAGAAAATGGAAGGAAAGACAATGGCTATGTTGGTTTGTACCGGTGGAGGTACAATGGTATTACTTTTGATTTCAATCTTTATGCTTATGGGGTCTTCAACCGGACAATAAGATATAGATTTGAAATATAAATAAAAAGATAAATAAGGGTATATAGAAAGGAGGTAGTTATTAATGAAAGAAGCGACAGGAGAATTAAACATGACAGTTATTACAATAGTAGCTATAGCAGTTATTGGTGGTATTTTGGCTCTTATGTGGGGACCTATTACTAACTGGATTTCTGGTTCTTTTGGAACAGGTGCTGCTACTACATGTCCTGACGGTCAAAGATGGGTAGAAGGACAAGGTTGTGTTAAAGGTTAAAATAAATTTTAATATTTTAATCTCTGAGTAAAAATTAAGATAATTATTGTTTAAATCTTCTTAATTTTTTGAAATGAGGTGAGTAAAAGATGAGAGATGCATTTGGTGGAGCTTTTATGATAAAACTTATGCTTATATTCTTAGTAATATATGTATGTTTTATTGCAGTTGCATTAAATTATGCTAAAGCTTTCAAAGCTAAAAATGCAATAATTGATTATATTGAAAGATACGAAGGATTTGAAAATAGTAAAGATATCATTGACTCTCACTTGAGTAATGTAAGATATTATGTTAGAAGTCAAAGTGGCGTAAATGCCGATTATTCTAAAAAAAATCCTAATGCATCTTGTTATGAATTAGGTTATTGCATTGAAGCTTATGATGATGCAAGTGGTGCAAATTATATTGTTACTACATTTTTAGAAGTTAATTTCTTTGGTTTTGATTCTTTAGCAGGCTTATCTTTTACTGTACCTATTAAAGGTGAAGTAAGAATTCCAATTCGTAATTTATAGAGTAGGTGATTATATGAGAGATGCATTTGGTGGAGCATTTTTTATAAAATTGATGTTAATATTTTTTGCTATATATATATCTTTTATAGCCATTGCTCTTAGTTATACAAAAGCATTTAGAGTAAAAAACACTATTATAAATTATATAGAAGATAATGAAACTTACAATAATGATATAGCAATTATGATTGATAACTATGTCAAAGAGATGAATTATTATGTATCTAGTGTTGGTCCAAATGGTAGTAATACTAGATATAGTCAATGTGATAGTAGAGGTTATTGTGTTGATGAAGTATACTCTGACGAATTAAGAGGTAAATATTATAAAGTAACAACATTTATAGAGATAAACTTTCCTTTTTTCAATATAAATGTATTAGTTCCAATAACTGGGGAAACAAGAGTAGTTACAAAATAGGAGGAAATTATGAATGTAATAGTTTCAAATAAATACAAAGATTTATTAAATAGTTTAAATTATGAAATAAGTAAAAACATTAATGGTGAATTTGAAGTAGATGAAATTATTAATACTTTTTCAAATTTTTATTTTAATAGAATGTTTTTGGATATTACAGCGATTAAGGATTATCAAAATCTATATAATATTCAAAAACTATCTATTAACTTAGATATGAGTAAAGTTATTTTGCTTCTTGATAATAATGATTTTTGTTCTTCTCCTCAGTTTATTTCACAATTAGTGGGAATGGGAATATATAATTTCTCTAAAGATTTAACAGGAATTATGTATTTATATGAGCATCCTAATGTATATAGAGATGTTGCACATTTACACAATATTAATATTGTTAATAATAATACTGGAGTGGTTAATAATAATGTAAATGCTACGCAATCAAACGTAACTAATACTCAATCAAATTATAATAATCAGAAAAGATCTATCGTTATTGGTTTTAAAAACTTAACAACACATGCTGGATCTACTACTCTAGTATATATGCTAAAAAAAGTTTTATCAAAATATTATTCTGTAAAAGCAGCAGAGGTGAATAAAAGGGATTTTATGTATTTTAGAGAAGAGAATATGTTTTCTTTATCTTCTTCCGAATTAAATCAATTTGTTTCTCAAAATGATGATTCTAATATTATTTTACTAGATATTAATGATGGAGACATTACGGTATGTACTGATATTATATTTTTGGCAGAACCTTCAGTTATAAAATTAAATAAACTCATTATGTTAGATAAAAATGCTTTTAAGAAAAAAAGTGATAAAAAAATTGTTTTAAATAAAAGCTTTTTAAATAACAGTGATATAAGTGGTTTTGAGCGAGAGGCAGAAATAAAAGTCTTTTACAATATGCCTAATTTGGATGATAGAAACATAGATGAAAATCTATTATTAGATTTTATAAATAAATTAGGATTATTACAAAGAGTGTAAAAGATGTGTATATATATTGACAATATTTGCAATTTAAGATATTATATTTATATAAATGAGGAGGGATAATATGTTGTTTTTAGATGATATGTGTACTAATTTATTGCCTATAATTAGATTGATTAAAAATGGTTTAATTCCTTTAATTCAAATCGGAATTCCCATTATTTTAATTGTATTAGGTACAATTGATTTAGGTAAAGCTGTTATTGCTAGTAAAGAAGATGAAATAAAAAACGCTCAAAAGATGCTAGTTAAAAGAGCAATTTATGCTGTAGCAGTATTCTTTGTTGTTACAATTGTTACATTAGTATTTAGTTTACTGGCTACTGCTGAGGATCCTAATAAAGTAGAAGATCCTAATGCGACAAAGCAAGAAACTTGGTTAGATTGTTGGAATATGGTAAAATAATGATTTTTTAGAATTCAATTTTGAATTCTTTTTTTTATTAAATCTATTGTATATTGCTTTGTTGATATGCTATAATATATTTATATGTTGAGGTGTTTTTTATGAAGAAAACTTTATATGTATTATTTGTTTTTTTATTAATGTTTTTAGGAAATATAGAAGTATTAGCTAATACTACCCATAACACTCAAGAAAGTGATGGTGGAGGAGAAACTATAGATAATCCTAATGAAGAGGGAAATGTTTGTAGGTATTATTTTGGGGATCAAGAAATTCATATTATTTACAATGATCAAGGCTTTTATAAGGCCGAGTATTGGTTGAAAGGGAAATTGTATACCGATACAAAAACAAATTCTGAAAAAGGACCAAAACAAATGATTTTTGATTTTACTTATGATGAATGGATGAATGAGGTAAACAAATCAGAAAGTAAGAGTGACTGTCCCTACAGCATTTACATTGGGGTTGATCAATATGCTCCTTCATTATTTTCGGGAGATGTATATTTTACTTATAGGGTGCAATTAAAAGAATATTCTTCATGGCCTTGGTTTTTTAGTAAAGGTTTTGGTTGGGATCAAACTCTTTGCCCTTGTATTAGTTGTTTAGATACTGATTTTGACCTTGTAACTGGTTCTAGCGAATTTAATTGTGAGAATTTAATTGGTTCTGATATGGTTTCTTTGATTAATCAGTTTATGTTTATAATTAAAATATTGGTGCCAATATTAGTTATAGGTTTAGGAATTACTGATTTTGTTAAAGCAGTTTTTGCTTCGAATGAAGACGATATGAAAAAGGCTCAAAAGACATTTGTTAAAAGATTAATTATTGCTGTTATTATTTTCTTTTCACCATTGGTTGTCAATGCATTGATTGATATAACAAATGAGGCTGCTGGATTTGCAAATTCTGGAACATGTGGGATTGGATAAAGGAGGATTAGGATATGTTGTTTTTGGCATCAGAAGAAAGTATTTTTAAGGACGTTTTTAGGACTTTTATAGGTTTTTTGTGCAAAATTATATATCCCACAATTGCCAATGTATGGGATTTGTTTATGGCATTAGCTAAAGCCCAAATATTTAATAGTTCTGGTGGAGGCGTTGTTTCTGAAATTTATAAAAGGGTTGGTCTTTTATTGGGATTGTTAATGTTATTTAGGGTGATTTTTTCTTTAATTCAAATGTTAATTAATCCTGAGATTTTTTCTGATAAAGAAAAAGGAATTTCTAATCTGGTAAAAAAGTCTATTATAGTTATAGTATTGCTTGGCTTTACACCATCGTTATTTAGTGCAGCATTTAATATTCAAAACAAAATTTTGGATGATAATATATTGGGTAGAATAATTTTAGGTACTGATGATAAATCTAATATGGATGAGTTTGGTGCGGTATTTACTACTAATTTGTTTAGAACTTTTTATACTTTAAACGCTCTTGATTCAGAAGCAGCTAAGGCAGAGTGCAATTCGTACGATTTGTCTATAGTTGAACTGAGGGATTATAATCGCTTGGATTTAATAGATTTATGTTTAACGGAAACTTTTGAATATACATATCAATTTAATGAAATTAATTTATCTACTGATTCTCAAAAAGCAGATGTATACGTAATCGATTTTGACGTCAATGGTGTTCTTGCTGTTTTAGTAGGTGGATTTACTTTGTGGGTTATGTTGATGTATTGTATTTCTTTGGGAGCTCGCGTGGTTCAATTAGCTTTTTTGCAAATTGTTGCTCCTGTTGCTATAATTTCATATTTAACGCCGAAAAAAGATAATGGAATGGAAAAATGGTTAAAACTTTGTTTATCTACATTTTTAGATGTTTTTATTAGGATTTCAATAATATATTTTGTTTCATTAGTCATTAGTTTATTATTTGATAGTACTAATGGAGAAGGAATTGAATTGTTAAAAGAAACTACTGGAGCTAGTGATACTCTATTAGTTTTTGTTGAAGTAGCAATTATTTTGGGGTTACTTATGTTCGCCAAAAAAGTACCAGATTTAATTGGTGAAATATTCCCTAGTCTTGGTGTAGGAAAAGGGAATTTAGGGTTTGGAATTAGTTGGAAAAAGATGACCGAAGGAATGCTTGGATGGAAGCAAATAACTGGGGCTGGCAAATTTGCTGCTGGTGGTGTTGCCGGAGCTGCTGTTGGAGGCGCAATAGGATTTTTAGGAAGAAAAGGGACTGGAAAAATTGGTGGACTATTAGGTGGTTTGGGAAGAGGTTTCGCTACTGGTTCAAAAAAAGGTGGTCCAATTAAAAATCTTGGTAATGTTATAGGGGCTCAGTCTAGTTCTAATAAAGCTTACGCTGATTGGAGAGCTGCTGGCGGAAGAAATAGCGTATCTAGATTTGCCGCTGGAATCAATAAAAAATTAGGAAGACCTACTTCATATCAGCAGGCACAAAATGAAATTGAAGAAATTAAGAGTAAAAATGAAAAAATTAAAAGTAGAGCATCTTCAGCAAGAAGTTCTTATTCTGCGTTTGATGCTGTATCTAGTACAGGTAAAGATGCAAAAAGAGCAGCAACAACTTATGAGAGTATTGGTGCAAATGGTGCAAATTATTTGAAAAGCAAAGGCTTAACTACTAAGTTAGCTTCAGCAGGCATTAATATTGATTCTAACGAAAGTTTTGCTTCAATATTAGAAAGAAGTAGAGCCACTAAAGAAAGATTGGATGCTAAAGCAACAAATATAGATGCAGAGATTTTAAAATTAAAAGCAAAGGGGACTACTACTACTGGTCCTAATGGTCAGCCAGTAACAATTCTTCCGGTAGGAATAAAAGAACAGATTAAGAATTTAGAAGCTGAAAAGGCAGCCACATTGTCTGCTTCAGAAGCAATTAACATGGGAGAAATTGAGAAGGCGGTTGGAGAAGCTCGTATGGCAGAGTTCTTGGTAGGAAATGTATCAGATGGTAAAGCGAACAATGAATATGATATAGCTAAGTCTACAGTAGAAACCGTTATAGAAAATCTAAGAAATACTGGTGATGGTGTCAATGATGAAGATGCAAATGTGTTACAAGAATACTTTGATGCTGTAGAAAATATTAAAAAGAATGGTTACGACTTTTCTACTGAAAATTCGTCTATTACAGTAAATGGAAAAGAATATAAAAATGCTTATGATTTGTACGATGCAATGGCAAAATATGCCCAAAGTGTTGCTAATAAAGGCGATGATATTGTTAGGAAAAACGATGAAGAAATTCGTAATAAACAGTCAACAGAGAAGTATTTTAGTGATAAAGCAGATGATCAATTTAGTGGTGGTAAGAAGTAGGTGCATAGATGTTTGAAAGATTTAAGTTTGCTTTTAGCAAAAAAATTGGCACAAGAACAGATTATGATAAAGTTAATGCATATATTACTGACAAAAGCAATTTAAAGGAAAATGCAAAATATTTAAAGGATATATGCAATGAAATTATTGAAACATTTTCTAGCTTTGAAGAAAAAATTTTAGTTACTGTTTCTTGTTTATCTGATGATTGCTATGGAGTTAATGGAATAAAATCTGAAATTAAAAGACTTCAAGTATTGAGTTCTAAGACTTATGATGACAATTGTGCAGTTAATATACAGAATAAAATAATTTCTTTAAAAAAGAGGTTGTTTGAATTTGAAAGAAAGGCAATATCTAGTTATGTAACAGGTGTTATAAACGGAGAAATTGACGATTATAATATTTATTCTGAATATAAAAAAATATTGTCTTTATTAACAATTGTTATAAAAAACAATCAATGTATATTTGCTTTTGATACAAATTTTGTTGAGGCAGTCAATATTGTTTTATTAAATAATAAAACATGTACATATGAAGAATTATTTTACATTGTCGAATACGTTAAAACAATTTATAATATTGCTAATAAGATTATGCTTGATTCATCTTATACTATAAGTAATATCAAAAATTCAGATGAATTTCATGCTCTTGAGGTATTAGAAAATATTTATAATAAAAAAAGATAAAAAGGAGTGTTGAAATATGGATTATGAACACAGTTATTTAGTTCCTGCTAATGCTAAGAAAGGAAGCCTTATATTTAATATATTTAGACCGTTTGATTTGATCCTTTTTGGAAGTGGATTGTTTGTATCATTTTTGTTCTTAACAATTTTTCCAACTTCAAATACAATTTTATTGTTTTTAGCTTGTTTGCCTGGTATTATTTGTGGGGTATTAGTATTGCCTATACCTAATTATCACAATACTTTGGTTGCTCTGATGAGTATTTACTCTTATTATACAGGAAGGAAAAAATATATTTGGAAAGGTTGGTGTTTGTATGAGCAATTCGTCAAAGAAAACACAAAAAAATAATTCGAAATATACGGAAGATTGGGTTCCAGTTAGAGATATAGTAAATGGAATGATTATTTTAGACAATAAACAAAAAGTAGCAGGACTAAAGATTAAGCCTAAAAATATTTTTATTCTTGATCAAAACTCACAAGATAGATGTATTATGGGATTAAAGAATTTTTATAATACTATTGATTTTGAATTTTGGTTAATTTCTACAGATAGGCCTGTTGATATGTCTAGTTACTTAGCAAAATTACAAATTTTATATAATGATGTTCAAAATCAGGCGATTAGGAAACTTATATCACAGGATATTCAAAAAGCTAATAGTTTTTTAGAAAATGATGTTACAGATACAGAATTTTATATTTTGTTTAAAGACGTTGATGATTCATTAATTCAAAAGAAATTAAGAAATTTGATTACTGGGCTAGCTAATTGTGGGCTAGAGTCAGAAATTACATCAAATAGCGACATGAGAGTTTTACTTGATAGCTTTTTAAATGGAAAAGCTTCTACAGATTTTAGGACGGTGATTAGTTAATGAATTTTAAATCACAAATTGCCCCTAAAGGGTTACAATTTAATCCTGCAGATTTTATTATAAGTGATAAATACGCTACCATTTTAACTGTTATTTCTTTTCCTAGATTTATAGGTCCAGGATATTTAGCAAATATTACTAATTTGTCTGGAGTAAAAATGGTTATAAAGCATATTCCCCTTCCTTTTTCTGTACTAGCTAAAATGTTAAATAAAGAGATTAGTGACTTAAAAGCACGTTATCAGGATGAAAGAGATAGGACAATTCAAGAGAGAATTAGACAAGATATTGATTCTTTGGAATATTTTATACAACAATTTACTGCTTCGCAATCTAAAACCTTTGATTTTCAAATGCATATTATGATTACTGCAGATACTAAAGAAGAATTAGAAAGTAAAAAGATGAATTTAAAGAACTATTTAGATGCGATGGAATTAAGAGCAGTTCCGTTACGATTTGAGCAAGAGAATGTTCTGAAATCAATTTTACCTATTTTTGATAAGCAATCTATTGAAATGCGAATTGGAACTCCTATGCCGTCACCTACCATGGCGGCTATGTATCCTTTCATATTTGATAGTGTAAAGGATGATGGACTTTCTACTTTATTAGGGACAGATTTTTCTGGCGGAGTGGTTCTTTTTAATCAGTTTTTATATCAAGTAAGGAAAGAAAATAATAGAAATAATGCAAACATGATTATTTTGGGAACATCAGGAAGTGGTAAGTCTACTGCCGCTAAATTAATTCTTAGAAGTCATATTAGAAATGGATATCAAATTGTTGCAGTTGATCCAGAAGGTGAAATTTCAGAAATGACTAAAATGTATGGTGGGGAAGTTGTTGATTTAGGAAAAGGTGGAAAATTTGGAATGGTAAATCCACTGGAAATTGTAGTTGATGCTTCAGAAGAAGATATGAAAGATGGTTTAGGATATAGCAATTTAACTAAAACATTGCAGTCGTTAAAGGCTTTTATGAAATATTATTCTCCTGATATAGAGGATGATGTACTGGCTTTATTTAGTGAGATAGTACAACAAACATATGCAAGATTTGGCATTAACTTTAATACAGATTTTACTAAATTAAAATCTAGTGATTATCCTATTTTTAGTGATGTTTATACTACTATAACTAGTAAACTTGTTTCAATGACAGAAAAGACTCATGAAAGAGATGTTATGGAAAGATTGGAATTAAAAGTTAGGCCTTTAGTAGGAGAATTACAGTTTTTATTTAATGGACACACATCTATTCCTTCTAATACAGATTTCATAGTTTTTAATATTAAAGAACTTATGCACGCAGATACTAATATTCGAAATGCTTTATTATTTAATGTATTAAAATTCGCTTGGAGTCTATGTTTAAATCCTAACATAAATACGGTATTGTCTGTTGATGAGGCGCATGTTTTATTAGGTGAAAAAAATGTATTAGGTGCAGAATTTTTGGCGCAAATTCAAAGAAGAGCAAGAAAATATAATACAGGAACTATTATTATAACGCAACAACCTTCTGACTTTGTAGGACCTGATGTGTTCATTCATGGAAAAGCAATATTTGATAATGCTTCTTATTATCTTGCTATGGGATTGAAGAAGCAAGCAGTTGATGACTTAAGTCAGTTAATTGATTTAAACGACAATGAAAAAGAAGCCATTAAAAGATATAGTCAAGGAGAAGCATTATTCGTTTGTGGTAATAGACGAATGCAGATAAATGTTGTTGTAAGTGAAGAAGAACTAGAGTCATTTGGTTCTGGTGGTGGTTTGTAGTAGTAGGTGGTGGTTTAATTGGGTGAAGAATTTAAACAAGATGATAGTGGTAAAAATAAAATATTGAATAAAAAGAAGCATATATCATTTTTAACAAGAGGCATTCCTATTATATGTGGAATTATTGGTATTTTAATATTTTTTGGACCTATGCTTGTTACAATAGGGTTCGCAATGGATTTATTTGATACATCTGATTCTTCTAATGGAGAATCTATAGTTTATCAACCAAATAACGATAAGTATTGGTGGCCAATTGGTAGTGATGAAACTACTGAGGAAAATGGTGTATTATTTGCAAGTGGACAACCTGCAACTACTGGAATTACTAGTGATTTTGGTAAAAGATGTTATGAAGGCACAAATGGAAAGACTATTTGTGGATATCATTATGGAATCGACATAGGTGGTCGAGGAAAAATTAATGATGTTAATATCATAGCCGCAATGGACGGAGTTGTATACATGACTTATAATGATTGTAATAGTTATGGGTACTCAGAAGACATGTGTGGTGGCGGAGGTAAAGGTAATTATATTATTATAGAACATTCTAATGGTTCTTATACTAAATATTTTCATTTGACAAAAGATAGTTTAACTGTTTCAACTGGTGATGTGGTTAAACAAGGACAAGTTATTGCCAAAATGGGGACTAGTGGTAGTTCTACAGGACCGCATTTGCATTTCCAACTTGAAGTAGGCGGATTGGGACAAAGTTATGCAGTAGATCCGATGACGTATTTGTCCCATGATGATTATAGACCAAGTCCGGCAATTACTGCTACTGAAGATTCTGCTTTATTAATGTTACATAGGTTAGAAGGTTCGGGACCTACAGAAGGGAATTATTACATTGTTTATGATGATGGTTATGGAACATTAACTGTGGGTCATGGAGTTACTTTAAAAAATCATGCTAGTAAATTTTCTAATCGTGGAGTTGATATTAATTCTTTGTCTAAAGGAAGCAAAGTAGAAATGAGTATTGTGGACGATATTGAAAGTGAAATATTAGATAATATGAGAAAAAATGTAGAAAATACAATTTCTAGTAATGGTTTACAATTAGAAACATATCAAATAGATGCCTTATTATTAAGAATTTATAATGTTGGTAATATCGTAGGGTTTGTAACAAATTATAATAAATATGGAAATACACAAGCTCTTTATGATAATTATATGAATGCTCCAGTAATGAGTAATGGGCAATATTCCGCGGGGCTTGTCAAAAGACGTAAAGCTGAATGGGATTTGTTTCATAGTGGAATTTATTTAACATAGGGATGTGAAAAAATTATGAATAAAACAAATTTTTTGATATTAATTGTATTATTTATTATTTTTGGTATAATTGGGTTATTAATTGTATTATTTTCTTCAAATGAAAAAAATGATATTAATAGTACTCAGTATTCATATCTTAGTGCTGTTAATGATGAATCAATTTTTTTCTCTGTATCTTCTAATATTAACAAATTATATGAATATATACAACTAGACGATTTATCTTCTGCTTATAATTTATTAGATAAAAGTTACATTGAGACTAATAATATAAGTTATCAAAATTTATTGGAAAAATTAAATTTAGAATATGGTAGTGTTTCTTTTTCGGCTAGACAAATGTATGTTATAAGTAATAAAAATCAGTATAAATATTTGGTTAAAGGCTACATAAAAAAAGATACAATGGATGTAGCTACTGAAATAATAAACACTTCTTATTGTATATTAAATTATGATGTTGAAAATGGAGGATTTTCTATTGAACTTATTACTGAATCAAAATATTTAGAATTGATAAAAAATAGAAAAATAAATTTTGATGATTTTTTCGTGAATATAAACAATCAATTTGAATATGTAAATATTTCTGAGAGTTCTTTAGCATCTTTATATTTTAACGATTTTATGAACGATTTATTTGCTAATCCAACTTATGCTTATGAATGTTTATCAACTGAAACTAAAGAGAATTATTTTAATACATACGATGAATTTTTAACAGAAATTAATAATAATTTAGAATATTATTCAAGTATAAGATATACTGGTTATAATATATCTAATAATGAATATAAATATATAGATAATTATAACAATGAATATGTTTTTACAGTAAATAACGTAATGAATTATACTGTTGATATAAAATTTAAAGACAGTCAAGAATAGGGGTTGATTATATGGACACAATTATTATAACTTTTGAAAATGGCGATAAGAAAGAGTATATTAAAGGTGTAAAATTTAGTGATGTAATTGAAGATGTAAAAGGTTTACATAAGCATGAAATATTATGTGGGAAATTTAGAAATCAAATAGTGAATTACAATGATAGTATTGTAAAAAGTGGTACTTTACAATTATATGATTTAAACACTAAAGAAGGAAATAAAATATATGAACGTGGATTAATTATTTTATTTGAAAGTTGTGTGAGAGATTTATTAGGTAAAGATACAATGATTAAAATAAGTTATTCTATAGATAGAGGCGTTTTTTGTAAAATAGGTCAAAAAATAACTGATGATATTTTGTGTAAAATAAAAGAACTTATGAAAGATAAAGTAAAAAAAGGCATTCCTTTTATAAAAATAGAAACATCTAGGAATGAAGCAATTGAGTATTTTAAAAATATTAAAAGATTAGATAAAGTTAAAACTTTACTTTATGATACATCTAGTTTTATAACTTTATATAAGTTTGATGGAACATATAATTATGTTTTAGGAACACCGCCATTTGATGCCAGTGTTTTAAAATATTTTGATTTAACATTGTTAGATGACGGCATTGTTCTTAGATTTCCTTCAATTTATGATAATGGAAAAGTAGTTAAGTATACTCATCATGAAAGTTATTATAATTCCTTAAAAGAATATTCTAATTGGGCTAATTTATTAAACATCAGTAATATTGGTGAATTAAATGAGTCTATTATAAAAGATGATACTGGAGAAATTATTAAGTTATCAGAAATGATACAGAATTATAAATTACTAAACATAGCGGAAAAAATAACTTTAAATAAGTCTGATATTAAAATTATTTTAATTTCTGGTCCTTCTTCTTCTGGTAAAACAACAACATCTAAAAAATTAGCACTTTATTTAAAAACATTAGGTTTAAATCCACATCAATTATCTTTAGATGATTATTTCTTAAATAGAGATGATACTCCACTTGATGAAGATGGTAAACCTGATTTTGAAAGTTTAAGAGCAATAGACGTTAAATTATTTAATAGTCAAATGGAAAAACTATTAAAAGGGAACAAAGTTATTACTCCTACATACGATTTTATTTTAGGTAAGAAGAATTATAATAAGCCTATTCAAATGAATGAGAATGATATATTAATAATAGAAGGGTTACATGCTCTAAATGATTCTTTATTAAAGAATATTAATAAAAAGAATAAGTATAAAATATATATTAGTCCACTTGCATTTATGGGAATTGATAATGATAATAGGATGAGTATGACTGATATTAGATTATTAAGAAGGATGATAAGGGATAATAGGACAAGAGGATATACTCCTGAACATACTTTAATGAATTGGGAAAATGTCAGAAAGGGAGAAGAAAAATATGTATTTCCTTTTCAAGATGAAGCTGATATAATATTTAATTCTATTTTGGCTTATGAACTTGGCGTGTTAAAAATATATGCTGAGCCATTGTTATTTTCTGTTAAAGAAGATAGCCCAGAATATTTAACAGCATTAAGATTAATTGAATTATTAAAGTTTGTATTACCGATTCCTTCTGATACTGTTCCTGATGTTTCTATTTTGAGAGAATTTATTGGTAATAGTTATTTTGAAAAGTAAGCATTTGTTTACTTTTCTTTTTGTAAAGTAATTGTAATTTAATTGTATAATAAATTTATTTTTGCTAAAATATATAGTATAGGGAGAGTGATTATATGGCAATAAAGGTTGCAATTAATGGGTTTGGAAGAATTGGAAGACTCGTATATAGAATTATGGAAGAAGATAATAACTTTGATGTTATTGCTATTAATGATTTAACCGATTCTGAGCAACTAGCATATTTATTAAAGTATGATTCTAATCACAGAGTTTATGAAAAAGAAATTTCTTATGATGATACTGGTATTATAGTAAATAATCATAAAATTAATGTTTATTCTGAATTGGATCCTAATAAATTACCTTGGAATGAATTAGGTATTGATGTTGTTTTTGAATGTACTGGTAAATTTACTGATGCAGAAAAAGCAATGGCACACATAAACGCAGGTGCTAAAAAAGTAATTATTTCTGCTCCAGCAAAAGGTAATGTTAAAACTATTGTTTATAATGTTAATGATAATATTCTTGATGGTAGTGAACAAATTATATCAGCGGCTTCTTGTACAACTAATTGTTTGGCTCCTGTACTAAAAGTTGTTGATGATAATTTTAAAATTAATAAGGGATTTATGACTACTATACATGCTTATACTAATGATCAAGTAACTTTAGATGTTGCCCATAAAAAAGGAATTTATTCTAGAAGAGGAAGAGGTTGTGCTCTTAACATTGTTCCTACTTCAACAGGAGCAGCAACTGCGATAGGTAAAGTTATTCCTAATTTAGATGGAAAATTAAGTGGAAATGCCATGAGGGTACCAGTGTCAGATGGATCACTTATTGATTTAGTATTAGAATTAGATAAAACGGTAACTAAGGAAGAAGTGAATAATATTTTTAAAAACTTTCAAAACGAAACTCTTAAATATACTGAAGATCCGATTGTATCATCAGATATTATTTCTTCTACTTGTGGAGCAATGGTTGATGGTAATCTAACTGAAGTATTAGAAGTTGAAGGTTCTCAATTAGTAAAAATTGTAGCGTGGTACGACAATGAAATGGGATATTCTAGTCAAATGGTAAGAACAGCGAAAAGACTTATGGATTTATAAAGATGTAAAAAAACATCTTTTTTTTCTTAACAAATTGCTATTATTATAAAAATGTGGTATGCTAATAATAGTAAATTAGGCAAACATAGGAGTTGGTGAAATGGAATTTAAGAAATTAATTTTAATTTTAACTATTGCTGTTTCTGCTATAATTATAAGCTTATTAGGTGTCTCTTATGCTTGGTATAGTTTATCTAACAGTTCAACTAAATTTAATACAACTACTTCAGATTTAAATTTAGATATTTTATATGCCCAAAGCGAGTTTATTAGTTTAACTACAGGAATTCCTATAAATGAGAATGATGCTGCTACTAAAGCGGGAATTAGTAGATTTACTGTAAGTCCTAATAGCGAATTAAGTGGATATAAAGTGCTAATGTCAGTTGAAATAAGTGGAATTAATATTGATGAGGAGTTAAAAACTGAAGATTTTAAAATTCAATTATATGAAAATGGTGTAAAAATTTATGATGGATCTGGTGAAGAAATTTCTGGAACTAGTTTGGTCATGAAAAATTTATCAAACATTAATGTAGGCAGTACATATAATTATGAACTTAGAATATGGATTAAGGATACTGGTCTATCACAAAATCAATTAATGGGGAAAAAATTTTCAGGTAAAATTAAAATATCTAGTTCAATAAAAAAATAACGAAGGGTGGTAGAATATGAATAAAGCCATTAATATTGTTATAGTTTTATTAATTGTTTTAACAATATGTTTAGTAACATTCAGCATCACATATGCATGGTTTATTACTTCTAAAACTACTAACAATGTATCTGGAGCTACTTCAGGTAAATTAGAGATTATTTATGATAAAGGGCAAGATGTAACAGGTACTTTGAGGCCTTCATCTTCTAAAGATAATGGATTAATAGCTACTGTTAAAATTAGGCAAAGTCAGACTAGTGTTAATGGGTTAGGAACTATAACATTAAATGTTGTTAACATAGCTCCTGAACTTGCTATAAATGGTTTAAAATGGGAGCTCTATAAGGATTCTAGTAGTTCACCAATTTCTAAAGGAACGTTTAATGGAGTTACATCAAAGTCGCAAATTGATTTAATAAAAGATACTCCGTTAACTACTACCGATACTAAATTTACTTTATATATTTGGTTGAATGGAAGTGAAGTAAATAATTCTGTTATGAATAAGTCTTTTAGTGCATATATTTCTGCTACGGCAAGAAGCAAATCTGCAAATTTAGAATAAAAAGTAAACAAATTGTAAATACGTTTACTTTTTTTGTTTACTTATTGTATAATTATTATGGTGAAAGTATGAAAAAGAACAGTTCATTTGTATGTCGAGTATCAAATATAGAAGATTTAAAAAAAGTAAAAAAAAGTACTAAATATATAAATTTAAATATAGATAATGCTAACGGAGAGGTTTTCTCTTATTTTATTGAAAATGGGAGAAAATTTTCTTATGCAGAGTCATTCAGTGAATTAAATGGATATATTTATGTGGATTATAATACTTTTATAAATGGAGAAGTGAAGATAAAATCAATTATAGAAGGAATTCCTAAGGGATTAAGCTCCTTGGAAAAACTAAGGTATATATATATAGAAATAGGAAAAATTATGGGATATGATATTAATATTATTTTAGAAAAGAATGATAATTTTGCTTTTAATAATTTAGGACATATAAATAATTTGTGGGGATCTCTTTCGAGTGGAAAAATAACCAATATATCTATAGTGAAAATATTAAAATATTTATGCGTTTTATTAAACATTGATTGTGAGATAGTGTTGAATAATGATCATGGATATTTATGTAACAAAGTAGTAATAGATGATCAAGTTTTATTTCTTGATATTACTAAAGATATTCCGTACATACAAGCTAGTTTTTCTACTAAATATTTTTCTAGTTATAATGATGATATTGATTTAGACAAAAAAATTGGTTACGTTAAAAAAAATTACAATAATGTTAAAATTGATAATGAAGTAAAGAAGCTAATGAAGTCTGGAATATATGATTTTGAAGATTTGCTGCTAATAATACAACAAACATTGAGTATAGATGATATTAAACCTATAGAATTAGGTATTATTTTGGATAATATTTTAAAAAAATATTGTCCTAGTGAAAATATTTGTATTAATAATTTATATATTAACGATATGTATGGAAACAAAGAGCATTTTATTTTATTAACAATTAATGACAGACATTATAGCTACAATTATAAGAAAAAAAGTTTTATTGAACTTTCTAAACAGGAATTAGTAGATAATTTAAATTCCAGAAAAATTGGGATTTATTTAGAAGAAGAAATTCCTAATTTAGAAATGTATAATACTAAAAGCATAATTTAAGTTGTTAATTTATAGTATCTGTGTTAAAATAAAACACTAAGAAGGTGTAATATGGGTAATGCATTAGAAATAAAAAGCATGTCTTTTAGGTATAATGAAAAATATGTATTTAATAATTTCAATTTAACAATTAAAAAGTATGACTTTGTTTATTTGGTAGGTACAAATAATTCAGGTAAGTCTACTTTAATGAATATATTAAAAGGTTTTCCATGTGATGGAGAACTTTACATTGATAATATAGAATTTAACGTAAGAAATCAAAGTAATATACGCAAAAAAGTGAAGATAATGGACGTAAAGTACGTAAAGGAATGTAAATTAACAAATTTAATAGACAATATAAAAATGTTAGGTGAAGATGATTATGAAAAATACATTAAAGATTATAATTTATTACAAATAAGTAGTAATAATTATCAAAAATTACCATTGTTAGATAAAATTAAATCTTTGATATTTGTTACTTTAATAGGAAATACGGATTTTTTAATTATTGATGAAATAATTGACATGTTGAATAGTAAAGATAAATATGTATTATATAAGTTAATTAAGAAGTATCAAAAAAATTGTAAAAAAACAATATTTATTATTAGTAATAATGCAGATGGAATTATATATGCAAAAAGAATTTTATTGCTTGATAAAGGTATTATTTTGTTTGATGGTGCAATAAAAGATATTGAAAAAAAAGAGTCTGTTTTTACTGATTTGTCTGTAAAATTACCATTTGAGATAGATTTATCACTTAAATTAAAATTATACGATTTAATAGAAGACATATACATTGATGAAAAAAGGATGATTAAAGACATATGGAAAAAGTGATTATAAACGGAATTTTAGTAGATAAACTTACTAGTTTCCATAAAGTTTTGTTAGATATAAAAAAAACAGATTTAGAAATTGTTAAATTTGATAATAGTAAATTTATTGTTCCTACTATAGATTTGTTTTTTCAATTGAATTGTAAAAAACGAATAACTTTAAAAAAAATAAATCAATCATTAACTATGATGGAATTAATAGATATTGATCTAAGTGATGATCCTCTAGCACTAAGTAATAGTGAAAAATATAAGTTATTATTGGCACTTGCATTAATTAATAATTCTAAAAATTATGTGATTGTATATCCCGATATTTATTTTGATGATTATAATTTGAATATTATGTTGAGAATATTAAAAAAAATATCTAGAGAATATAGAAAAAATATTTATATAATAAGTAATGATTTTGATTTATTATATAGGGAATGTGATTACTTAATAATTTACAGTAAAAATAATATTATTTATAATAACAATAGAAATGTTTTATATAAAGAAAAAGATAATTTGTTAAATAATAATTATGAGTTGCCAAAAATATTACAATTTATTTATTTAGTTGAAAGTAAACAAAAAATAAAATTAGATCCTACTTTTGATATTAAAGAGTTAATGAAAGATATATATAGAAATGTATAATTATGGAAATCAAGATATAAGTGTTGATAAAAAAGAGTAAAGTTGATAAAATAAAATTATATTTAATGCAGAAAAGAGGTAGTATTATGCGTTATTTCATGACATTTTCATATGATGGTAGTTTATTTGCAGGATATCAAAAACAACCGAAGATGCGTACTGTTCAAGGTGAATTAGAAAAAGTATTAAAGGAAATAAATGACAATAAAAAAGTTGATGTACATGCTTCGGGTAGAACTGATGCAGGAGTACATGCATTAAATCAAAAAGCCCATTTTGATTTAGATATTGACATAACAATAGACAAGTTGTTAAAAGGAATTAATTCTTTATTACCAGAAGATATACATGTAAAAAATATTGAACGTGTAAGTGATGACTTTCATGCTAGATTTAACGCTATTGGAAAAGAATATGTGTATTTAATTAATATGGGAGAGTATGATCCAATAGAAAGAAAATACGTTTATCAATATAATAAAAAGCTAGATGTAGTAGAAATGGAAAGGGCAATGAAGTATTTAGAAGGAACTCATAGTTTTAAATCATTTACTAAAACAGACGAGGAAAAAGATGATTATGTTAGAACTTTATCACAAACTAATTTGATTAGGGACACTAAAGATGTTAATAAAATTACTTTAGTGTTTGTAGGAACAGGTTTCTTAAGGTATATGGTTAGAAATATAGTAGGAACTTTAATTGAAGTTGGCGAAGGGAAAAGACGTAGTGAAGAAATTATTACTATATTAAAAGATGAAGATAGAACTAGTGCAGGTAAGACAGCTAGTCCGGAAGGTTTATATTTAAAAAATGTATTTTATTAAGATACATTTTTTTAATGAATTTCTTTACAAATCCCTGGGTCTGGTTTATAGAAACAATGATTTTTATATTTTCCAGAAAAATCTTGATCCCACCACGTGCTTGTGCAAGAGTTTCCTTGTTTGGGCGCATAAAACCATAAAGCGTTAGTAGCAGGATGATAATATTCTCCACGTATTACTCTTTCAGCTAAGCTAAGTTCTTTATCAGTCGGATTACCATAGAATAATGAACTTGAAGTGCCTGAGAATCCTCCGGGAGATTGGTATACCATCTGACTTATCGTTGTTATATCTTTAAAAGTTAAACAATCTGCTAAAACTCTATTGACTCCAACATTACCTACCATAAGCATTCCAAGGTTTCCTTCTCCAACTGCTTCTGCACGCATTAGTCTTGCCAACAGTTCTTTTTCCTTTTGTGTGTATTTAACAATCATATATATCACCACTATATTATATGAAAAAATAATAAAAGTAGTTGAAAATTTATTAAAAATATGATACATTATATATGTCCTATTATTAGGGGTGTGGTGTAATGGTAACATTCGGGTCTCCAAAACCCTAGCTGGGAGTTCGATTCTCTCCACCCCTGCCAATTGTAAAGTTCAGATTAATAGTCTGTTAATAAGAACTTGATACAAAGTTGTATCAAGTTTTTAATTAAATTAAATAGAAATTAGGGGGAGATAATCTATGGATAAATATATTAAGGCATATTCTCTTTTTAGAGAATTATATGATAAGTATCCAAACTTTAAAAAAATTATTGAATCTAATTTCCTAAATGGGAAAATAAGATTTTTTGAAGATGAAGAATGGAATAAAATAAAATCACAAAACTTTGTTTCAACTATAAGAGAAATAAATGAGTTTGAAGATATGTTTATTTTAGGATATAATGTTGGTAATTGTGTAGGAACTAGTAGGCAATTAAGTTATTCATATAATAATGTTGATATAGTTTCGGGTATATTACCTATATTAAAGGGCACTTTAAATGCTGAAAAAGAGGGAGGACACTGTTGGCTTGAAACACGAACTTCTATAATTGATACTTCACTAATGTTAGTGATTGATAAAACTATTAAGAGTGAAGTTGGCTATATTGAAGAACAAAGAGTAACTCATCTTCAACTATTAACTTCAAAAAATTATCAAGCTAGAAAAGATTTTGTTAATGACATACATTTAAAAATAAAAAAATAAAAAATATATGACAAAATTTTTAAATATTATATAGTGATATGTAAATTTTATTTAAAAAGATAAATACTTGTTTTATTATGTGATGAAAAATATGGATGAATTATATTTATTAAAATTTAATTTAGTAAAGAAGTTATTTTTTTCAATAGGATGTATTTTTTTTTATTGTAATCTTTATAATAAAGTTTTAATTTATATAAATATGTATATAATAATAATTAAATGATTTAAAAATCTTAATTTTATAAGTTTTTTACTTTGATAGAATGATTGGATAAAATTAATTGTTTAGTTGTATCATATTTTGGAAAAATATATTTTGAAGTAGTATGAACATTATATATATAATATTCAAGTTTTTTGTGATTCTATACAAGCTATCTATTATTTATAAATATATATTTTGTACTGATGTTTGTAAATAGTTAAGTTATTTGAGTTTCGGTTTTTTACAATTTTTTTTATTAATTTTATAAATTTTACAA
>ERZ1643251.1069-NODE-1069-length-33201-cov-12.863211_pt1 | contig 33201 bp, 31 predicted proteins | sample MGYA00579261_ERZ1643251 | MGnify/ENA primary metagenome ERZ1643251 (study PRJEB29033, sample SAMEA4952267) | chicken gut metagenome | biome: Broiler Chicken; feature: Gastrointestinal Tract; material: Caecum | place: Ireland | collected 2018 | study: Broiler... | reverse complement strand
ACAGCACGCTGTAATCGGTGACAGTCATGCCGCGGCGGCCGGGCGTAGTCGGCTTATACTTTTTGATCGCCATGTTGGTACTCCTTCTAACTATCTTATGACTTATTATCGGGGTCATATCCCCATAGCTGAATCCCTCGGCGGGGTTCCTGTTAAGGTACGTCGGCTGCGCCGACGTGCGATGTTTCTGGAATTTTTTGCAGGACAAAAAATTGCGAAACATCGGATGACTTATTATCGGGGTCATATCCCCATAGCTGAGCCTTCGGCAGGCTCGGAATGATCAGGCAGCGCCGGATCAGGTCATGCTGGTGAAGAACTCGATCTCCTTGGAGTCGGGGGTCAGCGTGACGATGGCCTTCTTGGCCGCGGCGGTGTAGCCGCCGTGCAGGCCCTGGCGGCGGAAATGGCCGCGCACGTTCATGGTGTTGACCTTCGCAACCTTGACGCCGAACAGCTCTTCGACCGCACGGGCGATGTCGACCTTGGTGGCGTCGGTGGCAACCTTGAAGGTGTACTTCTTTTCCGCGATGCCCGCCATGGAGTTCTCGGTGATGACGGGGGCGAGAACGATATCCTGTGCGAATTTCATCAGCCCAGTACCTCCTCAAGTTTCTTGGCCGCGTCCAGGCTGATGATCATCTTCTCGGCGTTGACAACGTCGTAGGTGTTCACGCTGGCGGCGGTGGTGGTTTTGACGCCCGGGATGTTGGCGGCGCTCTTGACGAACTTGGCGTCGACCACGTCGTTGACGACGAGGTTCTTCTTGCCGGCGCCGACGGCGGCCAGCATGGCCACGACGGTCTTGGTCTTGTACTCCTCGGTGGTGAGCTTGTCGACCACGATCATGTTGCCGTTGGCAGCCTTGTCAGACAGCGCGCTGAGAACAGCGAGGCGCTTGACCTTCTTGTTGATGCGGTAGCTGTAGTCGCGGGGCTTGGGGCCCAGAGCGACGCCGCCGTGGGTCCACTGCGGCGCGCGGATGGAACCCTGGCGCGCATGGCCGGTGCCCTTCTGGCGCCACGGCTTCTTGCCGCCGCCGCGGACTTCCTTGCGGATCTTGGTGTTCTGGGTGCCCTGGCGCTGGTTGGCCAGGAAGTTGACGACCGCCTCGTGGACGGCCTTCTCGTTCGGGGTGATCCCGAACACGGCGTCGGAAAGCTCAACGGTGGAAACTTTCTTGCCGTTCATATCGACGACATCAAATTTAGCCATTGTGTTTTCCTCCCTTACGCTTTGACGCTGTCGTGGATCATCACCACAGAGCCCTTCGGGCCGGGGATGGCGCCCTTGACGGCGATCAGGTTGTTTTCAGCGTCGACCTTGACGATGCTGAGGTTCTGCACGGTCACACGCACAGCGCCCATATGGCCGGGCAGCTTCTTGCCCTTGAACACACGGGACGGGGTGGAGGTGGAGCCGTTGGAACCGGCGTGACGGCTGACGGGGCCGGTGCCGTGGCTCTCGCGCAGGCGGTGCTGGCCGAAGCGCTTGATAACGCCCTGGTAGCCCTTGCCCTTGGAGGTGCCGACCACGTCGACCTTGTCGCCGGCGGCGAAGACATCCGCCTTGAGGATGTCGCCGATGTTGACGCTGCTGACGTCATCGATACGGAACTCGCGCAGGGTGCGCTTGGCGGCGACGTCCGCCTTGTCAAAATGGCCCTTGGCGGCCTTGTTGACCTTCTTGGCGGAAACTTCGCCGAAGCCGAGCTGCACGGCCTGGTAGCCATCGCTCTCGACGGTCTTCTTCTGCACAACGGTGCAGGGACCGGCTTCGATGACGGTGACGGGAACGACCTTGCCGTTCTCGTCGAACAGCTGGGTCATGCCCAGCTTCTTGCCGATGATACCTTTTTGCATTGTGTTTGTCCTCCTAAAAAGGTTATTGGTTGGTGGGGTGGCCCATCAACATGACCTCTCCGCGGTCATTTTCTCGATCTTGCCTTTGCCTTTTGGGCGTCGCTTTGCCGGTGGTCAGCGTAACACGGTAGCTCGGACCGGCGTGAGCGCCGCCATTATAAAAGGTTTACAGCTTGATCTCGATGTCGACGCCCGCGGGGAGCTGCAGGCTCATCAGAGCCTCGACCGTCTTGTTGGACGGCTTCAGAATGTCGATCAGACGCTTGTGGGTGCGGGTCTCGAACTGCTCACGGCTGTCCTTGTACTTGTGGACAGCGCGCAGGATCGTGACGACTTCCTTGTCGGTGGGCAGGGGGATCGGGCCGGACACGCGGGCGCCGGTGCGCTTCGCGGTTTCCACGATCTTGGCCGCCGCCGCGTCGATCAGGGACGCATCGTAGCTCTTCAACCGAATTCTGATTTTCTCTTTGACTGCCATTACATTCGCCTCCTAAATTTGTTTTTGCCTTAGGCGAGCCGATAAATCACACACGCTTCCGGGTGTTCGACCTGTTTGCATGAGAAAATCCGGTGAACCGCTCAGCAGTTCCCCCGGAAAGAATCATCGCAAAGCATGGCGGACATTGGTCCGTGCCGCAGAATGCAGCGCCGTACATATCCCTTCGCATTCGTAATTCTTTCGCCCGGTTCTAAGATCGGACATACTCCGCGGAAAAACCCGCAGCTTCCTGTGGGCACAAGAAGTGCGGCAACCTCCCGCATCAACGCATATCGCCGGCTTGTTCTGAACGGATGTTCGTCACAAGCCGTTCGCAGCCATGGGTAAGTATAGCACACCCGGCCCGGCGTTGCAAGTGTTTTTTGGCCGTTTTACAAAATTTTTTTGAAGATTTTTTACGTTTTGACCACTTGACAGGGGCAAAAGCCCCAGAGAGCACTCAAAGCGGCAGCTCCGCCTGCCGCCAGGCGCCGTTTTCTTTCAGCCAGAGGGTCGTGCCCTCCCAGGCGACGCCGGCCTGTTCGCAGGGGATGACTTCCGTTCCGGCGGCATCCAGCAGGCCCCAGGCGCCGCCGCGGCGCACGGCGGCATAGCCGTTTTGCAGCGGGGCGGCGTAGAAGGGTTCGGCGGCGGGCGGGTCGCTGTACAGCCGCGTTCCGGTGGCGTAGGTGGGGTCATAAAAGTCTTCGGTCACAGTGTGACCGGCGCGGTCCACATAGACCCAGCCGCCGGGCATCTGCACGGGGGCCAGCTGCTCATTATAAAAGAAACCTGCCATCTGGGCGTTGGGCACGAAGTAGAAATTCCCCTCCCGGCTGATGTACATATACCGGTCCAGGCTGCCGTCCGCGTTCTCGGTGACAACCGGGTCGCCGGGGTAGCGCGGGTCGCCCTCCTCCCCTTCCTCGTGGGCGGTAAAGGCGGGCAGCCGGTCGCCGTAATGCTCCCACAGTTCATCGGTAACCGGCACAATGCTGCCGGGGCCGTCGCTTGAGATATACACGCGCAGCGCCCCGGGGTCCAGCGCGTGGATGTCGCGGCCGGGGGCGTCGAGGTCGTAGAAAAAGATGGTGCTGCCCGCGCCGTGGCCCTGGCAGAGGACGGGTTCACCGGCTTCTTCGAGCTCCGCGCTGATGGCGTCGATCTCCTCCCAGCTCATGCCGGAGACATTCCACATCCAGTGGTTCCCGTTGCCGCAGTTGGACACCGGGGCGGCGGCCCGGCAGGGCAAGAGTTCCGTCCCGTCGGCGCGGATGAGGCCCCACAGGCCGTTTTGGCTGACCGTGAAATAGCCTTCCATCACCCCAAACGGCGTGCTGCCGCCGACCGCCACCAGGCGCAGTTCGTCATAAGCAAGCGTCTCCCCTGCCGGTTCCGGCGCAGGGGTGGATTCCGGGGCCGCCGTGGGGGCCGGGGTGGCCGCCGGGGCGGCGGACGGGGTGGGCGCAGGCGTCGGCGCGGGCGCGGGCTGCGCGGCGCAGGCGGCCAGCAGAAAAGGCAGGGTCAGAGCAATCAGTTTGCAGCGGGTACGCATGGCGGGCACGCTCCTTTCTTTTTAATAGTAAGGATAGCAGCAGGATGTTTCCGAATTCTTTCTGCTTTTTCTCAGTATAGCACAAACCGGCCCCGCCGGCCAGAGGGCCGCGGGGCCGGTATTGTCAGGGAGTCAGCTCAGCTGCTGCAGCCGCCGCGCGCCGGCGGTGCGCAGCCAGGCGGCCAGCACCAGGCAGAGCGCGGCCAGCGCCGCCGTGCAGCCCAGCAGGTAGAGCGGCAGCGGCAGGGCGCGCAGCGCGCCCAGGTAAAGGCCGATGCCCGCCCCGGCCAGCGCCATGCCGCCCAGGAAGCCCACCATGGCCGAAAGCGACTGCTTGCAGACCACCGTATCGTTGGCGGCGTCCAGCCGCGGGAACCGCAGGTTGGCCGCCGCGCCGCCCAGCGAAACGCACGCCGCCAGCGCGGTGGTGACCAGCAGCAGCGCCGCGCCCTGCAAGGGGCCAAACCCCAGCGCCGCCCACTGCGCCGCCACGCACACCGCCGTGAGCGGCCAGGCGGCGAGCAGGTTGAAGCCCACCTTGGCCCCGATGACCTGCCCCGCCGGCAGCGGCAGCGATTTGAGCAGCCAGAAACTGCGCCCCTCCAGGCTGAAGGACACGCAGGCGGTGCTGGCCGTGGCCAGCAGCAGGCAGTCGGTGGCCGCCATCACACCGTACAGGTCCGGCCCGGCCAGCGGCAGGCCGGTCTCCCCCGCCAGCCAGCCGACAAACCGGTCCCCCTGCCAGCAGGCGAACACGGTGGCCGCCGCCAGCAGGATCAGCCCAAAGCCGGTGTTGAACAGATAGACCGGGGTGTTCAGGTAGCGCGCCAGCTCCTTGCGCAGCAGCGCCGCCAGCGGCGCGGCGCTGCGCTGGGCCGCCATGCGGTAGGCTTTGCGGGCTGCGCGCGCCCCCATGCGGGCCAGCAGGGTCCGGTAGCTGCCCTGCAGCAGCCAGACAAACAGCGCCGCCGGCAGCACGCCGGCCAGCAGCGTGACGCCAAAGGCTGCCGCATCGCCCAGGCAGGCGGCCCCCATGCGGCCGAACAGCCACAGCGGGCCGGTGAACAGCGAGGCCAAGGCGCGGGCGGCGGTATCGGCCCCGCCGGCGGCGCGGGTGGAAAAGTTGATTCCAAAGGAGAGCGCCATGCTGCCCAGCAGCACCGCCCCGTAGCCCAGGTTCGCCCACAGCGCGCGGTGGCGCGCCCGGCCCGCCAGCCAGGTGATGGCCCAGCCCACCAGGGCCGCCAGCACGGTGGGCACAAGCGCTGCCGGCAGCGCAACGGCCGCCGCCAGCGCAAGGCCCTGCGGCGCCCCGCCGAACGCCGCATACAGCGCCATGCCGGGGATGAGGGTCAGGCCAAAGACGAGCATGTTTTCCAGGTAGACGGCCAGCAGGCGGCCGGCCAGCAGCATCCAGCCCGGCACCGGCAGCGCCAGCAGCAGGTCGTTGTCCCTGCCGCCGAACAGCACGCCGCCCGCGCCAAAAGCCGTGAACATAAACGCCATGCCGGCCCCCATCAGGCACAAAAACGCCGGCAGCAGGTCCAGCGCGCCCAGCGCGGACAACGCCATGCCGAACACCCCGCCCAGGCTGAGCGAGAGCAGCAGCGGGAGCAGCGCGGTCAGCCCCAGGGCCAGCGCCGCGCCGCCCCGCCCCGGCGCGATGGACCGCAGCAGCGCGGCCAGGCTGACGCGCAGCAGTGCGCGAAAGGCTTTCATGGGGCCGCCTCCTCCCGTTCCAGCTGCAAGAACACTTCTTCCAGGTTACTTTTGCCCACGATCTCGGCGGTGGGGCCGGCTTCGACCAGGCGGCCGTTTTTCAGGATGGCCAGCTTATCGCAGAGCTTTTCGGCCACCTCCAGCACATGGGTGGAGAAAAACACCGCCCCGCCCGCCCGGCACAGCTCGCGCAGGAACTGCTTGAGGGTATAGGCCGCGTTGGGGTCCAGGCCTACGAAGGGTTCATCCAACAGCAGCAGCCGGGGCTGGCGGATCAGGGCCGAGACCAGGGCCAGCTTCTGCTTCATGCCGTGGCTGTAGCCGCCCACCTGGCCGCCCAGGTCGGCGGTGAGGGCAAAGGCGTCCGCATAGCGGTGGATGCGCTCGGTGCGCGTCCCGGCCGGGATGGCGCAGACATCCGCAATAAAGTTGAGGTACTGGATGCCGGTAAGGAAATCGTACAAGTCGGGGTTGTCGGGCAGAAAGGCCATAGCCTGCTTGGCGGCCACCGGCTGGGTGCGGATGGAATGGCCGGCGATGGTGATCTCGCCTTGCGTAAAATCCAGCACGCCGGCCACCGCCCGCAGCGTGGTCGATTTGCCCGCGCCGTTGTGGCCCAAAAAGCCGTAGATCTCGCCGGGCGACACGTGCAGGGTCAGGTCCTGCACGGCGTAGCGGCCCGGCGCGTACTGCTTGGAAAAATGGTCGATGCGGAGCATATGGCTCCCCCTTCCGTTAGAAAGATAATTAGGCAACCGTCTAATTGTAAGCACAGAATACACCCGCGCCCCCGCTTTGTCAAGGGGGACGCGGGCGTCTTTGCCGTTTTTTTGCCGCGCGCCGGCTTACCGTGCACGCAGCTGTTCCTCCAGCCCGGGGCGCGGGGTGACGTAGACGGTGGTGTAGACTTCGTACAACACCATGCCGGGCTTGGCACCGTTGGCCTTCCAGATGTTTTTGACCTCGGTGGTGTCCACCGCCACCTTGGCCCCGCCGCTCTGGCTGGAGTGCAGCACGGCCAGTTCGGCGGCTTCCTGCCGGGTCGTGTCCGGGATATCGCGCCCCTGGCTCATGACGACGGCGTGGCTGCCGGGGGCTTTCTGCACATGGAACCACAGGTCCTTGCCGCGGGCGGTGTGCAGCGTGAGCTTGTCGTTCTGCAGGTTGTTGCGGCCGACCAAAATCTCAAAACCGTCGCTGGAACGGTAGCGCAGGAAATCGGCCGGTTTCTGGCGCTTGTCGCGCTGCTTGTAGTATTTGAGATAGCCCTGGCTCTTGAGCTCGGCGCGGATCTCGTTGAGCGCCTGCTCGCCGGGGGCGGCGTCCACCTCATAGAGCACGGTCGCGAGATATTCGATCTCAGCCTCGCCTTCTACCAGCAGCTTTTGCAGCATGGCGTGGGCGGTCTGCTTCTTTTTGTAGTCCTTGAAATACTTCTGCGCGTTTTCGTTGGGGCCAAGGCGCGGGTCCAGCCGGATGGTGACCGGCTGGCCGGTGTAGTAATTTTCCACCGTGGCCTGGCGATCGCCCTTTTTCAGCGCCCAGAGGTTGGCCTGCAGCAGCTCGCCGTACAGGCGCAGGGCGTCGGCCTTTTCGCTCTGGGCCAGCTCTTCGCGGCGGGCGGCCTGCTTGCGCACGGCGCGGTCGTACAGGTTGTGCACGGCCTTATACAGTTCGCGGCTTTTCTGGCGCAGGCGCTCGGCGCGGTCTTTGGTGGCGTAGTAGTCCTCCAGCAGTTCGCTGTAGGTCGGGTAGCCCGTCAGCCGGGCGGCGGGGCCGTACTGCTGCGGGGCAAAGAAGCTGAACTCGGTCGGCTTGAACGTGCCGTCCGGCTGGGGCAGGCGCACGGCGGTGGGGTGGCCGCCCGCGGCGTGCTCCGCCTTAAGGGTTTCGAGCGCGGCGGTCAGCGCCCGGCGCTGGTCTTCGTCCAAATCGCAGGCGGCGCAGGCGGTATCGCCGCCAAAGGCGCGCCACACGGCCTCGCGCAATACGACCGGCCCCACGCCGCCGACCGCCTTGCCCAGCGCCTTGGCGACAGGCAGGTCGCTTTCGCAGGCAGCCTGCGTGAGCGCGGCGGCGCTGACGGCGAGGAAATCCGGCTTGTTCGGCTTGGGCGGCAGCGTATAGGCAAGGCCGGGCAGCAGCTGGCGGATCTCGCTGTCCTCAAAATCGACGCGCTTGAGCGCGTCGATGATGCGGCCGTCCTGGACGAGCACCAGGTTGGAGTAGCGGCCCATGAGTTCCGCCGCCAGCGTGTTGGTGACAAGGTCGCCCATCTCGTTGGTGCAGCGGAAATCAAAAAAGACGATGCGGTCGCCGGGTTCCATGCGCAGGCCGACCAGACGGCCGCCGGTCAGGTGCTTGCGCAGCAGCATGCAGAAGCCGGGCGGGGTGAGCGGGTTTTCAAAGCTCTCCTGCGTTAAACAGACGCGGGCGGAGCCGCTGCGGGCCGAGAGCAGCAGCCGGTAGGTATCGGTGCGGGTGCGCAGCGTCAGCAGGACTTCGTCGCGGGTCGGTTCAAAGATCTTGTCGATCTTGGCGTCAAGCAGCGTATCCTTCAGTTCCCTGGTGACGAGCGCCAGCGTGGCGGCATCCAGTGCCATGGGGGTCTCTCCTTACAAATACAAAAACGGGTCGGTATCGGCGGCGGCCGCCTGCACGCGCAGGGCGGGGAAAGCCGCGGCGAGTTTCTCCGCCAGAACGGCGGCGATCGGGTGTTCGGTACCCCAGTGCCCGGCAACGACCAGGCCCAGGCCGCAGCGCCTGGCGTCGCAGGCGGCGTGGTGGCTGGCTTCGCCGGTGACAAGACAGTCGGCCCCGAGCGCCAGCGCCTCCTGCCAGTAGCTGCCGCCCGCGCCGCTGACTTCGGCCACGCGGACGACGGGGCGGGCGGCTTCGACATACTGCACATGGGCGCCGAGCTTTTCGGCGCACAGGCGCGCGAGCGCCGCGGCCGTGGTGGGGTCCACCGTGCCGATGCGGCCGCAGCCGTCGGCAAAGACGGCCGTGTCCCGCAGCCCGAGCAGCGCGGCGAGCGTATCGTTGACGCCGCCTTCGGCCGCGTCGAGGTTCGTGTGCATGCAGACAGCCGAGATGCCGCGGCGCAAAAGCAGCGTGGGCACATCGGCGGGCCCCAGCGTTTTGAGCGGCTGGAAGATGACCGGGTGGTGGGCGACGATCAGCTCGCAGCCGAGGGCGGCGGCTTCTTCGACGACTGGCGGCGTGATATCCAGCGCGGTCAAGACCGCTGTGACCGGGCGGCCCGCATCGACAAGCAGGCCGGCGTTGTCCCAGCTCTGGGCCAGCTCCGGCGGGGCCAGGCGGCGCAGTTCGGCCAGGACATCCGTGACAGGGACGGACATGCTAAAACCCTCCTTCTTTCAGCTTTTGCAGCAGCGCGTCGACCGCTTCGGCTTCGGGGCCGGGCGGCAGGCCGCGGCGGTACTTTTCCACCTTGGGCGTCTGCTGGGCCAGGTACCCGGCAAAGCCGGGCTGGCCTGCGGTCAGGCCGGTCAGGCAGGCCCAGGCGTCCGGTGCGGCGACCTCGCCTTTGTAGCGCGCATTGACGGCGGTATACCAGCGCCCGGCGGCGCGGCAGAGGGTTTCGGCCTGCAGGGCGAAGCCGCGCCGCCACAGCCCCAGGCGCAGCAGGCTGTGCTTGGTGGCGGGCACAAAAACCAGGTTGTAACCGGGGTCGCGCACCCAGGGCGCGGCGTCGAGAATGTCCAAAATCGTCTCCGCCCCCATACCGGCGATGATGATGTCCTGCGCTTCGCCGGGGGCGAGCACCGAGAGACCGGAGCCGAGGCGGAAGATGACCTTGTCCCCCCAGGGCGCACAGGTGGCGCGGGCTTTGGCGAGCGGGCCTTCCCGCAGGTCGCAGGCAAAAACCAGCGGGCAGCGTCCGCTGCCCGCCAGCCATGCGCTCAGTTTGCCGTGGTCGCACCCGATGTCCGCCGCCGTGCTGCCGGGCCGCACAAAATCAGCCGCGGCCTGCAGGCGGGCGTCCAGCCGGGGCGGCGCCGGGTTACTGCTTGGCAAAGTAGTCATTGAGCTGGGAGACAAGGGTTTCGGGGTCGAGGCCGTGGACCTGGCAGGCCTGCTCGACGGTCTCGCCGTGGGCGGCCATGCAGCCCAGGCAGTGCATGCCCGCGTTCTGGAAGATGGGCACGCAGCCCTGGGCGGGGTCGTTCTTGAGGATGTCGATGATGATGGTGTCTTTCGTAACAGTCATGGGAAACTTTCCTTTCTGAATCAAGCGTTTATGACATCTGCCAGGCCGCGTAGAGACCCGCGCCCTGCAGGATGACCAGAGATGTGAGGCAGACGGTTGCCAGCGCCGCCGGGCGCGCAACGCTGCGCTGCGCCGTGAACGTGCGGCCGTTGCCCAAAAGGACAAGCGCCAGCGGCAGCACGGGCAACCAGTAGCGCCCCTGCACGCCGAAGATCGTTTCGTAGTTGATCGGCGTCCAGCTGAGGGCGGCAAAGAACGTGAGGCCGACAACACAGGCCACGATGGCCCAGCCGCCCGCGCAGGCACGGCGCGGCAGCAGCGGGGTGTCGGCCTGCGGCAGCGCCGCCGCCAGCAGCACAAGCACAAGCGCCACGCCGAGCACCCAGCTGACCGCGACGGGATAGACGATGGGTTCGCCGAGCGCCGTGCCCAGCAGCCCCTGCAGCCAGGCCGCGCCCTGGGCGCTGGCCGAGCGCAGCAGCAGCTTGACGGTGGCGGGCAGGTTGCGGCAGATATACCCGGCCGAGTAGGTGTAGATGGAATCGCCGTTGGGCTGGACGCTGCCGACGAGCTGCTCCGGCGTCAGGCCGCCCCACATGTGGGTGAGGCGGTAGAGCGCCACCGGCACGGCCACGCACAGCCCGGCGATGAGCACGCCGAAAAAGACTTTGCGGCCCAGCGGACGCCGCCGCACCTGAAAGTATACAAGGCCGAGCACGGCCGCGGCGATTGCCACGGCAACAGCCGCGCGGGTAAGGCCGACGTTGTCGACATCGCGGGTGGCGTACAGCACCGCGCCAAGGTTGAGCGCCGCCCACCCGGCGGCGGCCAGCGCCAGCGCCAGCGCCTTGACAAGCGTACCGGCGCGCAGCGAAACGCGCCCCAGCCGCAGCGGGGCGGCCTGCGGCCCGCGCGGGTCGAGATGCGCGGCGGGGACCAGGCAGAGCAGCAGCACGACCGGCAGGTAGATGGCCTTGGCCGGGCCGATGGCCAGCGCCAGCGCCACAAGCAGCGCTAGCTGCCAGCGGCGGGCGGGCTGAAGCCGCAGCCGCAGGCACAGCGCCGTAAAGCCGAACACAAGGCCGAGCACGGTGGCATCGGCCGAAAAGCTGGCCGCCAGCTGCAGCGTTTGCGGCAAAAGCGCCGCGCAGGCCAGCAGCCCGCGCCGCGCGCGCGGGCACAGCGCCGCCGCCAGCGCCGCCAGCGCCAGGTAGACAAGCAGGTTGCCCAGCCGCCCGGCCAGCAGCATGCCGTGGAAGCCGAGCCCCGCCGCGCGCGCGAGCGCGACGCCCGCGGTCTGGCCAAGGTAGAGCGAGGCGTTGACGCGCGCGCCGACCGTGAAACCGCTGGCGACCGAGGGTGTGGGGTCGCAGCCGGTGACGCCGAGCCCGGACAGGTAGGTTTTGTAGGCAAAGATGCCGATATCGCCGCTTTGGGCGGTGAAATACGGCGCATCGCAGGGGCGGACGAGCAGCGCCCAGTTTTCGGCCTCGCCGTTTGACAGCGGCTGGCCGAGCAGTTCGCTGGCCATCTCGTAGCTGGCCGCAAGGTGGGTGTATTCATCCGGGCCGACGAGCGGCGGTGTCAGCACCGCGAACGCCCCGCCCAGCAGCGCCCCGCACACGAACACGACCAGCCAGAAAGCGGCGCGCCGCGCCAGCAGCACGAACCCGAGCACGACCGCCGCAAACAGCAGCCCGCCCAAAACAAGCGACAGCACGACCGACCAGCGGCCGGAATAATCGACGACATACTGCAGCGCGGCGGTGGCGTTGCAGGGCTTGCCGTCCGCGCCGGTCAGCGGCAGGGCGGCGTCCAGGCCGCTGCCCTGCGCGGCGGTCTGCACGCCCTCGCTGGCCCAAAGGCCGAGCGGCAGACCGGCCTCCTCATCCGAAAAGCCGTCGGCCGCCAGCACAAGCTGCAGCGTTTCGTCGGCCGCGGCGGTGTAGGGGGCGTCAAAAATCAGCGGGGCGAAGGTGTTGTCCAACAGCTCGATGCAGGGCACGGCGGCCTGCACGACCGGCGTGCCGTCCGCCTGGCGCAGCTGCGCGTGCAGCGTACCGGTGGCAAAGGCGTGGCCGTAGGTCGTCAGGTCCAGGCGCACGCCGTACAGCGTTTGCCCGGCGCGCAGCGGCACCGCCTGGGACACGCCCTGCAAACTGAGCGTCTGGCTGTATTCATCGTTGACGATCTGGTAGACCGGCTGGCCGTCCACCCGGGCGGACAGGTCGAACCCCGCCCAGGCGAGCACGAGCGCCCACAGCGCCGCCAGCAGCACACCGGCCAGCGGCAGACGATGCCGCCGGCAGAAACCCACGATCCGTTGCACAGTCCCCCGCCCTTTCGTTTTGTAGTTGTAGTGCGCAAAAATGGGAAAACGGCCGGTTGCAGCGGTTACATTTTGCATAATACATCTGGCCGTTTCCGAATTGTATAGTACTGTCTTGTCTTGCAGGGCGGGGGCTTGTCTCCCGCCGCGCCGAAGCAGACACCTTAAGCACGCCGCAGCCGTTCACAGCGGCTATTATACCATGACGCGCAGCGGAATGGTATAATTGCGCATCAAAAGGCGGTTGCCGAGCTGGCGTCAGCCAGAGCGGCGAGCCGCTGCGCAAAATTTGTATAATAACCGTTTCGCGGTTATTATACCCCAAAACGCAGAAAAACGCAACCGCGGCGGGGCGGGCGGCCGGGGTTGTTGGATATTGTCCGTGGTTCGCAGGGGCGGATTCCATATCCGCCCGAGGGTGTTTGCGGCGGCGTGGGGTCCCCGGGACGATGCGAGCATCGTCCCCTACAGGGGTGGCGGGTAACGCGGGGTTTGCGGCGGTTTTGCCTCTCTTGTCAAAGGGAGGTGGCACGGCCGAAGGCCGTGACGGAGGGATTGCCTTACAGCGGGCTGACGTTTGAAAGAAGCGGCATGCCGGAATGGTCGCCCGGGCGCACAATGTGCGCCCCTACATGGGGGGCGGCAGCGCGGGGTTGCGGCCGGCCGCAGGGTTTCCCCCGGTCCGTAGGGGCGGGATTTATCCCGCCCGCGGGACCCTGCGCCGCCGCAAACCGGGCCGATATGGAATCGTCCCCTACAGGGGGTGCGGGTTGCGCAGGGTTTGCGGCGGTTTTGCCTCCCTTGTCAAAGGGAGGTGGCACGGCCGCAGGCCGTGACGGGGGGATTGCCTTACGGTGGGCTGACGTTTGAAAGAAGCGGCACACCGGAATGGTCGCCCGGGCGCACAATGTGCGCCCCTACAGGGGGATGGCGGTTGGCCGCGGGGTTTGTGTTTTCCCGCAGGGCCGCCATGTTTCCCGCGGAACATTGCGGCGGCGCGGGGTGCGGCGGGATGAGGGCATCCCGCCCTACGGTCGCCCGGGTGGTTGCGGTTGTCCCCGTTGGCCCAAAACGTAAAATTGATTCGTAGGAGCGGGATTTATCCCGCCCGCGGAGCCCTGCGCCGCCGCAAACCGGGCCGATATGGAATCGGCCCCTACAGAGGGTGCGGGTTGCGCAGGGTTTGCAGTTGCCCGGTTGGCCGCCCCGTTTTCCCCGTTCCGTAGGGCGGACGATTTCAAAATCAGGCGTTTGCGGCGGCGCGGGGTCCCCGGGACGATGCGAGCATCGTCCCCTACAGGGGTGCGGGTAACGCAAGAGTTCGCGGTTGCCCGGTTGGCCGCGCCGCAAAAAATGCGCCCGCGGCGTTTGGGCCGCGGGCGTGGAGGGGTTATTGCTGGTTGGTGAAACGGTCGCGCAGGTTTTTGAAGAAACCTTTGCGCTTTTCGTAGTTATCCTCTTTGAGCGAGGTCTCGAACGCGCGCAGGGCGTCGCGCTGGGCGCGGGTCAGTTTTTTGGGGATCTCGACGTCGACAATGACGTACTGGTCCCCGCGGCCGCGGCCGTTGAGGTACTGGATGCCCTGGCCGCGCAGGCGGAAGCGGGTGCCGCTCTGGGTGCCTTCGGGGATGGTCTGCATCACGCGGCCGTCCACGGTGGGCACTTCGACCTGATCGCCCAGAACCGCCTGGCTGAAGGTGATGGGCACATGCACGGTGACGTCGTAGCCGTCGCGCTGGAAGATCGGGTCAGGCCGCACGGTGACATGCACAATGACATCGCCCGCCGGGCCGCCGTTGGAACCGGCGTCGCCCTGGCCGCGCAGCGCGATGTTCTGGTCGTCGTCGATACCGGCGGGGATGCGCACCTCGAGGGTTTTGCGCGCCGTGGTCTTGCCGGTACCGCGGCAGGTCTTGCACGGGTCCTTGATGACGGTGCCGCGCCCGCCGCAGTGCGGGCAGGGCTGCTGCGACTGCATGACGCCGAACGGCGTGCGCTGCTGGGTCATGACATACCCGCGGCCGCCGCAGTGCGGGCAGGTTTCGGGCGCCGTGCCCTTGGCCGCGCCGCTGCCGCCGCAGTCCGGGCAGGCTTCCTGGCGGTTGATCGTGACCTTTTTGGCGCAGCCGTGGGCGGCTTCCTCAAAGGTCAAAATCACGCTGGCCTGGATATCGTGGCCTTTGCGCGGGGCGTTGGCGCGGCTGCGCCCGCCGCCGCCAAAACCGCCGAACCCGCCGAAGCCCCCGCCGAACAGATCGCCGAAGATATCGCCCAGGTCCACGCCGCCGAAACCGCCCGCGCCGCCAAAGCCGCCCTGTTCGGCCGCATAGTTGGGGTCGACCCCGGCAAAGCCGAACTGGTCGTAGCGCTGGCGTTTTTCGGGGTTGGAGAGCACGTCGTTGGCTTCGTTGACCTCCTTGAACTTTTCCTCGGCCACTTTATCGCCGGGGTTGAGGTCGGGGTGGTATTTCTTGGCGAGCTTGCGGTAGGCGCTCTTGATCTCGGCGTCGCTGGCATTTTTGCCGACGCCCAGCACCTCGTAGTAATCTCTTTTTTCTGCCATAGGATCACACCTTAACTTTTCGGGGCAAGCCCCACAATGGCCGCCGCCGGCAGCGCCAGCGGCGGCCCGGGGCTGCCGAAGGATCGGTTATCAGACTTCGTGGAAGTCGGCGTCGACGGCGCCGTCGTCAGTCTTGGTCTCGCCGCCGGCCGGGCCCTGCTGGGCGCCGGGGGCGCCCTGCGCGCCCTGCTGCTGGGCAGCCTGCTGGTAGACCTTTTCGCTGACAGCGTAGAAGGCTTTCTGCGCTTCGTCCATCTTGGCCTTGATGTCGTCGATGGAACCGGACTTGAGCGCTTCCTTCAGCGCGCTGACCTTGGTCTCGATGTCGCTCTTTTCAGAAGCGGAGACCTTGTCGCCAAACTCGCCGAGGGCCTTCTCGATCTGGAAGACGAGCTGGTCGGCGTTGTTGCGGGTGTCGACCTCCTCGCGGCGCTTCTTGTCCTCCGCCGCGTACTGCTCGGCGTCCTTGACGGCCTTGTCGATGTCGTCCTTGCTCATGTTGGTGGAAGCGGTGATCGTGATGCTCTGCTCCTTGCCGGTGCCGAGGTCCTTGGCCGAAACATGCACAATGCCGTTGGCGTCGATGTCGAAGGTGACTTCGATCTGCGGCACGCCGCGCGGGGCCGGGGCGATGCCGTCCAGGTGGAAGGTGCCCAGGCTCTTGTTGTCGCGGGCAAACTCACGCTCGCCCTGCAGAACGTTGACTTCGACGCTGGGCTGGTTGTCCGCCGCCGTGGAGAAGATCTGGCTCTTCTTGGTGGGGATGGTGGTGTTGCGGTCGATGATCTTGGTGCAGACACCGCCCAGGGTCTCAATGCCCAGGCTCAGCGGGGTGACATCCAGCAGCAGCAGGCCCTTGACGTCGCCCTGCAGCACGCCGCCCTGGATGGCGGCGCCCACAGCCACGCACTCATCGGGGTTGATGCCCTTGAAGGGCTCGCAGTTCAGTTCCTTCTTGACCGCGTCGTAGACGGCGGGGATACGGGTGGAGCCGCCCACCATCAGGACCTTCTTCAGGTCGGAGGCGCGCAGGCCGGCGTCGGCCAGAGCCTTGCGGACAGGGGTCATGGTGCGGTCGACCAGATCGGAGGTCAGCTCGTTGAACTTGGCCCGGGTCAGGGTCATGTCCAGGTGCTTGGGGCCGTTGGCGTCGGCGGTGATGTAGGGCAGGTTGATGTTGGAGGTGGTGACGCCGGACAGCTCCACCTTGGCCTTTTCGGCGGCCTCCTTCAGCCGCTGCATGGCCACCCGGTCGGTGGACAGGTCCACGCCGTCGGTGCGCTTGAACTCGCTGACCAGCCACTTCATGATGCACTCGTCGAAGTCGTCGCCGCCCAGGCGGTTGTTGCCGGCGGTGGCCAGGACCTCGATGACGCCGTCGCCGATCTCCAGGATGGAGACGTCGAAGGTGCCGCCGCCCAGGTCGTAGACCATGATCTTCTGGTCGGATTCCTTGTCGATGCCGTAAGCGAGCGAAGCGGCGGTCGGCTCGTTGATGATGCGGCGCACGTTGAGGCCGGCGATGGTACCGGCGTTCTTGGTGGCCTGGCGCTGGCTGTCGTTGAAGTAGGCGGGCACAGTGATGACGGCCTCGGTGACTTTTTCACCCAGATACGCCTCGGCGTCCGCCTTCAGCTTGGACAGGATCATCGCGCTGATCTCTTCGGGGGTGTAGTCCTTGCCGCCGGCGTGGACCTTTTCAGCGGTGCCCATCTTGCGCTTGATGGAGGAGATGGTGTTCTCCGGGTTGGTGATGGCCTGGCGCTTGGCGACCTGGCCGACCAGACGCTCGCCGGTCTTGGTGAAGCCGACAACGGACGGCGTGGTGCGCGCGCCTTCGGAGTTGGCGATGACGACGGGCTCGCCGCCTTCCATAACGGCGACGCAGCTGTTGGTGGTGCCAAGGTCGATGCCAATGATCTTACTCATAGTGTAAAACTCCCTTCGTGTACCTTTCCCTTGCCCTTCTTTTCGGGGCAGGCGGTCGATTGTTTGTTTATGGTTCGATGATGTGGAATTTGTTTTCTATTCTGAAACGGGCCTGCGCCCGGTTTCATACATTCTATTCGGCCACAACGACGGTGGCGTGGCGGATGATCCGGTCGCCGATCTTGTAGCCTTTCTGGAACACCCGCACGACGGTGCCGCTCTCCTGCCCTTCCTCGGGCGGGACCTGCTGGACCGCGTTCATGAACTGCGGGTCAAACGGCTGGCCAAGGGCTTCGATCTCGGTGATGTGCAGCGTCTCGAAGGCTTTGGCGGCCTTGTCGAGCGTCATCAGCACGCCCTTTTTATAGTTTTCGTCGCTGCACTCGGCTTCGGCGGCCATGTCCAGCGTGTCGAGGATCGCAAGGATCTGGGTGACGGCGTGGGAAACGCCGTCGTTGAATTTCTGGTCCGCCTCGCGCGCGGTGCGCTTGCGGTAGTTGTCATACTCGGCGGCGGTGCGCAGCAGCTGGTCCTTGAGTTCGGCCGCCTTGTTTTCGGCCGTTTCCAGCTTGGCCTTGAGGGATTCGAGCTCCCGGTTCTTTTTGCCGAACCAGTCCTTCTTTTCCTTGTCGGTCTTGTCGGTCTTGTCGGCCTTGTCGGCCTTCTCCGGCCTGGGTTCTGCCGTTTCGGCCGTCTGTTCTGCGGCGGGGGCTGCTTCGGCGGCAGCGGGGGCTTGTGCCTCCGGCTGTTCCTGCGCGGCCTGGGCCCTGGTGTTTTCTTCGTTCATGGGGGTCATATCTGCTCCTCCTGCTTCTTGCCGGACATGGACTGCCCGAGTTTGGTCGCAAAATATTCAAGGATGGGGATCAGGTGGTGGTAGGCCATCCGGTTGGAACCGACAAGCGCCACCGCGCCGGTGAGCCCGCCGCCTGCAAGATACCGCTTGCTGACGATGCACACGCCCGGCAGTTCGGGGCGGATGTCCTCGCCCAGTGTGGCCGTGACCTTGTTGCCCTGCGGTTCGATCAGCGCGCGGCCGGTCTCGTTGTCGGAGAAAAGCTCCAGCAGCGTGCCGAGGTTTTTGCGCACGTCCTGGTCCTGCGCCAGATACTGCGCGCCCTCGAAACAGACCTGCGGGCCGGTGCGCACAAGCGCTTCGGCTGCGCGCACGACCGGGGCCAGGCGCGGCGGGGCGGCTTCGAGCAGTTCGGCGGTCAGCGCGTCGGTGACGTCCTCCGGCACGACGAAGGTCAGGCTGCGGTTGAGCAGCGCGGCCAGCGCTTGTGCATCGCCGCGGGTAAAGCCTTCGCCCACGCGGGCCACGCGGGTCCGCACGCCGCCCGCGCTGGTGACAGCCAGCACCGCGGCGGTGTAGCGCCCGACCTGCACGACCTCGAAGTGGGCGATGCACAGATCGTCCGCCTGCGGGGTGGTGGCCGCGGCGGCCAGGCCGGTGTAATCGGCCAGCGTGCGCGCGGCGCTCTGGGCGAGCTTTTCGGGCTCGGCGTCCATCGTGGCGAACAGGTCGTCGATGCGCGCCTTGTCCTCCGGCGGCAGGACGATCGCGCCCGGCGCGCCGAGAAGGTTGTTGAGATAATACCGGTAGCCCTGCGGGCTGGGCACGCGGCCCGCGCTGGTGTGCGGCTGCTCCAGCAGCCCCAGGCGGGTCAGGGCGGCCATCTCGTTGCGCAGCGTGGCGCTGGAGACCGCCATGTCGAAATAGTTTGCCAGCAGGCCGGAGCCCACCGGTTCGCCATCGGCCGCATACAGGGCAACGATGGCTTCCAGGATGCGCTGCTTGCGCCGGTCGATCGCCATGCTGCCACTTCCCTTTCGGCTGGTTTTAGCACTCTATGTTCCCGAGTGCTAAATCTATTATACCCCGCCTTCGTCAACTGTCAAGGGTTTTTGCAAACTTCTTTGAAAGTTTAACAGTTTTGACACAATGCGCCGCACAGCAAAACAGGCGGCCCCGCAAAGGGCCGCCTGCAATTCCTAATTCCTAATTCCTCATTCCTAATTTCTAATTCCCCTGTCCCCCTCACTCCTCCATCCACTTCGCCAAAAAGGCGGCTGCGATGCAGAGCGCGTGGACGGTGGGCTCGCCGGGCGGGGCGTCGGCTGCTGTGCCCAGCAGCAGCACGCCGCCTTCGACATCGCCGCGGGCGACGATGGGCGCGGCGCACAGCACCTGACGGTCGCCGCGCTCCAGCGCGCGCAGGCGGCGGTCCGCGTCCGCCGGGGCCGTATAGACCGCGCGCATCGCCAGCAGTTTGCGCAGCGCATCGCTGATGGCGCGGCCGCTCAGCTCGGTGCGGCGCGGTCCGGTGACGGCCACAAGCTCGTCCCGGTCGCAGACCATGACCGGCATGCCGAGGTCTTTGGCCAGAACCTCGGCATAGACGGCGGAGAGCTGGCCCAGGCCCAGCAGCGGGGAATACTTTTTAAAGACGACTTCCCCGTTGGTATCGGTAAAAATTTCCAGCGCGTCGCCCTGGCGGATGCGCTGGGTGCGGCGGATCTCCTTGGGGATGACCACGCGGCCCAGCTCGTCGATGCGGCGCACGATGCCCGTTGCTTTCATTGTCCTCAACATCCTTTCCTGATTGTTGGCAGCGGTGGGAACTGGAAATAGTTTGCAGCGTTCGACCGGAATTATACCTTTTTCTTGTACGGCGGGCGCGGGCGTGGTAGAATGGTGCCAAACGGCCGCGCAGGGGCCGAAAGCCTGCGCGGGGAACCACCGTATGCAAGGAGGCGCGCCATGGCGGAACTGCTGCAGACAACGCTGTGCTATCTGGAGCGGGACGGGCAGTACCTGATGCTGCACCGTGTCAAGAAGGAAAAGGACGTCAACAAAGACAAATGGATCGGCGTCGGCGGCAAGTTCGAGCCCGGCGAGGACGCGCTGGCCTGCGTGATGCGCGAGGTGCGCGAGGAGACCGGGCTGACCATGCATAGCCCCGCTTACCGCGGCATCGTCGATTTTTACTGCCCGCCCTGGCCGCCCGAGCGCATGCACCTGTTCACCTGCCGCGATTTTTCCGGCACGCTGTGCGCCTGCGAGGAAGGCGACCTTGAATGGGTGGACAAAACACACGTTGAAGAGCTGCCCATCTGGGCCGGGGACCGGATCTTTTTCCGCCTGCTGAACGAGGGCGCGCCGTTTTTCCACCTGGAGCTGACCTATGACGGCGACCGGCTGCAGCAGGCCGTGCTGGACGGAAAGCGTTTATAAACAAAAAAGCGCCGCAGGCGTCCCTTGTGAGAAAGGGGCCTGCGGCGCGCTTTGTCTGTGCTTATTCTTCAGTGGGTTCTTCGGGGTTTTCTTCTGTATTATCTTCGGTATTTTCGTCCGTGTTCTCGCCGGCGTCCTCCCCGCCGTCCTCGGCCGGTTCGCCGCCGTCCTCTTCGGGGGCGGGTTCGGTCTCCTCGGGGGCGGGTTCTTCGCCGCCTTCCCCGGCTGCGGCGGGATCGTTGACTGCGTCGGTCATGGTCGAATCGAGGTTATCCTGCACCATCGCCTGCGGGTCGTCCACACCGGCGGTGGGGGCCGGGGTAGCGGTGGCCTGGGCCTGCGGCTGGGTCGCGCTTTCCTGCAGGGCGGTCAGATACCACTGGCGGTTTTCCCCGCGGGAGAAGATAAAGTCCATATACTTGGTCGGTTCGGTGGGGGCGGTCAGCGAAAGCTCGCCGCTGGCGGTGTTGCTCAAGGTCGGGATGTAGCCCACCGTGACGTGGGTCTGGCCGCCTTCGCGCCAGATGCGCTCGACTTCGGGCGTATAGAGGCCGACCGCGCCGGTGACCGGCACAAGATACCCCTGCTTTTCCTCATTATAGGTATAGATGAATTCCGCCGTCTCAAAGCTGCCCTCCGCCAGCGGATAATCCGGGCCGAGCAGGTTGGTCAGGTAGGTGTCGATCTCGAGCTGCGGCAGGATCAGCGAGCCGGTTTCTGGGTCGCGCTCATAGGAGTCGATCGTGCCCTCCTGCTGGGCACGGTAGACCGTGCCCCAGATGGCGGCCTGGCGGAACACCGAAGGGTCGACCTGGGAGGCGTCCGAGAACGGGACCACGTCGAACATGACCAGACCGTAAACGCGGTCGGCATAGCGGGCACGGCGGTCAGAGTCGTCCAGCGCGGTGCGCACACCGGCCACCAGCCAGTTGAACACCGTCAAAACGCCGATCACGATCAGCACCAGCGCCGCGGCGCCGATGAGCTGGCGGGCCAGGCGGCGGCTGTTGCGCAGTTGTTCGTCACGAGAATTTGCCATGGGATTCTCCTTTATCCGTCACCGCGCCCCGGCCGGGGTGCGGGTCGTTTCCTGCGATTTTTCAATCGCTTTACAGTATAACACAAACGCCGCCGCATTGCAAACCCAATGCGGCGGCGTTTGATATGGCGATGTAGAGCTGCGGCGGCGTTACTTGTTTTTGTACATCTGCTCGTAGTACTTCTGATAGTCGCCGCTGGTGACATGGGCCATCCATTCGGGGTTGGCGAGATACCAGTCGATGGTCAGCACGATGCCCTTTTCAAACGGGGTCTCGGGGTACCAGCCGAGGTCCTCCTTGATCTTGGTGGGGTCGATGCCGTAGCGGCGGTCATGGCCGAGGCGGTCGGCAACGTGGGTGATGAGCTCCTCGCTGATGCCGTCGTCCTTCAGGCGGTCGTGCAGCTGGGCGATGACCGTCTTGACGATGAAGATGTTGGGGCGCTCGTTGTGGCCGCCGACGTTGTAAACCTCGCCGACCTTGCCGTCCGAGGCGACCATGTCGATGGCCTTGCAGTGGTCCATGACATAGAGCCAGTCGCGCACCTGCATGCCGTCGCCGTAGACGGGCAGGGTCTTGTGCTGCTTGGCGTTGTTAATGAGCAGCGGGATCAGCTTTTCGGGGAACTGATAGGGGCCGTAGTTGTTGGAGCAGCGCGTGATGTTGACCGGCATGCCGTAGGTGTCGTGGAAAGCCATGACAAACAGATCGGCGCTGGCTTTGGAGGAGGAGTACGGGCTGTGCGGCGAAAGAGGCGTCGTCTCGGTGAAATAGCCCTCGGGGCCCAGCGCGCCGTAGACTTCATCGGTCGAGACCTGCAGGTACTTTTTGCCTTCCTTCCAGGTCTTGGTGTCGGCGTCGTACCAGGCGTCCTTGCAGCACTGCAGCAGGTTGACGGTGCCGAGCACGTTGCTCTCGACAAAGATCTCGGGGTTTTTGATGCTGCGGTCGACATGGCTTTCGGCCGCGAAGTTGATGACATAGTCCGGGTCGTATTGGGCGATCAGGCCGGAAACAAGGGCCTTGTCGCAGATATCGCCCTGCACGAAGATGTGGCGCGGGTCGCCTTCAATGTCCTTGAGGTTTTCAAGGTTGCCCGCATAGGTCAGCTTGTCCAGGTTGACAAGGCGGATGTCCGCATGCTTTTCGAGCATGTAGTGCACAAAGTTGGAACCGATAAAACCGGCGCAGCCGGTGACAAGGTAGGTTTTCATGGGTCAAATCTCTCCATCCCAGTGTTTGAAAAAGTCGTTGATGGCGTCCTTCCAGTCGCGCATGTCGTCGCCGACGCTGCAGCGCAGCGCACGGTTTTCCAGCGCGCTCCAGGCCGGGCGGTTGGCGCTTTCCGGGTGGGCGGCGGCGTACTCGGCGCTTGTGCAGGGGTCGACACGGCAGGGCAGGCCGGACAGGCGGATGATCTCGGACGCGAAGTCATACCAGCTGCACACGCCGTTGCCGGTGCAGTGGTAGATGCCGTAATCATGGCTGACCGCCAGCTTGAGCAGGTGGTGCGCAAGGTCGACTGCGTTGGTCGGGTTGCCGAGCTGGTCGTTGACGACGGTGATGCGGTCATGCGTCTGCGCCAGGCGGACCATCGTCTTGACAAAGTTTTTGCCGTAGTAGCTGTACAGCCAGGCCGTGCGCACAATAAAGTGGCGGCGGCAGAAACGCTGCACATACTGTTCGCCCAGCAGCTTGGTATACCCGTAAGCGGAAACCGGCGCGGGCTGGCAGCATTCGTCGATCGGCGTGCGGCCGTCGGGGCCGTTGGGCGTGCCGGGGAAGACGTAGTCGGTGGAGATGTGGATAAGCCGGGCGCTGATCTTGTCGCAGGCAAGGGCAAGGTTGCGCGGGCCGAGGGCGTTGACCTTGAAAGCCATGTCGCGGTTGGTCTCGCAGCCGTCGACATTGGTGGCCGCCGCACAGTTGATGACGGTATCGGGCTGGTGGCGGCGGATATAGGCCACGGTCGCCTCGCGGTCGGTGATATCGAGCTCGTCGATGTCCACCGGGATGACCGTGGCTTTGCGCAGGCGGTCGGGCAGCGGGCCGAGCACGCTGCCTTCGTTGGCCAGCTGGTGCTGCAGCTCAGTGCCCAGCTGCCCGCGGCAGCCGGTGATGAGGATCTTCATAGCGTCTGTGTCCTCCCGCTCAGTATTTGAGTTTGTCTTCGGCCACATTGCGCAGGTGCTGGCCGTAGGGGCTCTTGCCGTAGCGCTCGGCGCTTTCCAGCAGCTTGGCGCGGCTGATCCAGCCGTACTTGTAGGCGATCTCCTCCGGGGCGGAGATCTTGATGCCCTGGCGCTGCTCGATCATGCGCACAAAGTCGGCCGCTTCGACAAGGCTGTCCATCGTGCCGGTATCCAGCCAGGCGTACCCGCGGCCGAGCAGCTGCACATCCAGCTTGCCATCCTGCAGGTACATGTCGTTGAGGGTGGTGATCTCCAGTTCGCCGCGGGCGCTGGGTTTGACCTGCTTGGCCTTTTCGACAACGTCCTTGCTGTAGAAATACAGGCCGGTGACGGCGTAATTGCTCTTGGGGTGGGCGGGCTTTTCCTCAATGGAGGTGGCGTGGCCGTCCTCGTCAAAAGCGACGACGCCGAAGCGTTCGGGGTCGTTTACAAAATAGCCGAACACGGTGCAGCGCCCGGCTTCGGCGTTGGCGGCCGCAGCCTTGAGGCGCTTGGAGAAACCGGCGCCGTAGAAGATATTGTCGCCCAGCACCATCGCGCAGGCATCGCCGGCAATGAACTCCTCGCCCAGCAGGAACGCCTGCGCAAGGCCGTCCGGGCTGGGCTGGACCTTGTACTGCAGGTGCACGCCGTACTGGCTGCCGTCGCCGAGCAACTGCTCAAAGCGCGGGGTATCGGTGGGGGTGGAGATGATCAGGATGTCCTGGATGCCCGCCAGCATCAGCGTGGACAGCGGATAGTAGATCATGGGCTTATCGTACACAGGCAAAAGCTGCTTGGATGTGACCATGGTCAGCGGGTACAGTCTTGTGCCGGCGCCGCCGGCAAGGATGATACCTTTCATAGTTACAACTCCCGTTTGCAGTTTGCTATGCGCACCGCCCATCCCGAAGGGGCATAAACTCGCACAGTAATATAGTTTATTATACAGGAAAACCGCCGCGCTGGCAAGAGGGAAACAGGCCAAGTTGCCACTGCCAGAAACGAGTGCATTCTCTGCGCGGATACACGCAGCGGCAAGATTTGGGTAAAGGAACCGCTTTCTTTTTGGCCGGGGGTGTGGTATAATAATAAAGCTAATTTATAAAATTGCAAAATTCTTTGCTTTTATTTCTGGTCTTTGATAGATTTGTCCGGTATGCGGGGCGATGCGCCTGCATAGGATGGACAGGCTCTGCTGCGGCAGGGCCCACACGCAAAAAAAGGAGGGTCCCGATGGCGGGTACCGCGCTGCTTTCCTCCTGGCGGGATACGCGGCTGGGCCAGCGGCTGTTCTGTGCCGCGCTGGCGATGCTGCTGGTCCTTTCGGAGGTTTTCAGTTCCAATATTCAGGCGACGCTGCCGGCTTTCAGCCACCTGTGCCGCGTGCTGCTGACCGGCGGCGCGGCGGCGCTGCTGCTGTTCAAATGTGTTTTTCTGACGCGCTATGACAACCGCGCGCAATATGCGATCCTGGCCGTTGCGCTGGGATACAGCGGCTTTGCCGCCGCCTATGGCAAGGATGTGTGGTTTTTCCTCATTGTGCTGCTGGGCGCCGCCGCCAAGGGCGTCGACCTGCGCGCCGCGCTGAAGGTCTACCTGATCACGGCGGCTGTCGGCGTGGCCGCCGTGCAGCTGCTGCACGGGTTCACCGGGCTGGTGGCGTTCAACTGGAACGCCCGCAACTGGGATTACGGCTACGGGCACTATAACGGGTACGGCGCGCGGCTTTTGGGCGTTTTTATGGCCTGGGCCTGGCTGCGCTGGGACCGGATGCGCTGGTTTGACTGGGCCGGGCTGGCCGCGCTGGGCGCGTATACGCTGCTGGGGCCGGGCTGCCGCGGGGCGGGGCTTGCCATGTTTTTGCTGCTGGCGCTGTTCGCTGCGCAGCGGCTGCTGCCCGCGGTGTTCACAAGCAAAGCGTGGCTGGCGTTCGTGGTCGCGCTCTACCCGCTGCTGACCGCCGCCAGCCTGCTCACCGGCTATCTGTTCGACCCCAATGTGCCCGAGCGCACGCCGCTGCTGGCCCGGGTCAACTCGCTTCTGTCCGGCCGGTTTGAGGTGTGGCATCATGTGTTCTGGGCCACGCCCTACACCCACCCCGAGGAGGACGGCATCGCGGCCTGGTACCACGGGGATATGCCGTCCACCTTCAGCTGGCTGGGCGGCATGTATACCGACGGCGATGTGCACCACGCCATTGACAACATGTATCTGGCGCTGGTCATGAACAAGGGCGTGATCGGCGCGGTCGTGGTGGGCTGCGTGGCCGTGTTCCTGCTGTGGCGGCTGTGCCGCGGCCGCCATGTGGGCGAGGTGCTGTGCCTGACGGCGATGCTGTTCTACTTTTTGATGGAGAACAAGCCGTTTTTGCTCTCGGCCGATCCGTTCGTGCTGCTGCTGCCCTGCGCGCTGCTGACGCCCCGGGGCGCGCCGCTGCCGGTTTTGTGCCCGACGCCGCCCCCGGCGCCGCCCAAAAAGCCGAAATCAAAACCCAAGCAGGCGGAAGCGCTGGTGTAGAGCGCCGGGCGTTCGCGCCGCCCCGCCCTTTTAAAAGCAGTTGATGATACGCAAACGGCCGCTGCCGGGAAACCCGGCGGCGGCCGTCTTGTATGGTTTTGGCAAATAGAAAAAACACCCCTGGCTTTTTCTCACTCTGCGCCGGTGCGGCGCAGGACGACGGCGACGGTCTTGGCGAGGATGCGCAGGTCGAGCGCGAGCGACCAGTGGTCGATGTAGGTCACATCCAGCTTGACGACCTCCTCAAAATCCTGGATATCGCTGCGGCCGCTGACCTGCCACAGGCCGGTGATGCCCGGCTTCATGGACAGGCGGCGCTTGTGGTGGCTGTCATACTGCTCATATTCATCCACCGTGGGCGGGCGGGTGCCGACAAGGCTCATATCCCCGCGCAGCACGTTCCAGAACTGCGGCAGTTCGTCGATGGAGGTACGGCGGATGAATTTGCCGACCTTTGTCACGCGCGGGTCGTCGTCCATCTTGAACATCAGGCCCTGCATCTTGTTTTGGGCCATCAGCTCCTGTTTGCGCTGCTCGGCGTCGGTGTACATGCTGCGCAGCTTGTAGATATAAAACGGGCGGCCGTTGCGCCCGACGCGCTTCTGTTTAAAAAACAGCGGGCCCGGGCTTTCGAGCTTGAGCGGGATGGCCGTAACCGCAATGATGGGGACCGAGAGCACGAGGCCGACAAGCGCGCCGACCACGTCCATCAGCCGCTTGATCATCATGGCGCCGAAGTCGTGATCGGCGGCCGAGATGGTCACGAACGGCACGCCGCCCGCCGTTTCGACCTGCGTGTGCAGACGCGGGAACCAGGCGCCGTCCGCATCGTCCGCCGCAGCCGTGTAGGGTTCAAGCACCGTGACGTTGAGGTGCACGCACAGGCCCATGCTCTCCATCTCGTTGAGCAGCGGACGCAGCGAATCGCCGCTCTGGTACGGCACGCTGACATAGACTTCGTCGAGCGGTTCGCGCCGCAGCCAGTCGAGCGCGCCTTCATAGACCGCCGCGACCGGGATACCCTCGACCTTGCCGCCGGGGGCGGCCGCGTCGAGCAGCACGACGCCGTTGAGCTTTTTGGCCCAGTCCTTCTTGAGGTCGCGCAGCAGCGGCGCGGCGCGGTCGGACGTTGTGATGACGCCGACCATTGTGGCAAAGTTGGCCTTATAGAAATATTTGTTGAGATAGGTCTTGAGCGCGGTATGGGTCAGGTAGAGGAAGATGCAGTGCAGCCCCAGCACGCCGACATACATATAGCGCGATTCCAGCATCGTCGCCTTGGTCAGCAGCAGGGCCACGGCCAGCGCCGCGGCCAGCAGCGCCGTGTTCTGGATGCAGAGCAGAAGCTCCGACTTCCAGCCGCGGCGGGTCAGCCCCGAAGCGCCATTGAAGCCGAGAAACACGACGAGAAACGCAAACGCCAGAATGAGGATGAACTGGCCCCAGTCCTCGCGCGTGTAGTCGAGCAGGATATCCAGCGCCGGGCCGGTGATGAACCAGGCCAGCAGCACGCTGCAGACGAGGCTGAGGGCATCGGCGATAAAATTGAGGAAATATTGGATCTTGTCCTTCTTTTCCACGAAGCGGACCTCCGTAAGGTGGTTTTGGCAGGTTCAGCGCTGGCGGGCCGCCCACCACAGAAAGCGCAGGTTGGTGGAGAGATAGCGGCCGAACAGGCGGCCGGGGTCCTGCAGCAGGCGGTAGAGCCACTCAAGGTTGTGGCGCTGCATCCAGGCCGGCGCGCGGCGGATGTTGCCCGCCTCATAGTCGAACGCCGCGCCGACGCCGAGCATCAGCGCATCGACCTTGTGCGCGTGGGCGGCCATCCAGCGCTCCTGCTTGGGCGCGCCGAGACCGACCCAGAGAAAATCCGGCCGGGCGGCGTTGATGGCGGCGATATCGTCGGCGTCCTCCTGCGGTGTCAGCGGGCGGAAGGGCGGGCTTTTCATGCCGACGACCCTGGCGCCGGGGTAGCGTTCGGCCAGCTTCTGGCGGAGCAGCGCCAGCGTTTCGGGCGAGGCGCCGTAAAAATAGTGCGTCCAGCCTGTCTCGGCGCTCTCGGCCAGCACGCGGCGCATCAGGTCGGGGCCGGTGACGCGCGCAGCGTCCGGGAAACCGTGTTTGCGGCTGTAGGCGGACAGCGGGCCGCCGTCCGGCAGCACCATGACCGCGCCGTTCTGTACGGCGCGGTATTCTTCCTCCCGCGAGGCCGTGACCGTCGTGTGCACGTTGGCGACGCAGATATATCCGCCGCGCCAGGCGCCGAGCTGTGTGCGCAGCAGCGCCAGCGTGCGGTCCATATCGGTCACAGCGACCTGCACGCCCATGATCTCGCAGGTATCAAACGGTTTTTGGGCCACGGCGCTCTCCCCTTCCCTTTTTTCTTATAGTTTCCTGTACAGGATACCACAAAAACGCCCCGCATGCAAACAAAAGCCCGGCCTTCCTTTACGAAAAGGCCGGGTGGAAGTTCCGAACAAAGATGTCAAAGGCTGGAGAAGCCGAAGCTGTTGACGAGCGCGTCGATGCGCTGGCCGGCTTTGCACCAGGGACATTCGCGGGAGTCGTAGCTCTGGTAATCGCCCAGGGTGGAGGGATCGAAGATGGAAGTGACCGGATAGCCGCCGCAGCGGTCCACCGTGGCAAAGATCGCCGTGATGCCCGCGACCTGACCGCCGTAGTAGTCGATCGCCTCGACCGCCGCCTGGGCGGTGTAGCCGGTCGTGACCGAGGCCGCCAGCACCAGAACGTGCTTGTTCTTGATCATGGGGGCGGTGTTTTCACGGAACAGCAGCTGGCTGCCGCTGGTATGCTCCGGCGTGACGACATAGATGGTCTGGTGGGCGTTCATGTTGACGTAGCCGCCGCGGGTCAGCTCGGTGGCCAGGCAGGCGCCGATGACCTCAGTGCCGTCCAGGCAGAGGACCGTATCGACCACGGTGGTGGAGGCGTAGTGCCGCACCAGCTCCTGCGCGACGGCGCGGGCTTCGGACAGGCGGGTCTTCTGCATCGTCACATCAATATAATAATTGATGTGGCTGTGGCTGGTGGCAAAATGACCTTTGGCCACACGCAGCAGCAGATCTTTCTTTTTGGTGGGCAGCTTGACCAGATTCACGGCCATGGGGGATCACTCCTTCATTCGCGGGCCCGGGGCCCTTTTTGCTATACATTTATTTTAAAGTGTTTTGCGCGCCCGCGCAACCAAAGCGCGGCGAAATAACAACCAATATTTCACCCGCATTTTTGGCAGTTTTGCCGGTCTGTGCCGGAAAAGCGCCCTCGCTTTACACCGCCGCCGGGCAATGGTATAATGGATAAACACAAAATTGCAGGTTTGGCGGAGGTATACGATGGGCTACAGAGTGGCTGCGCAAAACGGGGATACGGTCGCGGTGCCGCAGGTGGTGTTCGCCCACCTGCCGCGGGCCGAAGGCGACGCCGTGCGCGTGGCGCTGTATCTTTTGGGCGGCGGCGCGGCCGAGCCGCGCACGATCGCCCACGACCTGGGGCTGAAAAGCATCGAGGCCGCCAAACGCGCGCTGCAATACTGGGCCGGGGCCGGGCTGCTGGAAAAGGACAGCGCCGCCCCCGCCGCGCCGGAGCCCGCCCCCGCCAAAATCGACCTGGCGGCGCTCAACGACCCGTATGTGGCGGTGCTGTGCCAGGAGGCACAGGCCGCGCTGGGCCGCGCGCTGGGCCGCAGCGAGATGCTGCGGCTGGTGGGGCTGTACCTGAACGACGGGTGGCAGCCGGATGTGATCCTGACCTGCTGCGCCGAGGCCGCGCGCCAGAACCGGCCGACTGCCGCCGCCGTGTGCCGCGAACTGCAGCGCTGGCGCGAAGCCGGGGTGGAGACCGGCGAGGACGCCGAGCGCTACCTGAAGCAGGAAGCGCTGCGGGCGCAGCGCTGGGCGCAGACGGCGGCGCTGTTTGGCGCCGGGGCGGACAAGCTGACCCGCTGGGAGCGCACGGCGATCACGCGCTGGTACGAGGAATGGGGTTTTGACGACGCCATGATCGAGGAAGCGCTGCTGCACGCCGAGGCCCACCGCACCGTGCGGTATGTGGACGGCATCCTGCGCGCCTGGCGCGCGCAGGGCCTGCTGACGGTGGACGCCGTGCGCGGCAAGGGCCAGCTGGCGGGCAGCAACATCCTGTCCACCGGGGCGAGACCCGCCGCGGCCACAGCCAAAAAAGACCTGTTCCACGCCGACTGGAACGCCGTGTTTGACGATGAACCGGAGGAATGAGCATGCGCACCAAGGATGAACTGTTCCGCGAAGCCCAGCGCCACATTGCCGGGCGGCGCCAGCGCGCCGTGACCGACGCCCAGCGCAAGCGCGCGGCCGCTTTTGCGGCGCACCCGGCGCTGGCCGCCGCAGAGGAAGCCCGCGTGCAGGCCGGGCTGGCGCTGACGCTGGCCGCCGCGCGCGGCAAAGATACGGCGGACGCTGCCGCCAGGCTGGAAGCCGCCGGGCAGGCGCTGGCCAAAGCAATGCAGGACGCGGGCTGCACGCCTGCCGACCTGGAGCCGCAGTTCGCCTGCCCGCGCTGCCAGGACACCGGCATTGCGGACGGCGCGCCCTGTGCGTGCGTGGCGGCGGTGGCGCGCAAGCTGCGGCGCGAGGAGATCAACGCCGCCAGCCCGCTGGCGCTGTGCGCGTTTTCCTCCTTCGATGTCAGCCGCTACCCGGCCGAGGTTGAGCCGGAGCTGGGCCGCCCGCCGTGCGAATACATGGCCGATGTACTCAAGTTCTGCCGCAGCTATGCGGAAAAGTTCAGCCCCAAAAGCCCGAACCTGCTGTTTATGGGCGGCGCGGGCCTGGGCAAGACCCACCTGGCGCTGGCCGTGGCCGACGCCGTGCTGGAACGCGGTTACGACGTTTTGTACACGAGCAGCGCCGCGCTGGCCGCGCAGCTCGGGCGCGAACACTTCGACCGCGACAGCGAGGACAGCTGGCTGGACGCCTGCAAAGAGGCCGACCTGCTGATCCTGGACGACCTGGGCACCGAGCACATCACGGCGCTGACCATCAGCGTTTTATACGAGCTGATCAACACGCGGATGCTCTGCCACCGGCCGACCGTATACACGACCAACATCACCGACCAGGGCATCTTTGAGGCCCGCTACACCGAGAAGGTCGCCAGCCGCATGCTGGGCAACTGCCGCATGTTCAAATTTTTCGGAGAGGACCAGCGGCTTAAGCGCTGAGTTCCCCTGCCCTTTCCACCTGCCGGGCGCAGGTGGATTTTTTTATGCGCGGGGGTTGACAGTTGTGTATATTGCGTATATACTGTGTATAGAAGATATGAACAGTTCAGATCTTTCACAACGAAGGGAGAGCCGCATGGAGCTATACATCTCCAACGCCGGGCAGGAACCGATCTACGCGCAGATCACGCGGCAGATCAAGGACAAGATCCTGACCGGCGAGCTGAAAGAAGGCGACGCGCTGCCCAGCATCCGCCTGCTGGCGAAGGAGCTGCGCATCAGCGTCATCACCACCAAACGCGCCTACGAGGACCTGGAAGCCGCCGGGTTCATTGCCACAATGCCCGGCAAGGGCAGCTTTGTGGCCCCGCAGAACCCCGAGCTGCACCACGAGGAATGCCTCAAACAGGTGGAGGACTGCCTGCAGAACGCCGTGGACGCGGCGCGGCGCGGCGGCGTGACCCTGGACGAAGTGCAACAGGCGCTGACACTTTTGTGGGAGGGATAAGCGATGACCACCATAGCCGCCGCCCTGCGCGGGGCGGAAAAACACTATACCCGCTTTACGCTGGGGCCGCTGGACCTGACGGTGCCAAAGGGCAGCATCGTGGGGCTGGTGGGCGAAAACGGCGCGGGCAAAACAACGACCATCAAGCTGCTGACCGGCGGGCTGCGCCCGGACGCCGGGCAGGCGGAGCTGCTGGGTTCTTCGCCCGCCGACCCCGCCGCGCGCGCCCGCGTGGGCGTTGTGTTTGAGGACGCGACCTTTTTCATGGGCATGACCCCGGCGCAGATCGGCCACAGCCTGGCGGGCGTTTTTGGCCCGGCGTGGCAGCCGGAGACCTACGCGGCGCTGCTGAACCGGTTTGGGCTGGACCCCAAACAGAAGATGAAGGAGTTCAGCCGCGGCATGCGCATGAAGCTGAACCTGGCCGCCGCGCTGGCCCACGCGCCGGAGCTGCTGGTGCTGGACGAACCGACCGCCGGGCTGGACCCGGTGATGCGCGGCGAGCTGCTGGACCTGTTTTTGGACTATATCCAGGACGAAAACCACAGCATCCTGCTGAGCAGCCACATCACGACCGACCTGGAACAGGCGGCGGATTCCATCGCGTACATCCACAAAGGCAAGCTGCTGTTCCAGGAGGACAAGGACCTGCTTTTGCAGGAATACGGCGTGCTGCGCTGCAGCGAAGCCGACCTGCGCGCCGTGCCGGCGGGCGCGGTGGTGTTCACCCGCCGCGGGCCGCTGGGCTGCGAGAGCCTGGTCAAAGGACGGGAAGCCGTGCGCGCCGCGCTGCCAAGCGCCGTGTGCGACCCGGCCAGGATCGACGACATCATGCGCTTTTATGCGGGGAGGGACCACGAATGATCGGTTTGCTGCGAAAAGACCAGACGCTGCTGTGGAGCAGCTACGGCAAAAACTTTCTGCTGGTGGGGGCCTTGTACACCATCATGTCCTGCCTTTCGGACAGCATGGTCTTTGTGCTGTACGCGCTGGTGTTCCTGGGCGGTATGTACGCCGTGAGCACGCTGAGCATGGACGAGCAGAGCCAGTGGGACGCCTATGTCCGCACGCTGCCGGTAACGCCGGGGCAGATCGTGGGCAGCAAGTATCTGCTGACGCTGGGGTGGTGCGCGCTGTGCTTTGCGCTGGCGACGGCGGTGTGGGTCGTCAAGGCCGCCGTGCTCGGCACACTGGCGCAGAGCTGGGCGACCAACCTGGCGGGGTGCCTTTCTGCCCTGCTGGTGGTGCTGCTGTACTGTGCGCTGACGCTGCCGCTTTCCTACAAGCTCGGGGCCGCCAAAGCCCGCAGCGCGACCATGGTGCTGCTGACGCTGTTGATGGCCGGGTTTATTCTGGCGGGCATTGCGCTGAGTTCCGGCAACGGCACGCTGCCCTCCATGGCCGAAAACCTGGCCGCGATAAACGATGTGCAGGTTGTGGGCGTCCTTGCCCTGCTCTGCCTGGGGGCGCTGGCGCTGTTTGCCGCGAGCTGGGCGGTGAGCGTGGGAATCTACCGCAGGCGGGAGGGCTGAGACCGCGCGCTGCACCTCCGCAAATTCAAAAAACATGTGCCGACGGTCATTTTTTGAAAATCAGCGGTGCGGCGGGGCCAAAGCCCCGCCCTACAAGGCAAGGCAAACACTCTACAGTAAGGAAACAATCGGTTTTTTGACAGTCTGTGCCCCGGCCGAAAGGCCGGGGCTTTTTATTGGCTGGCGGCTTGACAAAAGTACGCCGGAACGGGTATAATATTTTGTACTGCGCAGGTGTCGTACAACGGCCAGTACATCAGCCTTCCAAGCTGAGGACGAGGGTTCGACTCCCTTCACCTGCTCCA
>ERZ1643251.1068-NODE-1068-length-33219-cov-29.298728_pt1 | contig 33219 bp, 34 predicted proteins | sample MGYA00579261_ERZ1643251 | MGnify/ENA primary metagenome ERZ1643251 (study PRJEB29033, sample SAMEA4952267) | chicken gut metagenome | biome: Broiler Chicken; feature: Gastrointestinal Tract; material: Caecum | place: Ireland | collected 2018 | study: Broiler... | reverse complement strand
TGCCAGTAATATACCCTTATAGGGTTCATTAAAAACCACCAGTTGTTACTGGTGGTTATTTATTAATCTCTTCTGCTGTTTGCTATTAAGAATAATCTTAATATTTCTAGTAGAGTTGTAACTAATGAAGCAACATATGTAAAAGCTGCGGCATTTAACATGGTTTTGCTTTTGCCTTTTTCTGTTTCATCTAAAAGTTTTAATTTTTTTATTTGTTCTGCTGCTCTGTTTGATGCATCAAATTCAACAGGTAAAGTAACTAGCTGAAATGCTAAAATAGCTAGTAGTAAAACAATACCAAATATAGCTAAATCAAATAAACTAAATATAATTCCAATAGTAATTGCTAAATAACCTAATTTAGAAGATAAATTAACAAATGGAACCATTTTGCTTCTAATTCTCATAAATGTATAATTGTCTTTATCTTGAATAGCGTGACCGCATTCATGAGCTGCTACTGATGTTGAAGCGATAGATGAACCATTAAATATATCGCTTGATAATCTGACTACTTTTCTAGTGGGATCATAGTGATCTGTTAAATTACCTTGAATTTCAACTATGTGTATATCTTTGAGTCCATTTTCGTCTAATATTTTTCTTGCAACTTCAAATCCGGTTAATCCATTTTTATTATTAACTTTTTTGTATTTACTATAACTAGAACTAACAAATATTTGAGCCATTACTGTAATAATCATTCCCAAGAACAAAAGACCATAGTTAATAAATAAATAATCCATTATATCATCTCCTTATATAATATTTTTTTCAATTAATTTATTTCTATACATATCAGCTTTTTCAAAATTTTTTTCTTTTCTATATTCTTGCCATTTATTATAATTTTCAACATCTTCTTTTGTAATATCAGGCAAGTCGTATACTAATCCTAATATATTAGTAATCATTAATATTTTGTTATATAGTAGTAATACATTCTCTCCCTTTTGTCTAATTTCAATATTCAATTCTTTTAATAACTCAAGCAAATAAGTAATAACATTTGGTGTGTTAAAGTCATCATTCATATATTCTTCAAATTTTTGATCTTTTACTGAATTAATGATTAAATGTGCATCATTTAAAACTAATAGCAATTTAGCGGATTTTAAAGCATTATATATTTTGTTATCAATATTATTGGCTTCATTAAACAATTCATCAGTAAAATTAAGTGGTAATCTATAATGTGTTTTAAATAAAGCAATTTTAATTAAATTAGCATTATGCATCTTTAGGAAGTCTTTTGCTAAAATAAAGTTACCTAAACTCTTACTCATTTTTTCTCCATCGACGTTAATATGTCCGTTATGCATCCAATAATTTGCTAGATGATTTTCGTTTAATGCCATACTTTGAGCTATTTCATTTTCGTGATGTGGGAATTTTAAATCAACGCCTCCACCATGTATGTCTATTTTTTTACCAAATATACTATTAATCATTACTACGCATTCAGTATGCCATCCAGGAATCCCTTTACCCCATGGAGAATTAAATTGCTCTCCTTCATCTGTTTTTCGCCATAAAGCAAAATCAAGTGGATCTTCTTTTTTATCATCAATGTCTACTCTAGATCCTGCTTCTAATTCTGATATGTTTTGATTAGATAAAATTCCGTAATCTTTAATTTTACTTACTCTAAAATAAACATCTCCGTCTTTTACATATGCATAGTCTTTTTCAATTAATTTAGTAATAAAATTAAAAATATCATCTAAATGGTCTATAACGGTTGGTCTCTCGTCAATGTTAGAACAATTATAGTTTTTCAAATCATTTAAATAAGCTTCAATAAATTTGTTAGCAACTTCTCTTTCTGTAATACCTAATTCTTTAGCCATGGTAATTATTTTAGGATTTATATCTGTAAAATTAGAAGCATAAGTAACTTTGTATCCTAAATATTTAAAATATTTGTAAACCATATCAAAAGTTATAACAGGTCTCATATTACCTATGTGTACATAATTGTAAACTGTTGGTCCACACACATACATAGTAACTTCATTTTCTTTTATAGGTTTAAAATCTTCAATTTTATTGGTTAATGAATTGTATATTTTCATAAAAACTCCCTCCATATAAAAATATAATAAAATTATGTTTAAAATATGTGAAAACATAAATATATGTTAATTATATCATAGTTTATGTAAAAAAATCTTTAATATAATAAAAACGATGACTAAAAATTGAAATTATAGTATAATAAAATTAAAAATGGAGGCAACTGTATGAAAGATAATAAATCATCTATATTGGGAATAGAAGGAAATGTAATTGTATTAGTAGGATACCTTGGTGGTCTATTTTTATCGTGGATAATTGGGATTAATTATTTTGCATGGTTATTACCGTTAATATTATACATAATAGAAAAGAAAAATGAATTTATAAAAGAACAAATGGCTCAAGCTACTGTTTTGTATATATTTGTATCAATAATAATGTTAATATTTAATTTAATATGGATTATAATGTTCCCTGGGAGTTATAAATTAGGATTAAATTTAGAAAACTTTTCCGGATCAACATTAATTGTATCTACAATGAATATTTTATCGGTAACTATTGCGATAATAATTACTTTAATTGTTATTAATACATCAATGAAAACATGGTATTATGAAAATTATAAAATACCTATTATAAGATTTTTTGTTCCTAAATTTAGAAGTTTGTTATCTAAAGTAATGAAAAATAGCAAAACTAATAAAGAAAAAGTTGAAGAAGAAAAACAGGAAGAAATAAAAGAAGAAGAAAAGAAAAATGAAGAGGGAGTAAAGACAGAAGAAAATAAAGAAAATGTAAGTCAAAAAAGAAAGAAGAAAAAATGATGGGAAAAGGATTATTTATAGTAATATCAGGTCCTTCTGGAGTTGGAAAAGGAACTATTTGTGAAGCACTTATGAAAAATAAAAACATAGATTTAGAGTATTCTATATCAATGACTACAAGAAATAAGAGAGACTACGAAAAAGAAGGAGTTCATTATTATTTTACTGATAAAAATAGCTTTGAAAGGAAAATAAGAAACTATGAATTTGTAGAATATGCCATTTATAACAATGAATATTATGGTACATTAAAAAGCGAAGTTCTAGATAAAATAAATAATGGGAAATATATAATTAGTGAAATAGAGGTACAAGGAGCAAAAAAAATAAAAAAGGATTTTCCTAATAGTTTATTATTGTATATATTACCTCCTTCTATAGGAGAATTAAGGAATAGACTTATTAAAAGAGGAACGGAATCAAAGGAAGAAATAGAAAGAAGATTAAAAATAGCGATTATAGAAAATAAATATAGTTATTATTATGATTATGTAATTGTTAATGATAAATTAGAAGTAGCAGTAAAAGAAATTGAGAAAATAATAAAAAATAAAATAATTGACAATACATAATAGCTTATGCTACAATAAACTGGCTAAAAAGGAGATATAAGTTGATGGTATGACAAAGGCACAAAATGCCTTATAACATATAATAAGTTAGGAGGAAACTTTATGTCTAAGATTAAAATAGAAGGTGGACACTTATTACAGGGAGTGATAAATATAAGTGGGGCCAAAAATAGTGCAGTAGCTTTAATTCCTGCTGCTATATTATGTGATGAAGAAACTACAATAACAAATGTTCCAGAAATTTCTGATGTAGATAGTTTAGAAGAAATACTAACATGTTTAAGTGCAAATGTTAAAAGAGATAAAAATAGTGTAACAATAGATTCAAAATCAGTAGAAAACAAGATTATACCTGAAGAACTTTCCGTTAAATTGAGAGCTTCTTATTACTTTATGGGAGCACTTCTTGGTAAATTTCATAAAGTTGAAATGTATTTCCCTGGTGGATGTTCAATTGGGGAAAGACCAATAGATTTACATTTAAAAGGATTTGAGAAACTAGGGGCTACTATTAGTGAAGAAGGAAATTATATTAAAATAGAAGCAAAAGAGTTAAAAGGAAATAAAATATATTTAGATATTCCTAGTGTAGGAGCAACAATAAATATAATGCTAGCAGCAGTAAGAGCTAAAGGTAGAACAACTATTGAGAATGCTGCTCAAGAACCTGAAATAGTAAATGTAGCAACTTATTTAAATAATATGGGCGCTAAAATAACAGGAGCAGGCACTAGTGTTATTAAAATAGAGGGAGTAAGTACTTTAAAAGGATGTTTTCATGAAGTTATTCCTGATAGAATAGAAGCAGGAACATATTTAATAATTGCGGCACTATTAGGAAATAATTTAACCATAAATAAAATAATTCCAAGTCATATAGAATCTTTAATTTCTAAATTAAAAGAAGCAGGAGTTAAGATGGAAGTAGGAGAAGATTATGTAACTGTAAAAGAAGTAGGAAACTATAAAGCAGTTAAAGTTAAAACTTTAGTATATCCAGGTTTTCCTACAGATTTACAGCAACCTTTAATTCCATTTTTAACACAATGTAATGGACTTAGCAAAGTAACTGAAACTATATGGGAAAATAGATTTCAAAATATTCCCGATACTATAAGAATGGGAGCAAATATCAAAGTTAACGAAAATAGAACAGCAATAGTAAGAGGAAAAACTAAATTAACAGGATGTGACGTTAGTGCTACAGATTTAAGAGGAGGAGCATCTATGTTAATTTGTGGACTAATTGCAGAAGGTACAACAACTATAGATAATATTAAATACATATTAAGAGGATATGATAACATTGTTGAAAAACTAAAAGAGGTTGGTGCTAAAATAGAATTAATATAATATAATTTAATGAGGTAAAACTATGAAAAAAATTATATCTATATTAATTCTTTTTCTATCTTGTTATTTTATATATAATTTAACTATTGATAATGAATTATATTACCTTTCTATTGGAGATGGTATAGCTAAAGGGATAACAAATGAAGGTAATGTATCAGTTTATAATTATTCAGATAGCATTAAAGATTATTTAACTAGTAAGAATAAATTAAAAGGGTTTAACAACAGTTTTGTGGATAAAGATTATCGAATTACAGATTTACTTAGAATAATTAAATACAAAGAAGAAATAGTAGTTAATAATGATCATATATCTATTAATGAATTATTAAAAAAAGCTGATATTGTAACTATATCATTAGGTATGAATGAACTTTATTATAAAATACTTGTAGATAATAACAATATATATAGCTATATAGATGGTATGTTAAATGACATGGAATTATTGTTAAAAGAAGTAGATAGATATAATCATAAAAAAGTAATAGTACTAGGTTATTATAATACGACAAATAATAATAAAGATATATTTAATTATGTTAATTATAAACTTAAAAATATAGTAAATAAAAGAGGATTTGAATTTATAGATTTAGATAAAATAATTAATAATAATGCTAATTACTTTACAAATAACACTAATTTTTATTTAAATAATGGGGGATATCAAAAAATTTCACAAATAATAGTTGAAAAAATAAATAAATACTGATATAATATTATGCGTATTTATATTTCTATGACTTTTGTCATGGCGGAAGGAGAGATAAAATGAAAGCAAATATTCATCCAAATTATGTTGAAGCTACTGTAACATGTGCTTGTGGAAATACTTTTAAAACAAAATCAACAAAAGAAAATATTAGTGTTGAAGTATGTTCTAAATGTCATCCTTTCTATACAGGAAAACAAACTCTTGGTGGAAGAAAAGGACAAGTAGAAAAATTCAATAAGAAATATGGATTTAATCAAGAAACTAAATAAGGTTTCTTTTTTTATGAATTAAATGATATAATAGTAATGAAAGAGGGTAATAAAATGAAAATAGGAATCGCAAATGATCATAGAGGTTATGAAAAAAAACAATATTTGACACAATTTTTAGAAAAATTAGGATATACTGTAATTAATTATGGTACTGATAGTGAAGAGTCAGTAGATTTTCCTGATTATGCTAAAAAATTGGGAATTGCTATTAGAGAAAAAGAAGTAGATTTAGGAATAGCAATATGTGGTACAGGAATAGGTATGAGTATAGCTTTAAATAAAATGCATGATATTACTTGTGCAAAAGTATCTAATGTATCTGAAGCAATATTATGTAAAGCCCATAATGATGCAAATGTAATTGCTATATCAGAAGAAATGGATGATGAAACTACTAAGCAAGTGGTTATTAAATTTATCGAAACACCATTTTCTAATGTAAAAAAATATGTAATTAGAAATAATAAAATTAAAGTGATAGATAATGTCTAAAATTATTTTATATATACTTACATTTCCTATTGTTATATGGAGTTTAGACAGCATAAATATTAACGGAATATTTAAAAAAAACAAGGAATATCAAGCTAGAGTATTTTATATAATTTTAGTGTTTTGTATATTATATTTATTAGTAAATTTTTTAAGTGATTTTGTAGGAGTAATGAATTATTGAAAAGAGGTAACTATGAAGAAAATAATCTTATTTACCATGATATTAATTTTTATTCCTTTTTTTATTGTCAATATACTTGATATAAACAAAATAGAAGAAATAAAATTAAAATATATAAATAATATAAATGTTAGAGTTAAAAGACTTAGTACAAATGAAATACAGATAGTTCCATTAGAAGAATATATAGTTGGAGTTTTAGCGGGTGAAATGCCAGTATATTTTGAATTAGAAGCATTAAAAGCTCAAGCAGTGGCCTCTAGAAGTTATGTTTTAAAAAGATTAGAGTATAATAAAGATAATGAATATGATGTAGTAGATAGTGTATTAAATCAAGTATATTTAGATGATAATTATTTAAAAGAAGCATGGGGAAAAGATTATGTTGTAAATATAAATAAACTTAGAACAGCGGTTAACGAGACGATAGATGAATATTTAGAATATGATGGAGAAATTATAGATGCTTTATTTTTTTCTACTAGTAATGGATATACTGAAGATGCTAGTGTGGTATTTAATTTAGAACTTCCTTATTTAAAAAGTGTAGAATCCAAATGGGATGCGCAAACTTCAAGTGTTTTTAATAGTCAAAAAACAATGTCATTACAAGAATTTTATGAAAAATTAGGCTTGCAATATAAAAGCAAATTAAGTTTTAACGTACTAGAAAGAAGTGATACTAATCGTATAATAAAATTGGAAATAAATGGTAATATGTTAAAAGCTACTGATGTTTATAATAAACTTGGTCTTCGATCAACTGACTTTAATTTAACACAAGTTGGTACAAATGTTATAATAGATACTAAAGGATATGGCCATGGCGTTGGAATGAGTCAATATGGAGCACTAGGAATGGCAAAAGAAGGTTATAACTACAAACAAATATTAGAATATTATTATAGTGGTGCAGAAATTAAAAAAATTTAAAATTAGTGTATATAATTTTTGTTTTGGTAAAAAAATATAATAGAGGTGAAAGAAAGATGACAAAGAGAAAATTAAAACCATTTGTATTACCTACTATTTATGCTTTATCAGTAATTATGTTAGTACTAAGTATGTATTTAATTCAAAGTATTATTAGTAATTCAATGTTAAATGCTAGTAAGATGAAAAATGAAATTGAATATGTAGATGGAGAAATTACCGATAATAAAGATCAAGAATTACCTGTAGTATCTACTAAAACAAAAATAAATAGACCTTATGTAGCAGAGGGTATTACTATTGCAAAAAGTTATTACGATTACAAAGCAGATGCAAAAGATCAACAAAATGCTATAGTTTATTATGAAAATACTTATATGCAAAATTCTGGTGTAGATTATAAATCAGAGAATGTATTTGATGTACTTTCTATAATGGACGGAGATGTTATAAGTGTTAAAGAAGATAGTATTTTAGGGAATGTAGTAGAAATAAGACACAACACTGAACTTGTTAGTGTATATCAAAGTTTGTCAGAAGTTAATGTTAAAGAAGGAGATAAAGTTATTTCTGGACAAGCAATTGGTAAAAGTGGAACTTCTAATATAAATAGTGATATGGGTAATCATTTACATTTTGAATTGTATTACCAAGGATTAGTAGTTAATCCTGAAGAATACTACGATAAAAACTTAGAAGATTTAGATTAAGCGGTATTTTTCCGCTTTTTTCACATAAACTCATAATTAATAAATATAATTTACTAGGTGAATTATATGAATAAAAAGATTATGGAGAGAGTAATAGAAGAAAGTGATTATATAATAAAAACAAATAAAACAGTAAGAGAAATAGCAAGTATATTTAAAGTAAGTAAAAGTACAGTTCATAAAGACTTAAGTGATAGATTATTAGAAATAAATAAAGAAAAATATAAGGAAGTTGCTAAAATTTTACAGTATCACACTGATATTAGACATATAAGAGGTGGAGAAGCGACAAAAATGAAGTTTTTACTTAAAAAAAGCAACTAAAAATGGCTAAATGTGGTAAAATAAGAACTAGGGATGGTGATTTAATGTTTAATAAAGACATCGGAATAGATTTAGGTACTGCAAATGTACTTATATATATAAAAGGACAAGGCATAGTATTAAATGAACCAAGTGTAGTGGCAATCGATTCAGAAACAAAAAGACCACTTGCAGTAGGAATAGAAGCACATGAAATGTTAGGGAGAACTCCAGGAAAAGTAAAAGCAATAAAACCAATGAAAGATGGTGTAATTGCAGACTTTGAAACAACGGAAGTTATGCTTAATTATTTCATAAAGAAAGTAAATGGTAAGAACTTTTTTTCTCGTCCTAGAATACTTATTTGTTGCCCTTCAAATATTACACAAGTAGAAAAAAATGCTATAAAGGAAGCTGCTGAAAGAACAGGAGCTAAAAAAGTATTTTTAGAAGAAGAACCTAAAGTAGCTGCAATTGGAGCTGGTATGGATATATCTAAACCTAGTGCTAATATGGTAATTGATATTGGTGGAGGAACAACTGATATAGCAATACTTTCTTTAGGAGGAATAGTAAATAGTACATCAATTAGAGTAGCAGGTAATGCTTTTGATAATGATATTATTAAATATATAAAAGATAAGTACAAGCTTTTAGTAGGAGAAAGAACTGCTGAAGATATAAAAATGACAATAGGTACTGTATTTCCTGGTTCTAGATTAGAAAAAATGGAAGTAAGAGGAAGAGACTTAGTAACAGGACTTCCTCATACAATAACCCTTACTTCTGATGAAGTAGAAGAAGGATTAAGAGAAAGTGTTTATACTATTGTTAAGGCTGCTAAAAGTATACTAGAACAAACTCCTCCTGAATTATCGGCGGATATCATTGATAAGGGTATCGTACTTACAGGTGGTGGAGCCTTAGTAGATGGATTTAGTCAGTTGTTATCTCAGGAATTAAAAGTTCCTGTGTTTATAGCAGAAAGTCCTCTTACATGTGTAGCAGAAGGTACAGGAGTACTTTTAGATAATGTTCATTTAATTGATAATCATTAATTGAGTAGAATGCTACTCTTTTTTTTATAAAAAATGTATCTATTATTATAAATATTATATATTAAAACATCTTTATGTAATTTTTATTGCTTCTTTAATATAAGATTTATTTCTTTAACTATCCCTATATGTAATGATAATATCAAAAAGAAAATAATATGTACTCATAAACAAAAACAATTGATAGATTTTTTTTAATGTGCTATAATTAAATTGATTTATTGTGAGGAGGAATAGTATGAAGTTTAGAGCGGAGCCTAAAGATATTGCTATATTTTGTGGGTTTTGTATATTTTTATTATATATGTGTGCTGTTGGTGTGTTAAATGCTAATTCCTTAGCAACAGAGGGACGATTATATGGTATAGTACCATTTAAAGCTTTTACACCTGAATTTATAGGGTCTACTTTTACTTTGTTTTTACTAGCATTGGTAGGTATTTTTACAGCAGTAAGTTCTTATTTTTTTGATAGAGAAAAAGGATTTGGTTTTTCTACAAAGAAAAAAGATAAAGGATATTCTAGATGGTGTAAAGATAGTGAAATGAAAAAAACATTAAAAGAAGTAGATCCTAAAGCATATTCAGCAGATGCGGCAGGACTTGTTGTTATAAATGATGGACGTAAAATGTGGGTAGATAATGGTGAAATGCATAATTTAATTGTAGGTGCTACAGGATCTGGTAAAACACAAATTGTTGTATTTCCTCTAGTTCAGAGTTTAGCAAAACATGAAGAATCAATGATTATAACTGACCCTAAAGGTGAAATATATGAACAAACAGCAGAGATGCTTAAAGAAAGAGGATATAATATAGTAGTGCTTAACTTTCGTGATCCTCAGAGAGGTAATGCTTGGAATCCAATGACGCTTCCTTACAACTTGTATAAAGAAGGAAATATGGATAAGTCAATAGAATTACTAGATGATTTAGCTTTAAATATATTGTATGAAGAAAAAAGTGGAAATGCTGATCCTTTCTGGGAAAAATCTGGTGCAGATTATTTTTCAGGTCTTTCACTTGGGCTTTTTGAAGATGGAACAGAAAATCAAATAAATTTAAATAGCATAAATTTAATGGCAACTATTGGTGAAGAAAGATTTGGAGGACCTAATAGTAATTATATTAAAGAATATTTTAATGGAAAGGATCCAGCAAAGCCAGCATATATTAATGCTTCAGGTACTGTATATGCTCCGGAAGAAACTAAAGGTGGTATATTATCGACTTTTAAACAAAAGATTAAAATATTTTCAGCTCGTGAAAATTTATCTGAAATGTTAAGTTATAGCGATTTTGATATGAAAGATATTGGCAGAAAGAAAACGGCAGTATTTATGGTGATTCAAGATGAAAAGAAGACACTGCATCCTCTTGCCACAATATTTATTAAACAGTGTTATGAAACTTTAATTGACGTAGCTCAAGAAAGTGGTGGAAAACTTCCGTATAGAACAAATTTTATATTGGATGAATTTGCCAATATGCCTCCACTTAAAGATGTTACAACAATGGTAACCGCTGCAAGAAGTAGATTGATTAGATTTAATTTTATCATTCAAAACTATGCTCAATTAACACAAGTCTATGGTAAAGAAAACGCGGAAACCATTAAAGGAAATTGTAATATAATGTATTTAATAAGTAATGAGTTGGCAGCACTAGAAGAAATAAGCAAAATGTGTGGTGAAGTAAAATCTAAGGAAAAAGATAAAACAGCATCAACACCACTTGTTACAGTAAGTGATTTACAAAGATTAAGCCAATTTCAAATGATAACATTAAGGCTCAGAATGATGCCATTTAAAACTAAGTTAGTGCCTAACTTTAAAATGGATTGGGGAAAGAATTATGGTAAAGCAGTTTTCCCTACTAGAGAAAGAAAACCAGTTGAATTGTTTGAATTAAGGGAATTTGTAAAGGCAAAGAAAAAAGAAAAAATGAATGAAATGTTATCTGGTCCTGATATGTCTTCGATGTTTGGAGGGGCTCCCCTTGGAGGTTCTCCATTTGGGAGCATGGGTGGATTACCACCATTCGGGCCTTCAAGTAGTTCAAATGATTCAGGGTTCAATGTTGATGATTTAGTCAAAAGAATAGATGCTAAAATAGCAGAACTAGAAGAGGAAGAGAAGAAAGAAAAAGAATCTCAGATTAAATTACAAGAAGAAATCAAAACAGAGCCAACTAATAACGTATATGAAGATGGAACTAGTGATGATGCTTTCTTTGATGACTTTTTTGCAGATGATTAAGATAATGAAAATTATCTTTTTTTGTTGTGTATGTTTAAAATTTGCAAAAGTTATACATAATATTCATAGGATATAAAGAAAGGGGTATAAAATGTTAGGTAACTTTAGTGAAGAAGCACAAATTGTTTTAAATAACGCAAAAGAGGAGATGAGAGATTTAAAACATCCATATGTTGGTACGGAGCATTTGATACTAGCAATATTAAAAGAAAAAAACATAATTTCTGATAAACTGAATATTTATGGAATTAATTATGATTCTTTTAAAAAAGAAATAGTTAACATAATAGGAAGAGGGACAAAAGAAACAGAGTTATTTTTATATACACCACTTTTAAAGAAAATAATAGAAAACGCTATAATTGATAGCAAGGATAATTCTAATGGAGAAGTAGATATAGAAAATTTATTTATTTCGCTACTAGAAGAGGGTGAAGGAATTGCTATTAGAATTTTTATAAAAATGGAAGTTAATATGGATGATTTATATGAATCTTTTGTATTAAAAAAGAATAAAAAGTCAAAGAACAAAAGAAACAAAAAATTATTAATAGAAGAATTAGGTGTTAATTTAACTGATAAAGCTAAAAATAATGAGTTAGATCCAGTTATTGGAAGAGAAAAAGAAGTTAGTAGATTATTAGAAATATTATGTAGAAGAACTAAAAATAACCCTATATTAATTGGAGAACCGGGGGTAGGGAAAACAGCGATAGTAGAAGAATTGTGTAACCTAATTGTTACTAATAAGGTTCCCGATAGTATAAAGAATAAGAAAGTAATATCACTAGACATGGCATCTGCAGTTGCTGGAACTAAATATCGTGGTGAGTTTGAGGAACGAATAAAAAAATTATTAAAAGAAATAGAAGAAGACGAAAACATAATATTATTTATTGATGAAATACATACTTTGGTAGGTGCCGGTGGAGCTGAAGGTGCAATTGATGCTTCCAATATTTTAAAACCAGCCTTAGCAAGAGGGAAAATAAAATGTATTGGAGCAACAACAATTTCCGAATATAAAAAATTTATTGAAAAAGATGGAGCTTTGGAAAGAAGGTTTCAAAAAATAATAGTAGAATCCCCTTCAAAAGAAGAAACTAAAGAAATTTTATTAAAGTTAAGACCTATATATGAAAAATATCATAAAGTAAAGATATCAAATTCAGTAATTGACGATATATTAAATTTGACAGAAAAATATATATATGAAAGGAATGAACCTGATAAGTCAATAGATATATTGGATGAAGTTTGTTCAAAGGTTAGAATAAATAATATAAATATTAGAAGTGAGTTAGATATACTCAAAGATAAATTAAGAGAATTAAACAAATTGAAGAATGATTATATTATAGAAAACAATTTAGAAAAGGCTTATAAATATAGAAAAGAAGAAAAAGAGATATTATCTAAAATTAATAAATTTCAGTTAGAAACTAAAGGAGTAAACAAATATAAAGAAGTAACAATTGAGGATGTTGCAAATGTTATTAACACTAAAACTAAAATTCCTGTGTATGAAATTTTACAAGATAATACTAAGGTGATTAAAAATATAGAAAAACAATTGAAAGGTAAAATTATTGGGCAAGAGGATGCAATTAATAAGTTAATGAATATAACAAAAAGAATAAAATTAGGGTATAAGGACAATAAAGTGTATTCACTAATGTTTGTTGGCCCTTCTGGAGTAGGGAAAAGTATGCTTGCGAAAATATATGCTAAAGCATTAGTGGGTGAGACTAATTTAATCAGATTAGATATGAGTGAGTATTCGGATTCTATGTCTATAAATAAAATTATTGGTTCTGCTCCTGGATATGTGGGGTATGATGATAATAATAATATTTTAGAAAAGGTTAGAAACAAACCTAATAGTGTTATACTTTTAGATGAAATAGATAAGGCGCATCCTAAAATAATAAATTTACTATATCAGGTATTAGAAGAAGGCGAGGTTAAAGATGCGAAAGGAAATACTATTAGGTTTGATAATAATATAATAATTATGACTACAAATATAGGATATGAATTTAATAATGTAGGATTCAATGTTGAGCATGAGAATCAAATTATTTCAGCTTTAAAAAGTGAATTTAAAATAGCATTCATAAACAGGATAGATGGAATTGTTAATTTTAATAAATTAACTGAAGAGAATATAAGAAAAATTATTAAGAATGAATTATTAAAATTACAAAATAAATATTCAAAACATAAAATAAATATATCAAAAAATGTAATTCAAGAAATTGTAAAATTAAGTAATTATAAAGATTTTGGTGCAAGAAAAGTGAATAAAATTATAACTTCTAATGTTGAAAATATAATAATAGACAATATTATCGACAATAAGGTAGAAATAAATATAAATAGTATATTAAATGAAATAAAATAAAAAGACTTTAGTTCATCACGAACCAAAGCCTTTTTATTATGGGATTAATCCCCAACCAGTAACAACATATCTTCCGCCTTGTGCTTTAGCAGCAGCAGGAGGGTTATTGTATAATTTATTATTTATAACTAAAGAAGAAGATTGCCCTCCATCAAGATTGGCTGCATTTATTGCACCATATCTTTCAAATATTTCTACCATATCTCTTAAAGAAGCTCCATTTATATAATTTTCGCCATCAACAACTAGAAATAATAGTACACCTTCCTTTGTTTGACCGATAGCTACTCTAGGAGCTTTCCCCCATGGGTCTCCAGTAATTTCTAAAGATTTACCATTAACGATAAGAAATGGTCCAAATTCCATTGCATCTACTATCCCTGCATTTAAAGCTTCTTCTCCAGTAGCATTACTCATTAATTTTAGTTTCCCATCAGCAGTCATTCCTACTAAATCACCACGGGCTTCGCTGTTTCCATCGGCAGGCCATATTATCTTTCCGTCTTTTATTACATATCCTATCGGAATATCGGACCCCATCCCATTGTCAACGAATCCACCACCATTAATACAAACAACTCCTCCATATCTTTCGCACATAGTTAAAATTCTTTCTCCATATGTTCCAGCATTAAATTGTTTGCTTGATATCAATTTAACTTTATCTGGTTTGTATATTGCTACTAAATAACCTTTACTACTTCCAATTTTTAAATCTATTACTTTGTATAGATTATTTCCTGGATCTCTTGTAAGTAATTCTTCTTGGTATTTATTGTCATAGTGATCTCTTTCAGAAGTATCTATAACTAAATCATCCAAATTAGAGTCTTCATTCAGTTCTACAAAATAGTTAGATGCCATGATTTTTTCGATTGTTTTATCGCTATAAAAAATTTTGGCAAAATATTGGTGATTCATCGTTTTCATTGCAGTAGTTACATATAAGTTTCTTAATTTATCATAAGGGCCATATGTAATAAAGAAACAAGCAGCTACAATTATATCTAAAATTATAAACACAATTGTGGATTTATATATTTTTTTTTTCTTTTTTTTCTTATTCTCTTTCATAAATTACTCCATTTCATAAGGGCTGGTAATAGTGCCATTTCCTTTTGTTAAAATATCTTTATTAATACTTATAGTTGGTACAATTTTTGCTTCACTTGTAGAATTTCTGCTGTATAATGTACCATTTCCTTTTACAGTATATACCATTGAACTGGTTTTAGATATACCGGTTGACAAATAATAATCTGATAATTCTCCATTTAATATAATGTCTCCGACACTAAGAACACTAATATTAGTATCTACTTTGCTATTTAAAGTGTCTTTGTAATTGAAATTATTACTTGATCCATAAACACCGTTTGTCCATTTGTTACTAATTATACTATCTTTATATGATAAACTATTTAAATAGGTATTATTAAGATAGTATGCAAGTGATCCTTTTACAGTGTCGTTATGATAATATCCATCAGAAGAATATTTATATGTTACATTTTCACTATCATCTTTTAAGTAATCATTTAATGCCAATTTAATTTTATCTTCAGTTACGTTGTAAACTCTCCAAATGTCGTCGCCTAATTTTACATAACTACCAAACAAATAATTTTCATCTATTATATATGGGTTATCTTTTGTACCATCCCCAGTGATACTTTTACTATTACTTTTTAATGTAATAGTAGGTCTTATCCCATAAATATTATCTCCATCTTTATTTTCTACTTTTCCATCATTGTCTACATACCAAATGTTATTATCTTTGTCAAAAGTAGATAAATAGAAATATTTATCTATATTTAAATATGAGTCTTTTCCTCCGGCATTTACATAATCAAACATAGACAAAGTTCCAATTAAACTTGTATCATCAACATCATCACAAGTAATATGTTTTGTATCATCAATACTATCTTTACAAATTCCATCATTTGTTAAATAATTATAAGGATTATTAAGAGCTGTTTCTAGTATACCTGTATTATTATTATTATTATTATTATTATTATCTTTATTTAACCAAGTATTTATAGAGTTGTCATTATCTTCAACGTACGATAAATAAGTTAAAACATCATCACTTATTAATTTCATAGTATTGTCACTATTAATTTTTACTATTCTCCATAGTATATTAGAGTACATTACATAGTTATTGTCAACATCATTTTGAAAATAAAAATCGTTATTAACTTTTTTTAAATCATTATTAGTTTCCTTAATATTCTGGGATAAGGTATCTTCTAATTTTATTTCTTCTTTTTTATTTTCTAAATACAAGGTTAAAAATCTTGTTCCGTAGAAAATACAACATCCTATAATAAAACCTGCACTTATAAAAGAAAATACTTTTTGATAGCTGATTTTCCTTCTTTTTATAACTTTTCTTTCTACTTTATTTTCTATATTATTATTTGTATCATTCGCCATTAATTTGTACCACCTTTTCTACTTTCTTTATTATAACATTTCCGACATAATTTGACAATAATCTTTGTCAAAAATAAGTGTATAATTCTTTACATTACTATACAACAATGTTATAATACCCATATAGAAATGGATGTGGAAGTATGCAAAAAAAAGAAGAAATTTATATATTCGGACATAGAAATCCAGATACAGATAGTGTGACTGCAGCTATAACATTATCATATTTAAAAAACAAACTAGGCCTTAATACTATTCCGGTTGTTTTAAGTTCATTAAATTTAGAGTCAAAGTATGCTTTAAATTATTTTAATGTTCCTGAACCAATGTTTTTAAATGATGTAAATATTAAAGTAAAAGATTTAAAATATACTAAAAATTATACAATTAATGAAAATGAATCTATATTTACTTCATACTATAAAATGCAAAAAGCAGGAATTAGTAAAATACCAGTAGTAGATAGTAAAAAACAAATGTTAGGGATAATTGGTATGAAAGATATAGCAAAAGCGCAATTTGAAGGTAATTTTAATTTAGTAGATGCTTTTTATAGCAATATCTTAGATGCACTTAAAGGTAAAGAAATTTTGAGATATAATGAAGAAATTAAAGGTAATTTATTAGTTGCTGGTTATAGAAGTACAACATTTATAGAAGAAATAACTTTAAACAATAGTGATATACTAATAGTTGGTGATAGACATAGTATAATAGAATACGCAATAAAAAACGGAGTAAAATTAATTGTAGTAACTGGTGGAAGAGAAATAAAAGAAGAGCACATAGATTTAGCTAGAGCAAATAATGTAAATATAATATCGACTGATTATTCAACACTAGAAACTACAAAACTATTTAATTTATGTAATAATGTTACTACTATATTAAATGATCGAAAAGTACTATGCATAGATGAAAATGAAGATTTAAATACTTTCATAAAAATTGCTAATAAGACTAGATATAGTTATTATCCAGTTATCGGAAGAAATAATAGATGTTTAGGAATTCTTAGGTTTTCTGATGTAGGATATGATAATAAGAAAAATGTAATTTTAGTAGATCATAATTCTTATGAGCAAAGTGCTATTGGATTAGAGGATGCTAACATATTAGAAATAATAGATCATCACAATATAGGAACAATAGGAACTAATATGCCGATTAATTTTAGAAATATGCCGGTTGGAAGCGTTAATACAATAATATATACATTATATAAAGAAAATAATATTGATATTCCAAGAGAAATAGCAGGATTAATGCTTTCTGGTATTTTATCTGATACGTTAATATTAACTTCTCCTACAACAACAGAATTAGATAAAGAAATAGCGAAAAATTTAAGCGAAATTGCTCAGGTGGATTATGAAAAGTATGGATACGATATGATAAAAGCTGGTACTTCATTAAAAGGTAAAACTATAGAAGAGGTGTTATATACTGATTTTAAAACTTATACTGTAGATAATAAAAAGATAGGTTTAGGTCAAATAATAACAACTAATATAGAAGAAATATCAAATGATTTAGAAGAATATGTTACATTACTTAATGATGTATGTGAAAGAAATAATTATTATTTTGTGACTCTATTCGTAACAGATATATTGAAAAATGGTTCTTATATAATATACAGTGATAGAGCAGAAGAAATATTAAAATTATCGTTTGATTTAAATGATATAAAACAATTAACTTTTGTTGACAAATTGGTATCAAGAAAGAAACAAATGTTGCCGCAGATAATGAATCAAATGGGTGAAGAATAATAAAAATAATAAACATAAAAAATTAATTTATGATATAATGAAAAATGAAAGAGGTGGAAATATGATAGTATTATCAGTAAATGCAGGAAGTTCTTCTTTAAAATTTACAGGATTTAGAATGCCACAAGAAGAAGTTCTAATTAGTGGAGTTTTTGAAAGAATAGGTATAGATAATAGTTTCTATACAATAAAGATTAATGGAGAAAAAATTAAAAAAGAAAAAGATTTACCTAATCATGAAGTTGCTGTTAAAACTTTGTTAGAAGAATTAGTTAATAATCATGTAGTAAATTCATTAGAAGAAATTGGTGCAGTAGGGCATAGAGTAGTACATGGAGGAGAAAAATATACAGATTCTGTACTGGTTGACGAGAATGTTAAAAATACAATAAAAGAATTATGCGGATTGGCACCTTTACATAATCCTGCTAACTTAATGGGAATAGAAGTATTTAATAAAATTTTGCCAAATGTTAAGAATGTAGCGGTTTTTGATACAGCATTTCATCAAACAATGCCAGCGTCTGCTTATATTTATCCTACACCATATGAATGGTATACAGAGTATGGGGTTAGAAAATATGGTTTTCATGGAACTAGCCATAAATATGTAAATTCTAAAATATCTGAAATTTTAGGAAGAAAAGATTTAAAAGTAATTAGCTGTCATTTAGGTAATGGAGGAAGTATTACTGCAATAGATTCAGGAAAAGTTTTAGATACTTCACTTGGATTTACTCCAAATGCTGGTCTTATGATGGGAACCAGAAGTGGAGACATAGATGAAAGTATTATTCCTTATGTAATTGCTAAAACAGGTAAGACATTAGCGGAAATTTCTAATGATTTAAATAAACACAGTGGATTTTTAGGAGTTAGTGGAGTAAGTAGTGATTCTAGAGATATTTCTGAAGGAATAAAAAATGGTAATGAACGTTGTATTTTAGCAGAAGAAATTTATGAAAGAAGAGTAGTAAATTATATCGCTAGTTACTATGCTTTATTAAATGGTGTAGATGTTATTTGCTTTGCTGGCGGTATAGGAGAAAATGCAATTGATGTAAGAGCTAGTATAATGAGAAAATTATCTTGCTTTGGTGTTGAATTAAATGAACAAGCAAACAACATAAGAGGAGAAGTTCAAAGGATAAGCTCAGATAATTCTAGAGTATTATGCTATATAATTCCAACAGATGAAGAATTAATGATTGCAAGAGATACTTATAATATCGTAGAAAGGTAATATGAAAAGTATATATAAACAAATATATAAGCAAATAAAAAAATATAATAATATTGTTATTGCTAGACACATTGGACCCGATCCTGATGCGTTGGGTTCGCAGTTAGCTCTTAGGGAAATAATAAAAAATAAATTTCCTAAAAAGAACGTATATGCAATTGGTAATCCTGCTAGTAGGTTTAAATATTTAGGAACATTAGATAAAATAGAGGAAGTTCCTAGCAATTCATTGTTAATTGTTTTAGATACTCCTGATATAAAAAGAATAGATGGAGTAGACTTAAAAGATTATAATTATATTATAAAAATAGATCATCACCCAATAGTTGATAATTATGCAAATATAAATTGTGTAGATGATAATGCTTCTAGTACTTGCCAAATAATATTAGATATGATATTTTGGTTAAAATTACCATTAACAGAAGATATTTCTAAAAATATCTATACAGGGATAGTATCCGATACTGATAGATTTTTACATGATTATACATCATTAAAAACATTTGACTTAGTAACTAAATTAATTAATAAAACAAATTTAAATTTTACTAATGTATATGAACCATTATATATAAGACCACTTGCGGAAATTAAGTTTCAAGGATACGTTTATCAAAATTTACAAATTACAGATAATGGCGTAGCATATATTAAAATAACAGAAGATTTAATGAAAGAATTTGGTGTAGATTCTGCTAGTGCTGGGAACATGATTAATAATTTGAAATTTGTTGATGAAATATTAGTGTGGGTTTTCTTTTCAGAAGATAAGAAAAGCAATCTAATCAGAGCAAATATAAGATCTAGGGGCCCATATATAAATGAATTGGCATCGCGTTTTGGTGGTGGAGGGCATAAATACGCTTCAGGTGCTAGACTTACTAGTTGGTCACAAGCGGATAGCTTGGTAGAAGAATTAGATAAATTGATAGTAAACTGATAAGGAGAGATAACCATGGAGATAGTAAAGGAAAAATTATCAAAAGGCTTGGATGATGTAGCAAAATGTTTAAATTTAGATTCGTCTAAAACCATATTCTTACATTCATTAATATTTGATGAAGATGATAAAAGTAGATATTCATTAATGAAAGGAAATATGTTATATGCAGAAATATTAATGTTTGGTTCAGGCGAAGATAATGGTGCAAAATCGGTTATTTGTTATTATAATGATGAATTGTTAAATTATTATCAAAAAGAGAAAATAATTAATACTGATAATGTAATAAAGGTAGTTGATAATCAAGCTTTAGATTATCCAAATTCTTCTGCATCAATTATGTTTTTAGAAAAATTAAAAAACGATGATAATTTGAGAAAAAGTTTAAAAGGTTATACAATAGTGCCGTCGTTTATAAGTAAATACGATATTGAAAGTGCCAAACTTTTGGAAGGTAAATTATTGATGACATTAGAGGATAATGATAAATATACTTCTAAATATTGGTTTAGGGAAATAGCTAAAAGAGATGGAATTAGTGTTACACCTGGAATGTGTTTTAAAGGTACTAATCAGTTAGAAGATGCATTAATTTATATGAAACAATTTATGCCTTGTAATGTGTGGATAAAATTAGAAGCACAAAGATCCGGAAAAGGTAATATATATTTAGAGAATTTAGATGTTGAAGAAGCAAGAAGAAAAATATTTAAATTAGTAGAAAATATTTTTGATAAAGAGTATATTGAAAAAGAATTGCCTCTTATTATTGAAAGAGATGCTAGTTATGGCGATGAAAGAGAAGTCATGAACATAGGAGTAGAAGCTGTTATTACTTCTAATAAAATATCTATAATTGGTGGTGTAGCTCAAAAAACAAAAGATGGTAGTTATTTAGGAAGTTATATTGATCCTATGGTAGAAAAATATTTACCTTATGCGGAGGAAGCCGCTACAAAAGCTTTTATTAGTTATGCAAATGAAGGATATAAAGGTTTTATAACGATAGACGTAATTGTCACCGAAAACAGTAAAACAGGCGAAATAAAAGCATATAACATAGATCCTAACGCAAGATTTTCTGCTGGGCTTATGTTACTTAGACCGCTTCGTACAAGCGAAGCAATAACAGGTCACACTATGTATGGATTATCTTTTACTTATAGTATACCAACTGGTGGTAATATTGCTGATAAAGTTATGAAATGTATGGGAGATAATTTATATAATTGTAAAACAGGTATAGGACTTATCCCGGCATTATTAAATGACATTATTTTAATGGATAATGGCAAATATTACTTGAAAGTTGTGTCTATTGCAAATACATATGAAGATGCAGAAAAAATGTTTGAAGAATTTAAACAAAAAATAAGGGAGTTAAATTAGTTATTGATAAAATTATATTAGAAACACCAGAAAAAAACATGAAGATTAAGTAAAAGCATTTGTTCAAGATTTTTCAGGTGAGTTAATAAACGGCAGATGTGGAATTGAGCAAGAAGGTAACTGTGACGAGAGGTTTGAATATTTAGATAATATTATACATAATCTGATACATAACAAAGTTCTTAGTTATACGTATTTTGCAATTAGAAAAAATGATTTGAAATTTGTAGGAATTATTAACATTCGTTGCTACATAAAAAAAACAATTATTAATAAATGGTAGACACATATGAATTAGTAATTTTTCAAGTATTAATGGTATGTAGAAATGGTAATGTTATTAGTGAAAAAACAATAAAATCTTGTGGAGGTATACTTAGTAGAATATTGAATTTAATAATAAATTATATAAACAATTATATATATAATGTTTAGAAAGGAATTCTATGGGATATAAAGTATGGTATAATTATATTTTATTTAAGTTAGGTAAAAGGAAGATATTACCATCTAAAATTATAAATTTAGTAAAAGTTAGTGAAAATAATGAAAAATTAATTAAAATTATAAATAGCAATATAATTGTGGATAAAAAAGTTAAATATCCATATTTAAGGGAAAGTTTGATATTAAAATTAGACAAAGTTAGTGAAATGTTAGAAGTAAAAGGTTATAAATTAAAAATATATGATGCGTATAGAAGTTATGATGATCAAAAAAAATCTTGGGATAAGAGGTTAAAAGAAACAAGGATTGAACATCCTAATGTTGATATAAAAGAATTAGAAAGATTAACAAGTTTAAAGGTTGCAAAACCTACTAAAGGACATGGTGGTCATCAAACAGGTGGTGCCATTGATGTAACTTTAATAGATAAAGACGGAAATGAACTAGATATGGGAACTAAATATGCAGAACATAATTTTAAAACTAGAACTGATAGCAAGGAAATTACTCAAAAACAAATGGAGAACCGTAAAATATTATATAATGCCTTGATTGATGCTGGTTTTGTTAATTTCCCTGCTGAGTGGTGGCACTATTGTTATGGAGATAATATGTGGGCGGCGTACAAGAGTAAGAAAAAGTGTATGTATGGATATATTGATCCCCCTACGAATAATAAATAAATATGTGAAATTGTGTTAAGTTTCTTAATTATATTTAATTTATTTTAATTTATGATATAATTAAGGTGTAAGAAAGGATTTGATATAATGAAATTTAATGTACGTGGAGACAAACTTGTTGTAACTGACGCGATTAAAGATTATATTGAGACAAAAATTGGAAAACTTGATAAGTATTTCAAAGAGGATTCTATTACAGCAAATATTTTGCTAAAGATAAGGGGAAATGAACAAATAATTGAAGTTACTATTCCTACAGACAACTTCATATTAAGAAGTGAAGAAGAACATGAGGATATGTATGCTGCAATTGATTTGGTATTAGATAAATTAGAAAGGCAAATAAGAAAAAATAAAACGAAATTAAAAAAGAAAAACATTAATAACAAATATAAAGAATTTAATTTTGATTTTGAATTACCAACAGAAGAAGAGGAAGAAGTAAACACAATAGTAAAAAGAAAAAATATAGAGATGAAACCAATGGACGAAGAAGAAGCCATTTTAGAAATGGAATTATTAGGTCACTCATTCTTTGTATATAAAGATATGCATAGCAATGAATTATGTGTATTATATAAAAGAAAAGATGGTAATTACGGAGTTATAACTATTAATTAGTTTAGAAATAAGCAAGAAATTGCTTTTTTTCTTTCTATAACTAGTAATTTAAAGGAAAGTTTGATAAAATATACATTGGAGATGATTAAGATGTTAAAAGTATTAAAAAAATTATTTGATACAGAATATAAAGAATTACAAAGATTTACAAAAATAGCAGATGAAATAGAAGCATTAGACGAGGATATGCAAAAATTATCTGATGATGAATTGAAAGAATATACTAATAAATTTAAAGAAAGATTAGAAAATGGTGAGACTTTAGAAGATATATTAGTAGAGGCTTTTGCAGTTGCTAGAGAAGCTGCTAGTAGATGTTTAGGTACGAAACCATTTTACTGTCAATTATTAGGTGGACTTGCAATCCATTATGGTAATATTGCAGAAATGAAAACTGGTGAAGGTAAAACTTTAACTTGCGTGCTTCCTGCATATTTAAATGCTCTTACAGGAAAAGGAGTTCATATTGTTACAGTAAACGAATTCCTATCAACAAGAGACTCTGAATGGATGGGTAGTATATTTAAATTTTTAGGATTAACCGTAGGTCTTAACCTAAGAGAATTATCACCTAAAGAGAAGCAAGAAGCTTATGCTTGTGATATTTTATATACAACTAATAATGAATTAGGTTTTGATTATTTAAGAGATAATATGGTTGTAAAAAAAGAAAAAAGAGTACAAAGACCACTTAATTATTGTATAGTGGATGAAGTTGACTCTATATTAATAGATGAAGCTAGAACTCCTTTAATAATATCAGGGGGAGTTATGCAATCTGCTAATTTGTATGTTCAAGCAGATAACTTTGTTAAAACATTAAAAGAAAATGAAGATTATATTTTAGATGAAAAGACTAAAGCAGTAAGCTTAACAGACGAAGGTGCAGAAAAATGTGAACAAAGATTTAATATTAAAAATCTTTATGATATAAGTAATACTGCATTAGTTCATCATATCAATCAATCATTAAAAGCTAATTATGCAATGCATAAAGATGTTGATTATGTAGTACAAGATGATGCAGTAATAATAGTAGACCAATTTACAGGACGTTTAATGAAAGGAAGAGCATTCTCTGAAGGATTACATCAAGCAATTGAAGCAAAAGAGGGTGTAAAAATTCAACAAGAAACTAAGACTCTTGCTACTATTACATTCCAAAATTATTTTAGAATGTATAATAAGTTATCAGGTATGACTGGTACTGCTAAAACAGAAGAAGAAGAATTTAGAAATATATATAATATGTATGTTATAACTATTCCTACAAATAAACCAGTTATAAGAATTGATGAGACTGATTTATTATATCCAGGTAAAGCTGGTAAGTATGCTGCAATAGTAAAAGAAATAGAAAAAAGACATAATGAAGGTCAACCAGTTCTAGTAGGTACTATAGCAATTGAGACTAGTGAATTATTATCTAAAATGTTAGATAAAAAGAAAATTAAACATGAAGTGTTAAATGCTAAAAATCATGCTAGAGAAGCAGAAATTATTGCACATGCTGGAGAAAAAGGTGCAGTAACTATTGCAACTAATATGGCTGGTCGTGGAACTGATATTAAACTTGGTGAAGGTGTAAAAGAACTTGGAGGTCTTTGTGTTATAGGTACTGAAAGACATGAATCAAGACGTATTGATAATCAGTTAAGAGGACGTGCTGGAAGACAAGGAGATCCTGGTTATACACAATTCTATGTATCTTTTGAAGATGATTTAATGGTAAGATTTGGTTCTGATAGATATCGTGGAATGCTTGAAAATTTAGGTTTTACTGGAGAACAAGCAATTAGAAATAAAGTGTTTTCTAAATCAGTAGAAAGTGCTCAAAAAAGAGTTGAAGGTAATAACTTTGATATAAGAAAACAACTTCTAAATTATGATGATGTTATGAATAATCAAAGAGAAATAATGTATGCAAAAAGAAATGAAATATTAGATAGTGAATCAATTCATGAGAGCACTTTACAACTATTTAAAGATTATATAACAGGAATGGTAAATGCTCATTTAGTAGAATCAAATACTTTAAATGAAACTGATTATTCAGAAATACTAGAAGCAAGTAACGAAAATTTATTAAAGAAATATCGTATCACATTATCAGAAATTAATAATAAGTCTCCGGAAGAAGTTATAGATACTATTTATGAAAAAGTACTTCTTGATTATAATGAAAAATTAAAAGATATTCCAGAAGAAGTAGTAGATGAATTCGAAAAAGCAATAACTTTAAGAGTAATTGATAATTATTGGATGGAACATATAAGTACAATGAATCATCTAAGAGAAGGTATAGGCTTAAGAGGCTATGCAAATGAAAATCCACTTCAAGCTTATACTTTAGAAGGTTATGAGTTATTTGATAATATGATGAATAAAATAAATCAAGATGTAAGTATTTATTTATTAAAATCAGAAATTAGACAAAATACTGAAAGAAAAGAAGTTGTAAAAAATACTATAACTAATGATGGTAAAGATACTATAAAGATTCAAAAGAAGAGTACTAAAGTAGGCAGAAATGATCCGTGTCCATGTGGTTCGGGAAAGAAATATAAGAATTGTTGCGGAAAGAACGCATAAATAAAGGAAAAGTTAAAATTAGAAAAAGGTAGCAAATTTATTGTTTGTCACCAAATTAATAAAGATGTGGACAAAAAGCATTGAAAATAAAGGATGTCAGCAAAAATAAATTTGTTGACATCCTTTTAAAAATATAATATAAAAAGGAGAAATGTAATGAAGAATATATATGTAAAAGGCTATATAAATTATGAGAATGATAGTTATACTTTTAGTTACGAAGATAAAAAACTTACCTTAATAAATGTAGAGAATAAGCAGACCTTTTTTAGCCAATACAAATATGTAGAATTCTTTAAAGGATTTACTTTGGATGGATTTGATATTATTTTTTATATTAATAATAATATTTATTATAAAAACGGTTGTTTTATATGTTCTCCTCGATGTATTATTGTTTCAAGAAATAAGGAATATAGATTAGATGAAATGCAATTTGACGCATTAAGAATTTCAGGAGGAACATTAAATAGATTTTATAGCAATAGAAATATGATAGATTTTGATCCAAGTGAAAAGGGATACTTTAAATTTAAAGGTATAGCTGAAACTATATCAGAAGAAATTGTAAATTTAAATGGAGAAGATGCTAAATTTGAATTAAGCATAATGAAGCCCGGATGGAAAGATGATGGCATAATAATTTTTGATAATTATGATACATTATTAAGAATAAAATATAGTTTAGGAAAAGATTATAAGTCTTCAATAAAAGATCTAAACGATATTGATAAATTCTTTAAATTTTGTGCAAATAGAGTAAATATTTCTTTTGATGATATTTTTTTGGAAATAAAAAATAAAGAAGGCAAATATGAGAAAGCTGCTGAAATAAATATTCCGTATATGATTGACAATGAAATTAATAAGGATATGTTAGATTATATTGTATTAAAGGGACATTTAAATGATACTTTTAAATTTCTAAATAATTCTGATTATATATTTAGTATTATTCCTGATGATAATAAAACATTTGGAATTATTTCAAATAAGGATTATTGTGCTGTTTTCTCTTGCTTTGAATCAATTTATCAATATATTCATAGTGATGATGAAAGTATGAAAGAGACCAATAGTGAAATAGCTTTAGATGAGGTAAAAAAGGAAATATTACCATTACTTGAAAGCATCGAACAAAAATATAAAGGAGTTAACAAAATTAAAAGAGATTTCGTGAAGAGATTTATTAATATTATTTGTAAGGCAAACTTGAAATTAGAAAAATGTATAATTAATGAGTTAGAAAATAGTAATTTTATAATTGAAAGTATTTATTATAAAATAAGGGACGAAATAAAAGAATATGGAATAAATGAATCTGTAATAAAAGCAGTTAAAGATAGGGATGATATTACACATAATAATATTGTAAAATTAGACAACATATCAATTGGAGTTTATGAGATGCTTCTAAAACTAAATTATGTAATGATTTTAAAATATATTGGTGTTTCTCAAGATATTTATGAAGAAAAAATAGAATATTTGGGATTTGTAAAAATAATTTAGAATATTGGTGATAAACTAATATTCTTTTTTATATTGTAAAATAATAATGATCAAAAGAAATAGGAGAGTGATAGAAGTGATCAATATAAGAAAAAGAGGAAATGTTTATCAGTATTGCTTTGAGGCAGGAAAAGTAAACGGAAAAAGAAAACAAATAACTAAATCTGGTTTTAAAACAAAAAATGAAGCTTTTGTTGCAGGACAAAAAGCATATGATGAATTTATTAATGGTGAGAGTACCTCAGAATGTAATATGTTATATTCTGATTATTTAGATTACTGGATGAAAGAATATTTTAAAATAAATTATAAGTATTCAACAGCCAAAAGATATAAAGAATCGTTTGATAAAATAAAGACAGAATTGGGTTATTATAAATTATCCAAATTAACGCCATTTATTCTTAATCAGGCGTTATTAAAATTATATCAAACATCAACCACAAAGGAAGCGTTGAGAAATTATCAAAAAGTTATCAAAAGTTCATTAAGAGATGCAACATATTATTTCGGATTTATAAAAAATAATCCTGCAGGAGATTTGCAAATACCTAGAGTATTATCGTTTGAAGTAAAAAAAACAATATAAGGCATATTTATACTAATGAAGAGATAGAGATTATTTTAAATAGATTTAAGAATAATAAAGTATTTATATGTGCATTCCTTACTGCTTGTTATACAGGTATGAGAACAGGAGAAGTATTTGCTTTAACTTGGGACGATATTGATTTAGACAATAGAATAATCAAAATAAATAAAACTGTATATGCAAAGGATAAAGAAAATAAAGGAAGATGGTATTTGGGTACAACAAAAACAGCGGGCAGTTGCAGAGAAGTTTATATTTGTGATACCTTGCATTCAATGTTATGTGATTATAAAAAGTTACAAAATAAATATAGGAAAGAATATGGAAAAAAGTATAAACGATATATTATCGAAGAAATGAGAAATAAGTATGGTAAGTTAGTAGAATATAAGATAATTCAAAGTAATGTTAAAAGAAATTATATTGAAATGGTATTTACTAGAAAAGATGGAACATATTCAGGAACAGATATTATAAAATATCCATTTAAAATTATTCATCACGAGTTAGGAATTAATTGTAGGTTTTATGATTTAAGAGGAAGCTTTGCTACTATTAGTTTAAGAAATGGGTGTAATATAAAAGATATTGCAGAAGTATTAGGACATAAAAGAATTGAAACTACTGAAAATTACTATATAATCAGTGCAGAAGATACTTTGAAAAAAGTGAGTGAATCTTTTGAAAAAGAAATAGATATCAAAATTATAAGCAAATATCTTTAGTGCAATTGTCTAAACAATTATAAAATGTTATAATCATTTAGGGGGATTTTATGACAATAGAAATAGCAAATGCATTATTTGGTTATCTTGAAACATTGTATAATTTAAATCAAAAATTAGTTAAGTTATGTGGAATAGATGTTATAGACGATTTTGAATGTGGCGAAAAAGATATATTAGATATAATTCAAGATATTCCTAGAATTATACCATATTCACTTAACAAAAAAACACAGAAATTAGAATTTAAAGATAGAGATAGGCTTCTTGAATATCAAGATAGTATTTTATATTTAAAAGATGACTATGAACGAATATTATCAGAAAACTATGATTTTCTAGATAAAATAAGAAAAATAAGAAATAAATATGAACATAAAATGCACGGAGTAAAGCATAAGTCATCTGGAAGTGGATCGCTATCCTTATTTGATTACACATTTATGGTAGAAGGCGAATCAATAGAGATTACAGCAGGAAAATTTATAAAACTTATAAAATCAGTAAATTGCTTATTTTCAAAAATAGTATATGATATTAGTAAATTTGCTTATGAAAATAACAAGGAAGACTATTTATATTATAGAAGGATCACAAGATTTGATTTTACTGATTTTAATAAAATCTATGATAATGATATATTAAGAATAGTAGGAAAGATTATGAAAAAGTTTTGAATTGTAGATTTTAAAATATAAATAAATATGATATAATTTTATTCGTGAACGGATGTGGACAGTGTCCTCAATTTGTCCACAGTAGAGAAATATTTATAATAAAAATGATACTAATAATACAGATAATATATGAATTACCTAGTCCCTAAAAGATTAGAAATATCAATAATATTATAAATATTGATAGTATTGATAATATAAGAAAATTAACTTCATGCGGTTCGGGTAAAAAGTACAAGAATTGTTGCGGAAAGTAGCATAAAATAAGGGAAAAACAAAATTTTTAAAATTAACAAATTTGTTTTTTTGTCAACAAATTAAATGATATGTGAACAAAATCCATTGAAAATAAAGGATGTTAGCAAAACTGGTTCTATGTTAAATAATGTGGGTAAATAAAAATTCACTATGTTAAAGTAACTATTTTAAGAAGTTGAAATTTAACAATTTTTAACTTCTTTTTAATTTTTTGTTAAGAAGTGGTTGACAAAACGATATGTTTTTAATATAATGTTAATAACAAAGGGAAGGATTGCTTTTTAACATTTTTTTATTTTATTTGCTGTTATTAATAAAAGATTAAAAATAAAAAGGAGGTTAATATGAAAACAATATTTTCGATTGTAGAAGAATTAGATATTGCTTAAATTCGTAAAGAAGTTAAAACAAACTCGTCTACTGAAGGATTAAAGACATATTTGAGTGCTGTATTTAAGTTATATAAAGTTTATTTGAATTCCCTATTTTAAAAAATAGAAGAACTTCAATCTGTAAAGGTTTTGGAAAGAGTAAATATACTATAAACAAACAAATTTTTAATGGTTTTATTATTAAGATAATAAAATCAAAAACTAAATAAAGAAATATATTATAGGAAGGTGATAAATATGAGTAAAATTAAGTTGGTTGTTTTAAATAATATTAATGAATTTGGTACAAAGGTAAATAATCATTTAATGAAAATGAATAAAGTTAAATCAAATTATGAAGTAAAAATAAAAAGTGAAAGATTTAGTAATGGTGAGGGGAAAGTTGCTATTAAAGAATCAGTAAATGGAGCAGATTTATATATAATTAGTGATGTTGGTAATTATGGAATAAGTTATATGATGCATGGTAAAGAACATTTCATGTCTCCTGATGAACATTTTGAAGATATAAAAAGGGTAATTGCTGCTACTAGTGGACACGCTAATAAAATTAATGTCATAATGCCTTTGCTTTATGAGTCAAGACAACATAAAAGAAGAGGCAATGAGTCATTAGATTGCGCTATAGCTTTACAAGAATTAGAGAAGATGGGTGTTGATAATATTATAACATTTGATGCTCATGATCCAAGTATATGTAATGCGATTCCAAGATTGCCATTTGAAAATTTTTACCCAACACATTGTATTTTAGAAAAAATAATTGAAAACGAAAATATTAAGGATTTGTTAGTTATAAGTCCGGATATGGGAGCAGTGGAAAGAGCTAGGTATTATGCTGATATGTTAGGTTGTGATGTAGGTGTGTTTTATAAAAGACGTGATTTATCAAAAGTAGTTAACGGTAAGAATCCGATTGTCGAACATATGTATATGGGAGCTAATCCAAAAGGTAAAGATGTAATTATAGTTGATGATATGATAGCAAGTGGAAATTCAATGATAGATGTTGCTCAAGAATTAAAAGAAAAAGGGGCTAATAAAATTTATTTAGTAGCAACTTTCTCATTATTTACAGAAGGCATAAATAATTTTATAGATGCTTATGAAGAAGGATTGTTTACAAAGTTATATTCAACTAATTTATCTTATATTCCAGATGATATAAAGAAACTTAAATGGTTTGATGAAGTTGATATCTCTTCTTATATGGCTTTAATAATAAATACTATACACAAAAATGATGATATAGATAGTTTATGGAATGGCAAAAAGAAAATCATAGATAAAGTTAACGCTAAAAAGAATGGAGTTTTATAGATACCATTAATATATAGTTAAAAACAAAAGAAGGTGAAAAGATGAAAATAGGTATTTTGGGTGGTAGTTTTAATCCTTATCATAATATGCACAGAGGAATAGCTGAAGAATTGATTAATAAACATTATGTTGATGAAATTTTTTGTTGCAACTGGGAGTAAATATAAATATAAAAGTAATTTAATATCTGATAATTAGATATAAAATGTTAAAGATTATATGTCAAAAAAATAAAAAATAAAAAGTTAGTAATTATGAGTTAAAAGATCAGGTTATTTATACATATCAAACAGTATTATTTAAATTGAATTTATATTTATAACTTGATTTGCTGGTAAAAAAATTCGTTTCTGTTTTGTTTGCGAAACGAGTTTAATAATAAATTATAAAAATTTGACTAAGTTATTACTTAACTAAATTTTTTATTTGTAATGCTTGCTTGTTCCTAGTTCTTGTTTTATCTGCGATAGTTTTTCTTGTATTTTATGTAATTCAATTTTACATTGGTCTTTTGTAGGCTCAACATAGTTAGGAACTATTTCATCACCATCTAATTCAGGTATAAAACTATCATCTATAGTATAAAGACTAATGAGATCTAGTATATTAGAAAAATAACTAGATCTCATTTCTAAATTTTTTTTCTAATAAATGGTTGATATCAAGAATTAGTTGTACCATTTCGTTTAGTCTTATTTTATAAAATTGTTTTATTTCTAAAGTAATATTCTTTTTTACAAAGTCATTTAGTTCGAAAAGAACATTTGTATTAAGTGCTGTATTTAACAATTCAATTCTTATTTGCAAATTTGTTTCTAAAGTGGCAATGATATATTCTTCATTTTCTAAGGCATGTAATAAGTGACTGCTTCTGACAAATTCACATTTATATAACTGATTTTAAATTGTTGAATTTCTGCTTTTATCTTATTTAATGAATCATTGTCGTGTAAATTTTTATATTCACTTGATAATGTATTTGTACTTTTTTCAATATCAATAGAAAGCTCCTTTTCAAATTTATCTCTTTTATTCATAATTCACCGACACAATTATTATATCATAAGTTATATTTAATTTTAAGTTATAATCTTGCTTCTTATATTTGCATATATAAATAGATTTTTTTGTAAAATCAATTGAGAAAGAATCCTTGTAACTTGTGTATAAAAACCTTGAAAGTATTGGAGATTCTAAAATACAATGCATAATTTAAAATGAAGTTGGTAATATCTTTTAATAAATTTTAGATATTAAAAGTTCCAGATAATGTAAGATAAAACTTATATTTTAATAATATATTAATAAAAAAATGCTATTGCGTATAAAGAAAATTAAACAAAGAATACATATACAATATTTTAAACAGATAGGTAAAAATAGGATTATAATATTCAACATTTAACAGTAAAAAAGAGTAAAAATAATTAATTAATAAAAAATGTAAATGGTAAAATAAAATGTAGGAAATCGGTAAAAATAAATGTCGGTTTT
>ERZ1643251.1066-NODE-1066-length-33236-cov-12.287695_pt1 | contig 33236 bp, 23 predicted proteins | sample MGYA00579261_ERZ1643251 | MGnify/ENA primary metagenome ERZ1643251 (study PRJEB29033, sample SAMEA4952267) | chicken gut metagenome | biome: Broiler Chicken; feature: Gastrointestinal Tract; material: Caecum | place: Ireland | collected 2018 | study: Broiler... | reverse complement strand
CCTTCCTGTCCTGCCGTCTTGGCGTTGAACTCCTTCGTGAAGCCGGGAATGTTGATGCCGTGGGGGCCGAGCGTCGAACCGACAGGGGGGCCGGGCGTCGCTTTCCCTGCAGGGAGCTGCAATTTGACGACTGCCGTAACTTTCTTTGCCATTGTTACTTCCTCCGTTTGTGGTACATGCAAGGCGGCAGGAAAAAGAATTTACCGCCTCTCCCACATATTCATAACGCTTCCCGCGGGAAGCGGCTGAATCTTACGATTGCGGGGTTTCCTCGGCCGCCTCGGCGCCCTCGGGAACCTTCTGCATCTGGACGTACTCCACTTCGACGTCCTGCTGTCTGCCGAACATGACGATGGACACCTTTGCGCGCTGCGTCTCGGGATTGATCTCGCGGATGGTGCCGACGAATCCCTCCAGCGGGCCGTTGTCGATGGCGACCTTGTCGCCGACCGCAAAATCGGCGTCTGCAACATACTCCTCAAGGCGCAGTCTGCGGATCTCCTCCTCCTTCATGGGGATGGGACGACCCTGCGGACCGCAGAAGCCCGTCACACCGCGCGTATTGGTCACAAGATACCAGATCTGATTGGAGTAGATCATCTTGATGAAGACGTAGCAGGGAAGGAGTTTGCGTTCAACGACCTTCTTTTTGCCGTTCGCCTTTTCTTCGATGGTCTGCTCGGTCGGGATCTTGACGTCAACGATGCTGTCCTGCAGGTTGTTGTTTTCGATCAGCCGAAGAAGGCTTTCCTTCACCATGGCTTCGTAGCCGGAATAGGTGTGAAGGATATACCACTTCGGTTCGCTGTCTACGTTTGCCATATGATTCTCCCGCAACTGTTATACGCCGGCGTTTACCATGAGCTCGAGAAGTTCCAAAAGCCCATAGTTGATCGCCGTGACGATGACCGTGAAGACGAGGACGATGACGAGCACAACGCCCGTCGCCTTGAGCGCTTTGCCAAAGCCGGGCCAGGTGACGCGCTTGAGTTCGGAGAAGGTCTCCTTCAGTTTGCGCCCCGCGCGCACAAAAATGTTGGGCTTTTTATTCTTGACGGGTGCCTTTTTACGCGGTGCGTCGTTCTTCTTTGCGGAAGCTGCAGACTGATCCTGCACCTCTGTATCCTTTTTTGCCATAATCTTTCCCCTTTTTTGGGCTTACTTGGACTCTTTGTGCACCGTGTGCTTCTTGCAGGTGGGGCAGTACTTCTTCAGCTCGAGACGATCGGGATCGTTGCGCTTGTTCTTGAAGCTGTCATAGTTGCGGTTCTTGCACTCCGTGCACTCGAACGTTATCTTCATTCTCGTGGATTTGGTAGCCATCGTAAGAAAACTCCATACAAAAAAATTACACCCCTCTCGGTGCGTGAGTATAGTTTAGCACAAACGCCGCGGGGTGTCAACTTATTTTTTCGCATTTTGCGAGGATTTTTGAAATATTTTGGACGGAATTTTGACCCTTCCTTCGTCGCCGCAAACTTTGCTCTCAGGACTTCACAAATGCAAAGTCCAACTTCGCTCCGTTGCGGCTCCTCTTCGCAAAAATCTTTTCTGCGAAAATATTTTTGCGAGGTGCTATTGTTTTACCATTTATAGTTTCAGGGGAGGCAGTTTTGGGCTCCCCTGACTTTGTTAGGGGAGCTGGCGCCGAAGGCGCCTGAGGGGTGGAACCCTTCCGTCTCGCTGACGCTCGCCACCTCCCCTAAAACGCCTTCGGCATTTCAGGGGAGGCAAGTCCTCCGCTTGCCGTGGGAGGCTCTCCGCATTTTGGGCTCCCCTGAAAAGCTTTTGCCTTTTTAGGGGAGCTGGCGCCGAAGGCGCCTGAGGGGTGGAACCCTTCCGTCTCGCTGACGCTCGCCACCTCCCCTAAAACGCCTTCGGCATTTCAGGGGAGGCAAGGAGGATTTTAAGCGGCAGAAAAAAGCCTACCCTTGCGGATAGGCTTTTTTGGTTCAGACGTTTCCGCCCTGTTGCTTATTCAGCGGAGACCGTGCCAACGTAGGCGTGAATGTCATCGAGGAAGAAAGGATTCCCCGCGATCCAAACGATGGGTTCACCGTCCGTAGGGCAGTTGGACGCCGTTGCCGTTCTCGTCCAAGTAACGGTATCGGAACCGGTTGCCGTGAACTCGACCGTGACAACAACCGTGCTGCCGACGCGGACAACGGTTGCAACAAACGTGCCATTGCCTGCATTGGTTTCACCTGCCGTTGCCTGCGTGCCCGTCGTCGTGCCGGAAAGAGTAGGAGCGGTTGCACTTATCCATTGAGCAGACCACTGGTTGGTAGGATCGAAGTCAATATACTGACCGTCCGCAACCCCATCAACGTTGCCGCCAAGGTTGAAGACAACCTCGATTGCATAATCGTAGTAGTTGACGTCCCTAGTGTTCGTCCAAGTGAATACCACAGCCGTATTATCATTCAACGCAACGCTGCTCGTGGAGCCGTTCCACCATCCGCCGTCCGTATCGTTATTCGTGACAGGCGTGTAGGAAACTTCACCGGCATAGGTTGCATTACCGATCGTTGCAGAGATTTGACGTCCGCCGCAAACGCAGATGCCGTCAACGAAGGTATGCGTATGCGTCGTGTCATATGCGCCGCAAACCGTGCAGAATGCGTCTACGAAGATATGAGGCGTACCTTCTGCAGTACCGTGGTTGGGGTCAAATCTGCCGCAAGTGCAGTAACCGTAGTTCTCGCTCTCGGGATCATCCTCATACACGTGGTCGTGATTGGGATTAACAGCGCCGCAGTAGATGCACTCTTCAGTCTCTTCGTCATAGTCATGCACGTGATCGGGCATTGCTTCGCCGCAGACCTTGCAGAGGTAATCTTCGCGGAAATTGGTCGACGTATCGTCTGCATCGGCAACGTGAGCTGTGCCGCCCTCTACGCCGTGGTTAGGATTGACCTGACCGCAGACGCAGTAATCATAGTTGTCAGCCGTAGGATCGGTCTCATAACTATGCTCGTGTACAGGATAGTAACCATCGATCGAATTGTTGCCGTATAGCGCTTCGATCTGCGCGTCCGTAAGAGCTTTAGGATAGAAGACCGCGTCAGTTGCCGTGATGCCTGCGTTCGCAATGCTCAGACCGGTTCGCTCAACGAGCATCAGGAAGAGTTTGGCATAATCACCTGCAGTACCTTCCATCTGAACTTCAGTCTCAGCCGTGCCGTCTCCGTCGTTATCAACCATAACGGAGTTGCACTGTCTGTCATAAGCGTACTTGACGACAAGGACGCCGTTCAGGTAGTAGGAGATACCACCCTCTTCGCCGGGCTCGACAACGACCGTCGTGAAGTTGGAAGGTGCAGTGTCGGAATTGACGAAGGAGTTCCAGACACCGCCGTTGTAGAAGTCATCCACGCCGGGCCAGAAGTTGGAAGGAATTAACGTTTCTGCAATCGCCTTCTCTTCATCCGTCATGAGCTGAGTGTCCATGTTGAAAGGATCGAGGTTGGGAAGAGTGATGATTGCATTGTGCTGACCGGAGGCGAGAGCCACAGCGCCCCAGTCGCCCGTGACACCGGAGGTGTTCATCGTCACGGTGAGACCGGTCTCCGTAACACCCGCAAGCATATCGGGCGTAATCGTCCACCGTGTGCCGTTGTTCTTGGTGATCGCGCCGCACTCGGAGCAGACAAAGTAGCCGCCCTGATCTGCGCCCCACGTATGCTCCGCAGGGATCATCGTGATATTGCCGTAGAAGAGTGCGGTAGTTCCGTCCGTACCATACACGGGATATGCTTCAACCTGCGTCGTGAAGCAATCGCCGCCTTCCACAATCGTGACAGCCGTCTCACTGAGCGTTGCAGGCGTGATCGTAACAACGCCATTGGCAACCACAACGTGCACAGGGTGCATGTCGTCGTCCGTCTTGCCGTACTCAAAGTAGAAGTCGGATGCGGAGGTGATGCCGTACTTCGTGAGGTCGATCGCCGTCGTGAGAACGTAGTTGTAGTCGTAGTCGTAAGCGTTGTCGGTGTTCAACGTACCGTTGGGGGTAAGCGTTGCTGTCACCGCGCCGCTCGCCGCAAGATCAGCGTCCTTATAATCGAACGAGCCGAAGATCGCATTGTAGGTGCTGCCGACGTTGATGATTTCGGGAACGAAGTCATCCCCGCTTGCATCGCCTGCGTTGATGTTCATGAAGACGTCGCCCGTGGTGAGCGCGCTCGCCTGAATATCATTCGTCGTGTCGACGACAACAAAGTACAGCGTGTTGCCGCTTACGGTGAAGTAGCCCGTGGTGCCGCCGACTTCGACCACTGCGCTGCCTTCCGCCGCAACGGGTGCGCCGTAGTAGAGCGTAGTGAGGTTGCTTGCCGTCGTATAGAAGTTGACATAGACAGAGCCCGTGCCGCCCACTTCATATGCAGGCAGTTCGATCGTGATCGTGAGGATGGTGTTATCGCCGCTCGTCGTGGTGCTCATCGTGTACGCATAGCCGCCGCGCAGCTCGCCGCCGGTTGCGACCAGATCGGAAGTCGCCGTGCATGCGACGCGCTGGGTCGTGTTGACGCCGATACGAGCGTCCGCGTATACGGAAGTGGGCACCGTGTACACAAACGTAACGGTTGCACCCGTGTTTGCAGGGATATAATCGTAAGCCGTGCCGTCCACGTCAATCGAATAGGAGACCGCATAGACGGGAGCGGTGACGCCCGAAACGTCGATGACGATCGGCGTATCCTGTGCGCCCGTGATGGTCACGGTCTTTGTCTGCTGATCGGTTGCGACCTTGACGTCGAAGTAGCCTTCGCCGACAGTGATCTCGGCAATGCTGCTGCCAGCCGTAATCGTTTCACCGAACGTACCATAGACACGGAGCACAATGTACTGGCTCAGATCATCCGGATCCTTGACCGCCGCGCCGACAGGTGCGATGACAACCTGTGCATCCGCCGCGTTGTTGGATGCGAATCCGACGTTGCCGAGCGATGCGCTCTCACCCACGCCGTAGACTTCGGTGACATTGTTTTCCGTAATGCTCTGGATGAAGCCATCCGCGCCAAGTTCAAGTTCTTCGTACAGCGTGACGCTGCCCGATCTGACCATGATGCGGAAATCAGTATCGGTTGCAAGCAGTCTGTCGGAATTGCCGAGCGTGACCCACTCTTCGCCGCGCAGGACCTGGATGGAGTAGCTGTCGGGATCCGACCACACGCCTTCCTCGCTGCTCGAGTACCGGACCTTGACGTTGCCGTCAAAATCAGCGTAGTTGATGACTTCGCCTGCGAGGTAGTTGACCTTCGCATCGTCTCCAAGCCCGTTGAAGGCGAGCTCTTCAAGCATATCCTGCTCGACGATCACCATGCGGTTGAAGTTCATATCGACAAATTCGCCGTGAATGACCGTGTCGAAGGAAACATCCGCATATTCATCGGGAATCTTGATGCGGCAGGTGAGCACGCTGTCCGCCGCGCCTTCCTGTCCGTAAATGGTATAGACGATCTCAACGACGTTATCGTTGCGGAAGGTGTACTGGAAGCAAACATTCTGCAAGTTGTTGTAGGTTGTATCGTCCGCCTGCGTACCGGAGGTATAGACCGCCCAGTCGCCCCACGTGCTCGTATCTGCGGGAGGAGTTGCGTTATTGTAATCCCAATCCGAAGGCCACGCTACGCCCGAGTTGACCGCAGACGTATGCGAACCGTAGTTGCTGTTGGCATTGGCGCCGCCGACAAGCCCTGCCAGCAGACGCGCACCATAAGTGTTGCCGTTGTCGCCGATGCCGTCCATCAGCACCCAGCCGTCCGATCTGACGATCACGGACATACCGCCGACGTAGCGATCGTTGGCGACGGGGAACGGCGAATCGCTCACAGAGAAATCGCGCAGCGCAATGCCGAGGTTGGGATAGTCATAAAACTGAGTACCTGCGGTCACTTCGCCGTTTGCATCCAGCTGATGCTGTACGGTGCCGTAGAGGCTGATAGTCATGCCCTTACGAAGAAGGCCTGCCGTTGCGGTAAGGACTTCGGTCTCCTCGCCGCCCTGCTCGATCGTACCGAAGGGCGTGAGAAGCTCAAGGTCGCCGCTCGAAGAATCCACCGTCGTGCCGGCATGGAAGCCTGCGATGCTGACCTTCTCAGAATGACCTTCTTCCAGCGTGACATCCGTCATCACTGCGCCGCAGAATTCGCACGTCGCGCTTCCATTGACCGGCGGCTCGCCGAAGCTGTGCTCGATGCTGAGCGAGAGCGTATTCGAAAGCACAACGCCTTCGCCGCAGTCATATTCGCCCGCGCCGACCAGCGTCACGGTGACGGAATAGGCACCGACCGTCTCCCAATCGACTGTGGAGAAATCATACTCCAGCTTCAGATCGCTTACGTTGTCGGTGACCGGGCGGGTCTCGCCCTGAATGCTGTAGCGAATTCTGAATTCGCTCACCGCCTCTTCAACTGCCGCAAGGCGGCTTGCTTCGTCTTGAACTTGCGCTTCCGACAAGGTAATGGCAGGATCGTCCGTTTGGAACTGTGCACTGATTACCTGATTTGTCGGCTCCTCCGGAGGGTTATCAGGATCCGTGATACCGGGATCTTCGGGATCATCGGGACCCGGAGTTTCCTCCGCGGGAGTGCATGCGAACAAGCACAAAGACATCAGGACAGAAAATAAAAGTACCAAGAAGGCTTTTAATTTTCTCATAGTCTTGTTTGTCCTCCCCCTTTAATTGATTACATTTTTTGCCATTGAATCAATGACATGACAATTTTACACCAAAACTTGAATACTGTCAATACAATTTGAAAAATTTTATCTTGAAATATAATAAATGTTTGCCGGTTTTTTGGGCGCCGCGGTCAGTTTTTTGGCGCCGCGCCCCACTATCTTCAGTCTTTTCCGTCCCGCAAAAAACATACATGCGACGCCGCAGGACACCCTTCCGTCTGCTGCGCAGACACCGTCTTGGCGGCGCCAAGGTAGTGCGCCGCCTGCGGTCACGAAATCGCCGCTGAAAATGGCGATTTCTTAGTTCGAAGCGTGCGCACAGCGCACCGCGCTGTTGCGCATAACACGCTTCTCACCCTTCGTCGCCGCAAACTTTGCTTTCAGGACTTTGCGCAAGCACAAAGTCCAATATTGCGCCGTTGCCGTCTTGGCGGCGCCAAGGTAATGCGCCGCCTGCGGGCAAGAAATCGCCACTGAAAAAGGCGATTTCCAAGTATCGGCGTGCGCGCACAGCGCACCGCGCTGATGCGCATGATGCACGCCTCACCCTCTTCGCAAAAATCTTTTCTGCGAAAATATTTTTGCGAGGTGCTGTCGTTTTTCCATTTATAACTTCAGGGGAGGCAAAATTGCGGCGCGGCGGCTCCCGATGGGAGCCGCCGCGCATATGTGTTTACGCGCACCGATCGATGCAACTTTCTACACATGTATGTAATATTGTGATGCCTGCACATGCTCTGCGCGACACGTTACACCGCGTGCAGGTGTTTTAAGGACAGATCGAGGATGGGTGCACTGTGTGTGAGTGCGCCCGAGGAGACATAGTCCACGCCCAGCGTCGCATAGTAGGCGACATTCTCCCGCGTCACGTTGCCGGAGATCTCCGTCTTTGCCCGCCCCTTGGCGCGGCGCACCGCCTCTACAAGATCGTCGCCCTTCATGTTGTCCAGCATGACGATGTCCGCGCCCGCTTCGAGCGCCTCGTCCAGCTGGGAGAGCGTCTCCACTTCGATCTCGATCATCCTGACAAAGGGGGCGTATTCCCGTGCGCGCGCAATGGCGTTGGCGACGCCGCCTGCCGCGCCGATGTGGTTATCCTTGAGCAGCACGCCGTCCGAGAGGTTGAAGCGGTGATTTTTTCCGCCGCCCACAGTGACCGCATACTTTTCAAAGCTACGTAAAAGCGGGGTCGTCTTGCGGGTATCGAGCAGCGTGGTCCCCGTGCCCTCTAAAAGTTCCGCCATCTGACGGGTATAGGTCGCGATGCCGCTCATGCGCTGCAGGAAGTTGAGCGCCGTGCGCTCGCCCGAGAGAATGGCGCGCATGTCGCCCGTGACTTCGGCGACGAGCGTCCCCTTCTGAACGCGCGCGCCCTCTTCGACGTGAAAGACGACCTCCGCGCCCTCATCCAGCAGCGCAAAGACGCGCGCAAAGACGGGGAGCCCTGCAATGACGCCCTCCGCCTTGGCAATGAGGTCGGCGTGCCCGCGCGAGGAGGCGGGGACAACGGCGTTTGCCGAGACGTCCTCCCACGGGATATCCTCTCTGAGGGCGGCAAGCAGCGTTTCGTCCCAGTGCAGTTTTTGCGTGACCTTACTTGTGTTCACGGTCCACCTCCTTTGTAACAAGCGCGTGGCGCGCCCTTTCCTGTTTTTGATCGTATTCGCGCGCGGGAATGACCGCATTTCCCCGGGCGCGCGCGCCCTTTGCGATGTCGTCTGCGGCGCGGCTAGCGAAGATGAGCGCCTCTAAAAGGGAGTTGGACGCAAGGCGGTTCCTGCCGTGCACGCCGTTGCAGCACGTCTCACCCACGGCGTAGAGATGGGGCATGGTCGTTCTGCCCGAGAGGTCGCTGCGCACGCCGCCCATGAAGTAGTGCTGCGCGGGCACAACGGGGATGGGCTCCGAAAGCACGTCGTACCCCTCCTCGCGGCAGCGCTCCACGATGCCCGGGAAGTGATGCAGCAGCGTCTCTTCGCCGCCTGCGACCGTCCTTAAGTCGAGGCGCACGAACTTGCTGCCCTCTTTGCGCATCTCTTTGCGGATCGCCGCCGTGACGACGTCGCGGGGCAGGAGCTCGTCCACAAAGCGCTCGCCCGCGGCATTGATGAGCTGCGCGCCCTCGCCGCGCACCGATTCGGAGATGAGAAAGCTCCTGCCGCGGCGCTGGGTGTACAGCGTCGTCGGGTGGAACTGCACATAGTCGGGATGATCGACAGCGATGCCGTGCTCGAGCGCAACGCCCACGCCGTCCCCCGTCAGGATGCGGAAGTTGGTGGAGTGCCTGAACAGTCCGCCCACGCCGCCCGTCGCGAGTACGGTGTTGCCCGCAAGGACGGCGGTCAGCTCGCCCGTCCTGTTGTCCCGCACGAGCGCGCCCAGACACTGTGTCTTGCCCTCATCGAACAGCAGATCGACCATCGTCGTGTGCGGCATCAAGCGGACGTTAGGCAGTTTTTTGACCGCACGCAGGAGGTGCGAGCTGATCTCCTTGCCCGTGCAGTCGGCATGAAAGACGATGCGCGGACGGGAATGCGCGCCCTCGCGCGTGTAGGCAAGTTCGCCGCTCTCCGTGCGCTCGAACCGCACGCCGTGAGCGATGAGCTCGTCAATGGTCTCGCGCGAGTGGCGGATCATGCAGCGCACGGTGTCCGGATTGTTCTCGTAGTGGCCCGCGCGCATGGTGTCCTCAAAATAGCTCTGCTCGTCCCCCTTGTCGTGCAGGACGCAGATGCCGCCCTGCGCGAGGAAGGAGTCGCTCTCTTTCAGCCCGCCCTTACAGATGACAAGCGCCTGCGTCTCCTTGGGCAGGTGCAGGGCGCAGTTCATGCCCGCGACACCCGCGCCCACGATGAGTGTATCGATATATTCGCGCTTCATTGTGCCAGCTCCAACATTCTTCTCAGGGCGTGCGCCGCCTTCTGTGCGAGTTCGGGCGCGACCTCGACGGGCGTTCCTTCCCCCGCAAAGACGCGCTCTAAGGCCTCCGGCGTGATCTTCTTCATGTCCGCGCACACAAAGCCGGGGCGCGTGGGATAAAATTTCTTGTCCGGGCAGCGGCGGGAGAGTTCATAGAGCGTGCCCTCTTCCGTACCGATGAGGAACTCTCTTGCGTCGCTTCTCTCGGCAAAGGCGATGATGCCCGCCGTCGAGCCGACGTATGCCGCCTGCGCGCACACCGCCGCGGGGCATTCGGGATGCACGAGAAGGAGCGCTTCGGGGTGCGCCGCTCTTGCCACGGCAACCTCCTTTTCGCTCGTCGCGTTGTGAATGGGGCAGAAGCCTTTGCCGAAATAGAACTTCTTTTCGGGCAGCTGCGCCGCGACGTAATGCCCGAGGTTTTTGTCGGGGATAAAGTAGATATTCTTCTCCTTGAGGCGGGAGACCACCTTGACGGCGTTGGAACTCGTGACGATGACGTCGGAGAGCGCCTTGAGCCGCGCCGAGGAATTGACGTAGGTGACGACGGCGAGATCTTCGACGGTCTCGCGCATATGTAATATCTCTTCCTCCGACGCCATTTCCGCCATGGCGCAGTGCGCAGACGGGACAGGCAGGTAGACCTCCTTTTCAGGGCAGAGGATCTTGGCACTCTCCCCCATAAAGGAGACGCCGCAAAAGACGATGACGGGCTTGTCGCTTGCGACCGCCTTCTGTGCCAGGGCGAAGCTGTCGCCCACAAAGTCTGCCGACGCCTGCACGGCGTCGGGTGCATAGTAGTGCGCAAGGACGAGCGCGTCCTCGCGTCGGATGGCATGACCCATAAGCCCCTCCCAAAAGCGGCGCCTCACCCCTGATATGCGCCACATCCCGCAGGGCGTCGCCCATTGCGCGGGAAATCCTTCAAATGGTTACAAGTATAGACATTTTTTTACAAAAGTCAAGCAAATGGCAGGTTATTCGGCAGACTTGGCAATCTTCAGATATTCGTCGAGCGTCACGAGCTCCGCTCCGACCTGGCGGGAAAAGTACGCCCCGAGCAGGCGCAGCGCGCGCACGATGCCGTCCGCCGTCCCCTCCCCCATGCCCCGCGCCGCGCGCAGGGCAAGATAGGTGCTCTCGGACGCGGGCGTCGCCTCGGGAAAGCAGCCGTCGCAGAAAAACGCGCCGTCCGCAAAGGAGAAGCGCAGCCGCCCCGCGGGGAGCTTGCCGCAGACGGGACAGGCACCCGTATCGACGGGATAGCCCGCGTAACCCAGCGCGGCGAGCAAAAATTTTACGAGTGCCAGGGGATCGTCCGCGCACAGCCCTTCGAGCGCGGAGACGGCGGAAACGAGCAGCGCGCCCGCCTGCATGCCCTCTAAGGCGATCTTGTCGCACACGTCCGTGACGACCGCGGCGGCATAGAAGCGCCCGACGTCCTCGCAGAGGGCGTAGAACGCGTCGTGCAGGGAGGCGGACGTCACCGTATTGCGCCCGCCGCGCGAAGCGAACACATACTCCGCAAAACAAAAAGGCTGGGCTGCAAACCGAAGTTTTGCCCCCGCCTTTCTGACTCCCTTTAAGGCGGCGCCGATCTTGCCGCGCTCCGCCGTGAGGAGCGTTGCGATCCTGTCATTTTCGCCGTAATCGACCGCCCGCAGTAAGAGCGCATCCGCCTTGAATTCCATAGTATTTCCTTTGCCGATCAGCCCTTGAGACGTTTATAGAGCATATAGTAGCTGAGTTTGCCCGTCCTTTCAAACAGTTCCCAGGCGACTTCCGCTCCGTCCTTCTCCTTCATATCCACCCCCGCTATGCAGTATGCAGCGGGGACGGCGCAATTATTCTTCGCCGTAGCCGAATTCCTTTAAGAAGCGGGTGCTGTCCCGCCAGTCCTCGCGCACTTTGACGTACACCGTGAGGAACACCTTTGCGCCGAGGAACTTTTCCATATCCTGACGCGCGAAGGAGGCAACTTCCTTTAATGCCCTGCCCTGCTTGCCGATGAGAATGGCCTTATGGTTGGGCTTTTCGCACACGATATCCAGATTGACTTCATACGTCCCGTTTTCGCGGCGCTCGAAGGTATTGACGATGACCGCCACGCCGTGCGGGATCTCCTTATCGTACTTTAAGAGGATCTTTTCGCGCATGAGCTCGGCGACCATGAACTTTTCGCTGCGGTCGGAGACGACGTCCTCAGGGAAGATGGGTTCCCCTTCGGGCAGCATCGCCGCAATCCCCGCCTCCAGTTTTTTGAGGTTGGTCCCCTTGCGCGCCGAGACGGGATAGATATCCTCCTCCACGCCCGCGTCGGCGAGCTTTTTCAGCTCTGCGGGGATATTCTCCCTGGGCATGATGTCGATCTTGGTAAACGCGACGAGGAGCGGCACGCCGAGGGAGGCGTACTTTTTGATCAGCTCCGCGTCCTCCTCCTTTACGCCTTCGTGCCCGTCCAGCACAAAGAGAATGGCGTCCACGTCGCGCGAGGTCGTCTCGGTGGTCTTCATCATGACGTCCGTCAAGGCATTGCGCTGACGGTAGATGCCGGGCGTATCGACGAACGCGATCTGATGCGTCTCACGCGTCAGTACGCCGAGAATGCGATCGCGCGTGGTCTGCGGCTTGGGCGAGACGATGGCGACCTTCTCCCCGACGAGCACGTTGATGAGCGTGCTTTTTCCTGCATTCGCCCGTCCGATGACGGCGACCGTTCCACTTCTCATGACTCCCTCCGCAGATCGAGTTTTTGCATGACGTACTCCTCTTTTTCGCGCATTTCGCGCCGTTCTTCCTCCGTCTCGTGATCGTATCCGAGGCAGTGCAGCAGCCCGTGCACCGCGAGGTACCAGAGCTCCCGTTCAAAGCTGTGACCGTACTCTCGCGCCTGCTCCCGCGCGCGCTGTTCGCAGATGACAACGCTGCCCAAAAAGACGGTGCCGTCCTCGGGCATGACGCAGTCCGTATGCTCGGCGGCCAGGATGGGGCTTCCCTTGATGCCGTCCATAGCGGGAAAACTTAAAACGTCGGTGACGCGGTCCACGCCCCGTTCGCGGCTGTTGAGTGCGCGGATCTCCTCCTCGGAGATGCGCCAGATCTCGGCGGACAGGTCGTCCCCCTCCCAGAGCCCGTCCATCGCCTCGGCAAGGCGGGCAAGTCCCTCTTCGGGCAGATCGGAATCAAACGTCAGGCGCATTTCAGCCCTTGTCCTCCTCTTTGACCGCCTTCCTGTCGCGGTTGAAACGGATGGCGGGATATTCCACGCGGTGGTGATGCACGCCCGAGAGCGTCTCCACCAGCGTCTGACGGATGACGGACAGATCGCGGATGGTGATATCGCAGTCGGCGAACTGATCGAGGTCCATGCGTTCCTCGATGATGGTGCGGATGGTGTGCTCCACCTTCTCGGGCGAGCGGTCCTTGAGCGCGCGTGTCGCCGCCTCCGAGGCGTCCGCGATCATGATGATCGCCGCAATGCGCGAGCGGGGCGTGGGACCCAGATAGGAATAGTCCCCGACGTCCGCCTCGCCGCCCGAGAGGCGCATCGCTTTATTGTAGAAGTACTTGATGGGGAGCGTCCCGTGGTGCTCGCGGGCGCAGTCCGCAATGATCTTGGGGAAGTGCGCCGCCGTCAGCAGCTCGTAACCGTCGCGCGCGTGCGAGCGGATGATGTCCGCCGAAAGTTCGGGCATGAGCTCGTCGTGCACGTTGTAGTCGGTCTGGTTCTCGGTGAAGCAGTCGGGCTGCTTTAATTTGCCGACGTCGTGATAGTATGCTGCAGCACGGGCGAGCTCGGCGTTCTCGCCGATCGCGACCGCGCAGGACTCCGCGAGCTGCGCGACGACCAGGGAGTGATTGAACGTTCCGGGCGCCTCCTGCTTGAGCCGGACGAGAAGGGGCGCGTTGGTGCTGGTGAGTTCGCGCAGGCGGAATACCGTCAGGCGGTTGAAGAGCTTTTCAAAGATGGGAAGCCCCGCAAGCGCGAGGATGCCCGAGACGACGCAACCGAACACCGCACAGCCGATGGAGATAAAGAAGTTGACGAGATCGGTGTAGATGGTCGCAACCTGCAGAAGAGTCACGATGATGACGGTGGGCACGGAGATGGCACAGCCCGTCAGCAAGAGGCCGCCGCGCGTCTTGGCGCCCGCCGCCGCGAAGATGGCGAAGGTGCCGCAGACGAAGTTGAGCATGAGCGAGTAGTACACCTGCGTCGTCGCGCCATCCACCGAAAAGTTGTTGGTGTAAGTATCGATGACAAACATGATCACCGAAAAGATGAAATTGAGCAAGATCGCCTGCCTGCGGTTGAACAGGAACACGCACAGAAGCGCGAGCAGCGCGCAGGGGCGGGCGTAGATGCCGATGAGCTTGCCGAAGGCATAGCACAGCACGATGCAGGAAATAAAGAGCGAGAAGACAAGCACGACGTTGCGCGCCTGCGCGACGAACGCCCTGTCCTCAAAGTAATAATAGTAGTATACGATAAAGCACAGCAGCAGTGCGCACACCGCCAGGGTGAGAAGGTCGGTATAGTTTTCGACGAAATAGCTCGTCCAGTGGGCGGGGTCGTTGATGACGATCATCAGAAAACAGACGAGGCAGAGCACGAGATAGCTTGCCGCCAGCGCAAACGCACTGCCGACGAGCCCGCCGCGCTTCTTTTCCCCTTCAAGTTTCATCGCTTTTCTCCTTTTCTTTTGCGCATATCCTCGCGCTTTTGCTCGTCGCGCTCATAGGCGCGCACGATCGCCATGACGAGCGGATGCCGTACGACGTCGCGCTCCGTCAGGTGGACGATGCCGATGTCCTCCACCCCTTTGAGGACGCTGACCGCGTGCGCCAGCCCGCTCGACTTGCCGTCCGGAAGGTCGGTCTGCGTCAGATCACCCGTGACGACCATCTTGCTCCCCTCTCCCAGACGAGTCAGGAACATCTTCATCTGCTCGCGCGTCGCGTTCTGCGCCTCGTCCAGGATGACAAAGGCGTTGGAGAGCGTCCTGCCGCGCATATACGCGAGCGGCGCGACTTCGATCACGCCCTTCTCCATGAGCTTACCGTATGTCTCCAGCCCGAACAGCTCCTGCAGGGCGTCGTACAGGGGGCGCAGATAGGGGTCGACCTTGGTCTGCAAGTCCCCCGGCAGGAAGCCGAGCTTTTCGCCCGCCTCAACGGCGGGGCGTGTGAGAATGATCTTCTCCACCAGCTTGGACTTATAGCACGCGACTGCATAGCTGACGGCAAGGTAGGTCTTGCCCGTGCCCGCAGGTCCCGTGCCGAACGTGACTGTATTTTCGCGCATCGCCGCGACGTAGTGCTGCTGCCCGACCGTCTTGCACTTGACGGGCTTGCCGCGCGACGTGACCGCGACGACGTCCTTAAGAGCCGCGCCGAACTCCTCGCCGTCCCCCTCGCGCGCGAGGGAGATGCAGTAGAGCAGGCTGCTCCTGTCAATGAGCTCGCCCGCGTCCACAACGGTGAGCAAGCTCCTGATGACGGACGCGCCCGCCTCCGCCGCCTCACCCGAAAGAACGATCTTCGTCCCGTCAATGCGGGTGGAGAGCGAGAGTTCCCGCGCGATCGTCGTCAGATTTTCATCCAGGACCCCGATGACCGTCCGAAGCCTGTCCAGACTGCCCGTGTCCACCGTAACCGTCTTATCCGTGGTCTCCTCCTCAACCGAGATTGCGGGAGGCCGTCACGCGCGCTTCGCCCGTCACACGCCAGCCCGACCCGGTCTGTTCCGTCTGTAGTTGATCAATGTCTCCGTGATCGAGGTACGCCTGCGCGCGCGCAGAGTCCTCGCTGCCCGCATAGATCTCGTCCACCGCATAGGCGATGGTCACGCCCGCGATGGTCGCCCGCGCGCCGTTTTCCGCGATGACGTCGCCCGCCCTGACGCTGTCGCCGACGGCGACCAGCGCCCTGCCCGCCACGACCGTGAGCGCATACACGACGCCGTCCGCGGGGGCATAGAGCGGCTCTGAAGAGAGCGGGAGCGCGTCGTCGGAGAGCTCCACCTGCACCGTGAGCACGCCGCCCTCGTGATGCAGCGAACAAAAGCTGACGCGGGGCAGGGCGAGAATGCGCGCAGTGAGCATACTGCCCTCGGGCGCGGGCGAGAAAAAGCCCGTCCCGTCCTCCGCGAGAAGTGCGAGCACCTCCGAGGTATAGCAGACGCCGCTGCCGACGACCTTGATGCGCAGCACGCGGCTCTGACAAAAGAGCACCGCGCCCGCGAACACTGCCGCGCCGACGAGCAGCCCCGCGCACCGCTGCAGCCGCGCAAGAAGTTTGCGCCAGCCGGAAAACGAGACTTTTTTTACATTATAACACGAACCGCGTAAAATTGCAAAAACTTTTTTGCAGTGTTTGGCGTCCACCTCAATGAGGACGCCTTTTTTTTGCAGTTTTGCCCCGAGGACGGGCACGCCGCCCTGCGCGAGCTTTTCCACCGCCCGCGCCGCGCCGATGCCCTCGATCTCGATCTGCGCGCTCCGCATCTTTCCCTCCTTCCCGTGCACGGCGGCAAATATGCGCGCACGATGATATGCCGCATGCGTGCCGCCGCGCCGATTTTTCGTCCCGCCTGCATCGGGCGGCACATGCCCCGGGCTACAACTGCGCGCCCTGGCGCTCGACGCGCACAATGTCGCCGAAGATGACAAGATCGCCCGCTTCGTATTTGCCGAGCGAGAGAGCCGCGCCGCTGACCAAAAAGCTCTCTCGCCGGCTGCGGACGACGATCTCCGTCTCCGAGAATGCGGCGAGCCTGTACACGTTCTGAAAATACGCGCCCTTTCCGCTCACGATGGTATAGCGAAGGCGCAGGGCGTCCGCCCCGAGCGCCGCGCAGATCTCCCGCACAAACTCCATACAGGTATTATATGTATTTTCCCCGCGTTTTACGACAAAGCGCGCCGCGCGGTCGCTTTGCTCCTATGCACAAAACCCCGACCGCCATGTCCCTAAACCCAAAACGCGCCGCGCGGCATAGAGCCGCGCGGCGCGCTTGCTATGATACTGTTTGATCACTCCATTCTGCCGCGTCCGGTGCGGAAGCGCAGAGGCGTTGTCCCCGTCGCCCGCTTAAACTGTCGGATAAAGTGCTCCACGTTGAGATAGCCGCAGCGCTCGGCAATGCGCTCGACACTGTCCGGCGTGGAGAGCAGCAGTTCCTCCGCCGCCTGAATGCGCGCGGCGATCACGTCGGCGGTGAACGTCGCAGAAAAGAACTTTTTATAGGCGACGTGGAAGTAGCCGCCGCTCACGCCGAGCTCCCTTGCTGCCTGCGCCGCGTTCCATGCGCGCGCGGGCGAGCGGAACACTTCCTCCCGCAGGGCAAGAAAGGGATAAAAGAGCGGACTTCTGACTTCCACCTCGGAGGCGATCATCTCACGAGCGCGGCGCTACTCAAGACGGTCTCCGCCTATGAGCTCAAGGCATGGCTAAGCCTGAACGTCATCGTCTCCTATCTCGTCGATCTGGCGCGCGGGACGGAGACCTTCTTTTGGGCGTTCCTCCCCTGCGCCGCAGTGCTTGTGGCCGGCATCGGGCTGGTCGCCTTCGGCGAAAAGCGGGAAAAGCTGCTGCGCTATATCCTGTTGAGCCTGGGCTACATTGCCTCCAAATTCTTGTACGGGCTGCAGATGAACGTGCTCGAAGGGACTTCCCCCGTCTGCGTGCTGCTGCTCGTCATGCTCGGCGTCGCACTCCTGCAGCTTCCCTTTGTCAAATTCAGGACCTTCTTCCGCAAGAAAGGGCTTGTCCTCGGGGCGCTCACCCGCATCCCCAACGCGGCGGGGCTGTGGACGGAGGCGATCGCCGCACAGCAAAATCTGCTCCTGTATACCCTCGTGCAGCCCATGCAGCTGGCGATTTTGTTTTTGACGGCGCTCATCCGCCGCGAAAAGATGGGAAAACTGCGGCTTGCGGGCAGCATCATTACGCTTGTCGCCGTCACGGTGATGACGGTACTCATCTATTTCCATCGAGGTGCACTATGATCCGTACATTTCGGCAACACACCATCCGCCCGCAGCAGGAGCTGACAGGAAAACTGTGGAATTTTACCCCGCTGCAGGGGGAGCGGGCGGGCGAGACCTTCCCCGTGCCCACGCCAAGCTGCTGGGAGACATACCCGGGCTTCGGGCTGTACCGCGGCGAGGGACGCTATGAGACGCGCTTTGCAGGGAGCGTCAATCTGCGCATCGAATGCAAGGGAGTGAGTCATACGGCGACCGTCTTGTTGGACGGGGAACAAATTGCCACGCACTACAACGCCTATACGGCGTTCTGCGCGCTCGCAAAGGACGTCTCTGAGGGCGAGCACACGCTTGCGATCGTGGCGGACAACCGATTTTCGGAGCAGAGCGCGCTGCACGTTCCCAACGACTATATGTCCTACGGCGGCATCTCCCGCCCCGTTGTTTTGGAGCAGGTCGGCGACGCGTTCATTGAGTACGTCCACGTCACGCCCGCTAAAACAGACGGCGTCTGGCATGCCCATGTCCGCGCATGCGTGCATGCGCTCAAGTCCGCGCCCGTCCTTCTCCGTGTGCGCATTGCAGAGGAGGAGCTTATCTTTGACGTGCAATCCCTACCGGAGGGCGAGCGCATATTCGAAGGCGACATGCGCTTTTCCGACGTCACGACATGGTCGCCTGAAGCGCCCGCCCTCTACACCGTAACGGCGACGCTGGAACGCGAAGGCGTACCCTTTGACGACCTTATAGACCGCTTCGGCTTCCGCGAAGTCGCCGTCTCGGGCAAGTACATACTGCTCAACGGCGCGCCCATCACGATCAAGGGCGTCTGCCGCCACGAGGATCACCCGCAGTACGGCTGCGCGCTGCCCTTTGCCGCCATGGCGTACGATCTTGCCCTCATCCGCGACCTGGGCGCCAATTCGGTGCGCACGTCCCACTATCCCAACGACGAAGTATTCCTCGATCTGTGCGACGAACTGGGCATCCTCGTCTGGGAGGAGAACCACGCGCGCGGCCTGAGCCTGGAGCAGATGCAAAACCCCAATTTTGAGCGGCAGGCGCTCGAGGTCACGCGCGAGATGGTCACCCAGCACTACAACCACCCGAGCATCTATATCTGGGGCATCCTCAATGAGTGCGCGAGCGACAGCGAATACGGGAAGTTCTGCTACCAAGAGCAGTTTGCGTGCATCCGCGCGCTCGATCGGAGCCGTCCCCGCTCCTTTGCGAGCTGCAAGTTCAAGACGGACATCTGCTTCGGGCTGCCCGAGGTTGTCTCCTACAATATCTATCCAAATGGTATCACGATACGCCCGCGAAAGAATATCTTGCCGACCTGTACGACTGGGTACAGCGGGAGACGGAGGGCGCGGGCAAGCCCTTTTTGGTGACGGAGATCGGCGCGGGCGGGCTGTACGGCTACCGCAGCCCCTATGCGACCAAATGGAGCGAGGAGTTTCAGGCAAAGGCGCTCCGTGAACAGCTCGAAGCCGTCCTCTCCTTTGAGGATTGTGCGGGCGTGTACGTCTGGCAGTTCTGCGACATCCGCATCAGCGAGGAGTGGTGGGGCGGCAGACCGCGCACGATGAACAACAAGGGGATCGTGGATGAATACCGCCGTCCCAAACTGTGCTACGAGGTCGTCAAAGAGCTGTTCCATACGTTTTGAGGCTCTGTGAACGAGGAAACAAGAAAAATTGAATCCTGATCATATACAACGCGCCGCGCGGCTTTCTGCCGCGCGGCGCGCTTATTCTCATCAAAAAAGGAAGCCCTCTGCCGGAGCAGAGGGCTTGTCCAAACAATCCTGATTACTTGAGTTCCGCGAAGTACTTGATCGTGCGGACCATCTGGCTGGTGTAGGAGTTCTCGTTATCGTACCAGGAGACGACCTTGACGAGCGTCGTGCCGTCGCCGATGGGCATGCACTTGGTCTGCGTTGCATCGAACAGCGAGCCGTAGGTGATGCCGACGATATCGGAGGAAACGATCTCCTCTTCGGTGTAGCCGAAGGAAGCGGATGCCGCAGCCTTCATTGCAGCGTTGACGTCCTCTGCCTTGATGTCGCCCTCGCAGACTGCGACGAGCTGGGTCAGGGAACCGGTGGGAACGGGAACGCGCTGTGCGCAGCCGTCAAGCACGCCGTTGAGTTCGGGGATGACGAGACCGATCGCCTTTGCAGCGCCCGTCGAGTTGGGAACGACGTTGACCGCAGCAGCGCGCGCACGGCGCAGGTCGCCCTTGCGGTGAGGTCCGTCGAGGACCATCTGGTCGCCCGTGTATGCGTGAATGGTCGTCATGTAGCCCTTCTTGATCTTAGCGAACTTGTTGAGCGTGTCCGCCATGGGAGCAAGGCAGTTGGTCGTGCAGGAAGCAGCGGAGATGATGGTATCCGTGGGCTTCAGGGTCTTTTCGTTGACGCTGTAGACGATGGTAGGCAGGTCGTTGCCCGCAGGAGCGGAGATGATGACCTTCTTAGCGCCTGCATCGATGTGTGCCTGCGACTTCGCCTTGGAGGTGTAGAAGCCCGTGCACTCAAGGACAACGTCCACGCCGATTTCGCCCCAAGGCAGATCCTTCGCGTCCTTTTCCTTGTAGATCTTGATGGTCTTGCCATCAACGGTGATGGTGCCCTCTTCGTCGTTCGCGCTGACGGTATCTGCTAAGGCGTATCTGCCCTGAGCGGAATCGTACTTGAGAAGGTGCGCGAGCATCTTGGGGCTGGTGAGGTCGTTGATCGCAACGATCTCATAGCCGGGTGCGTTGAACATCTGACGGAATGCAAGACGCCCGATACGGCCGAATCCGTTGATTGCAACTTTTACGTTTGCCATTGGTGTATTCCTCCGAATAATTATTGCGCCGATATCCGGGCGCTATTTTTCGTCTATCATTGTACTACAAATTGACAGGGCTGTCAATAGCTGTTAAAAACTTTTTCCACTCTTTTTTCAAAGCGTGCAGACGGGACTCCGCCCTTTTCCTTTTATATATACCCCTGCTTGTCCCCTTCCAAACACAAAGACAAAAATTTTCTGCATTTCTTTGACAGGGACGCGGCAAAGGCATATCCTGCGGGCGAGATCCGCCCGCAGCCCGCAAATTCCGCCTAAAAATTTTCGCACAAAGGGTTGCTTTTTCCTTGAAAAGGCTTTATAATGAAGAAAAAATCTTTGGAGGAAAATTACCCATGCCTTTGGTCACTACGACTGAAATGTTCAAAAAGGCGTATGCAGGCGGCTATGCGGTCGGCGCATTCAACGTCAACAATATGGAAATGATCCAGGCGATCGTGGAAGCGGCAAACGAGTGCCGTTCCCCCGTCATCCTTCAGGTTTCGGCGGGCGCGAGAAAGTACGCGAACCCCGTGTACCTGCGTCACCTCGTGGAGGCTGCGGTCGAGACGACGGATATCCCGATCGCGATGCACCTGGACCACGGCGCTGACTTTGAAATCTGCAAGTCTTCCATCGACGGCGGCTTCACATCCGTCATGATCGACGCTTCCAGCAAGCCCTGGGAGGAGAATATCGCCATCACCAAGAAGGTCGTCGAATACGCGCATGCGCACGGCGTCGTCGTAGAGGCGGAGCTCGGCAAGCTCGCGGGCATTGAGGACGACGTGCACGTCGCCGATCACGACGCGATGTTCACCTCTCCCGACGAGGTCGAGGAATTCACCTCCCGCACGGGCATCGACTCGCTTGCGATCGCCATCGGCACCAGCCACGGCGCATACAAGTTCAAGCCCGGTCAGGATCCCAAGCTGCGCATCGACATTCTCGAGGAGATCGGCAGACGTCTGCCCGGCTTCCCCATCGTCCTGCACGGCGCATCCAGCGTGCCGCAGGATCAGGTCGCGATCGTCAACCAGTACGGCGGTTCCATGCCCAACGCGATCGGCATTCCCGAAAGCGAGCTCAAGAAGGCGGCTGCTCTTGCCGTCTGCAAGATCAACATTGACTCCGACCTCAGAGTTGCCTTCACGGCGGCAATCCGCAAGCACCTTGCGGAGAATCCTTCCCACTTCGACCCCCGCCAGTACCTCGGCGATGCGCGTGCGAACATGAAGGAGATGGTCAAGCACAAGATCGTCAACGTCCTCGGTTCTGCGAACAAGGCGTAAAGACCCAAAACAGAAAGACCCGCGCTGCGGGTCTTTTTTCATGCCGCGAATGCCGTCCGCGCACCAAAAAGGACCCGCGCCGAAGCGCGGGTCCCGTCCGATCTGTCCTTTAAGGCTGTGCCGGGATGACATCAACAGTCACCGTTCCCGTATTCTTTCCGTCCGTGCTGTCATAAGGGGCGTTATTCTCACCCACAATGCGTCCCGCAATGGCGCCGACCGTGGTGATCTTCTCTTCCTCATAGCCGTTGGTGTTGTCCTGCACGAGCTTGACGTTCTCGCCGACGGTGTTCCCCGTCAGGACGTCTTTGCTTTGCGCGCTGCCGCAGATCCCGCCGATATCACGGTAGCCCGTGATCGTCGTGTTCTCCACCGTGCAGCCCGTGACAACGTCGCCCGTCACGCAATAGCCGACGATGCCGCCCGCCTTGTCGCCGTTGTCGTAGCTTCCCCCGATCGATTCGGGAACAGTCGTCACAAAGCTGTCGGAGACGGTGCAGTTTTCGATGCGGCAGCCGTTCGCCGAAGAATACCCGACCACGACGCCCGCATAGTGCGTGCTCGTGACTTCCGCATTCTCAAAGTTAAGGTTCCTGACCGTACCCGTGATGGAGCCGAAGAAGCCCGATGTGGCATAGTTCTGCGTCTCGTCGTGTACCCTCATGTTGGAGATGGTATAGCCGCAGCCGTCAAACGTGCCTGCAAAGGTGATGGAGGGATAGTCAATGACGTTCCCGATGGGCGTCCACGTTTTCCCTGCAAGGTTGATATTCTGTGTCAGTCTGACCGTCTTTCCTGCAAACGTATCGCCGTCGTTGACAGCCTGTGCAAATGCCATGAGCCCGTCCGCATCCGAGATGGTCAGCACGACGATATCGACATCCGCAGAGCCTTTGCCGACAACGATATCTTCGAACTCGACCCCCGTTGCAGCGGTATAATCGAGCGTCGTCGTAAAGGGCTTGTCATCGTTGATACCCTCGTACACGTCCTCGTTGGCATAGACATAGATGGGCGGCGCGATCGTGTCTTCCGCAAGGACGAATTTGATCTCGCCCTTCAGGGTGCAGACCGCATCCGCATAATACGATCCGTTGCGGTTTCCGAGCGTCAGCGCCGCGCGCACACCGCCCGTGCCGCTTTTCCAGTCTTTCGTCAGATATTCGTCCGTTTTGTTATACGACGTGCCGAGCGTACTGTCGCTGATCACCGCCGTGCCTGCGCGCAGGAAGATCCCCTGCTCCGCGCCATAGATCGTGCTCCCGGAGACGGTGAGCGTACCCGCGACATTAAAGAGGATGCCGGACCCGAGCGTAGCATAAAGTTTGGAATTTGTCACTTCTATGTTGACATTTTTATAGAGGCTGTCGCCGCCTGTGACCGATGCATTCGTCCCGACGGCATATGCCCCGCCTTTGATCGTGCTGCCGCCCTTAATGACGATCTTGCTCGCCGTGGCGGCATTGTCCGTACCGTCGCCCTGTACATAGATCGCCGTACCGTTTGCCGTGTAATCGACGTTGTCCAGCGTCAACGAACTGTTCGCCCCCGATACGATGAAGTTGGCGTTTGCCGTCGGGGAGCCGTCGCCGATCGTTGCATTCAACGTGCCGTTCTTAAACGTAAGATGCGCGCCGTTCAAAATGCCGTTGCTCATCGCGCCCGAATTGAGCGTGAGCGTTTTATCGTTCAGATCGACCGTCACGTCGGAAGCTGCTCCGGAAAAACCCATCGTTGCGAGAGAAACATTCTCCGAGAGCATGACGTTCTGCGCGCCGCCGTTGAGCAGGGCAACGAGCGCGTTTGCACTCGACGCCGCAAAGACCGCGCCGGGGTTTCCTGCCACGGAAAGGACTTCGTACACCGTCCTGCCGCCCTCCGTCGCCGCCACAACGCCGTAGCCTTCCGCCAAGAACGTCCCGCCGAGGTTGTCGTCGCCGAGCGCAGGGCTGCGTCCGATGAATTTGCCCCCATAGACGACAAGATCGGTAACTGCCGCACTATTGGAGACGTTGACCGTAAGCGGCGCACCGCCGCCATAGGCATACTCTTCGTCGCTCTCATTGATGAACGTACCGCCGTTGACGGTGACCTTCCCGCCATTGCCCGCGAACAGGCACGATTCCTTTGCCGTTCCGACAACGATCGTACCGCTTTCCACAACGACCGCTGCGTCCTCTTCCATTGCAGCGACGGGAACGGTCGTATCGTCTGCGCCCGTCGCGTCGATCGTGCCTTCGCCGACGATCGTGAGCGTAGCGCCCCCGCACACACGGAGCACGGCGAAATTGCCGATCCCTGCGCCGACCGAAAGGGTCGCGCTACCAAGATCGAGCGTCACGTCCGAGGTGATACGCAGTGCCTCGGGCATCTCGAAATCCGCTTCAAGGACGACTTCCTTCGCGCCGTAGGCGAAGAGCGCTTCCAACGCGTCTGCCGAGGATGTGCCGTAGCTGTCCGCCGTCAGCGTGACGTTTTCAAACCCCGCCTGATAGTAGGCGAGCGCTTCTTCCGTCGTCGCCGCTTCGTATGCCGCATCGGGGCTGGCGGGAACGGGGATACGCACCTCGTACGTCGTCCCGTCCGTCATCCAGAACGTGATGACGGTGACAATGCAGGCGTCCTCTGCGGAAAATTCCTGCGTATATGTAATATCTTCGATCCCGACGCCCGCGGGTCCCTGCTCGCCTTTTTCGCCCTGTTCTCCTTTTTCACCCTGCTCGCCCTGCTCGCCCTTTTCGCCGGGCGCACCCTGTTCGCCCTGTTCGCCTTTTTCACCCTGCTCGCCTTTTTCGCCCTTTTCGCCGGGCGCACCCTGCTCGCCCTGCTCGCCCTGTTCGCCTTTTTCACCCTGCTCGCCTTTTTCGCCGGGCGCACCCTGTTCGCCCTTTTCGCCGGGCGCACCCTGTTCGCCCTTTTCGCCGGGCGCACCCTGTTCGCCCTTCAGGCTTTCGAGCCATTCCGCTTCGCTGCCGACGAAGCCGTGCTCCACGGCGATCTCGTAGGCGGACTTGCCGTTCTGCGGTTCGCTGCACGCCGCGAGCGGCACGCAAAGCGCCGCCGAGAGCGCAAGAACGGCGATCGTCTTGAGTAATTTCTTCATATCGCGTTTCACCTCCTTTGATACATTTCCATTATACAACACCCCCCCCCATGCCTGTCAATACTTTTCACGAAATTTGTTAGGATATGGAACATTTTTGTAAAATTTGTACAAAAAACGCTCCCTGTCGGGAGCGCTTGTCTGCAAAAGACGGATGCGTCAGTCCTGTTTGTTCATATAGGCAAGGATCTGCGCCGAGTTGCCGAACACGAGCAGCTGATCGTTCTCCTGAAAGACGTAGTTTGCCTCCAGCGTTGCCGTCACCCTGCCGCCGTTTTTGATGGTGAGGATATTCATGCCGTAGCGCTTGCGCGGGTTGACTTCGACGAGCGTCTTTTTTACCCACTTGGCGGGCACGGCGATCTCAAAGATCGAATACGCGGCGTCCAGATCGATATAGTTGAGCACCTTTTTGGAGCTCAGACGCACGGCGAGTTTTTCGGCAATATCCATGTCGGGATAGATGACCTCGTCCGCGCCGACGCGCAGCAGGAACTTGCGCTGGATCTGCGTGGTCGCGCGGGAGATGACCTTCTTTGCACCGCAGTCCTTTAAGTTGGACGTGATCTCCAGCGACGCCTGGAAGTCCTCGCCGATGGTGACGATACACACGTCGAAGGACGGGATGTCCATCGTCTCCAGATTGTCCATACTCATGCAGTTGGCGATGAGCGCATTGGTATAGCGGGGCGCGAGCGAGTTGATGACGTCCTCGTTCTTGTCGACGATCATCACCTCGTCCCCCATACCGAGCAATTTTTCTCCCAGCGTCCTGCCGAATTTTCCCATTCCGATCAGCAATACGGAAACCATTTCTTTCTCCTGATTAAAATATATTTCGCGCAAATGCGCTTTTATCTATTCAGTTGCACACAGAGGTATTGCAACCCTTCCGTCCCTTCGGGACACCTCCCCTAAAACTCCATTTCAGGGGAGGCTTATGCCTTTTGCTATAAATCTCAGATACAAGGAGGGTTTCCCTCCGCAGTATGCCCCTATTTGCTGCTGACGCAGCTTGGGGGTGGGTGTGAATTGACGCGAACTATAATTGTAAGCCCTTAAGGGTTCGCGTCAAAAGAGGGAGGTGCGGTCAGCCGCAAGGCGGCGTGCCCGCGACCACCCTCTCAGATCACGGAATTTTGTCACGCCTTTGCGTGAGAAAATTCGTGAATGAGCCTTCTCATCCTATAAACACATTATCCAGCGGCCTTCTGACGGCGGCCTCGCTCGTCTTTTGCCGCTTGAGAGCGAACGCAAAGGTGAGAATGCCGACGCGCCCTAAGTACATCAGCAAAATGAGGATAAATTCGGAAACCGCCGAGATCTTTGACGTGAGCGCCTGCGTCAATCCGACCGTGCCGATCGCAGAGACCGTCTCGAACATGACGGCAGCAAAGGGTGCATTGACGTCCGGCTCGATCGCGTTGATGAGCAATGTCGCCGTGATGGTCAGAACGAGGTAGGCGACAAAGATCGCAAGCGCCTGACTTAAAACGCTCTGGTCGATGCGGCGCTTGCCGATCGTGATATCCTTTTTACCGCGCATGACGGAGAGCATGCCCATCATGATGACGGTAAAGGTGCTCACCTTGACGCCGCCGCCCGTACTGCCCGAGCAGGCGCCGATGAACATGAGAATGATCATCAAAAGCGTGCCGCTGTTGGAGAGATCCTCCGGGGGCGTCGTAAAGTAGCCCGCCGTGCGCGCCGTCGTCGCGTTGAAGAAGGAGCACAGAAGTTTATCGCCGAAGTTGTACCCTGTATAATTGTCGTTGTTCCATTCGAACACCATAAACAGCGCCGTGCCGACGATCAGCAAAATCGCCGTGCCGATGAGCGCCATGCGCGTATAGAAGGAGAACTTTTTGGGATTGCCCTTGCAGTCCACGACGTCCCCCCACACGCAAAACCCGAGCCCCCCGATGATGATGAGCGCGCAGATGACGATGGAGACGAGCGGATCGCGCGCATAGTCGACGAGTGAGACGGGACCGATGATGTCAAAGCCCGCATTGCAGAAGGCGGAGATGGAATGAAACACGCCGTACCAGATGCCGACGGGGCCGAAATCGGGGATAAAGCGGATCATCAGCAGGAGCGCGCCGACAAACTCAAAGAGGAAGGTCCCCAAGAGAATGCGCTTGACGAGCGTCTTGACGCCCGTGAGTTTGCTGCCGCCCACCGACTGGATCATCGCCGTGCGCTCATAGAGCCCAAGCCCCTTGCCGCGGATCGCCATAAAGAGAATGGAGACGAGCGTGGTAAAGCCGAGACCTCCGATCTGGATGAGGCAGATGATGACGACATGCCCGAACGTCGTCCAGTGCTCTGCCGTCACGACGGGCGTGAGCCCCGTGACGCAGGTCGCAGAGGTCGCCACGAACAGACCGTCGACATAGTCGAGAAAGGTCCCCCACTCCCAGCTCTGCTTGGCAAAGGGCAGCATCAATAGAAGGCTGCCGATGAAGATGAGCAGGGCGTACCCCAGCGCAAGATAGCGCCAGACACTCATCCTCCGTTTGATCTTGAACTTCATGAATTCCTCTTACGCGGAACGTCTTGCTTGCTCCGCCCGTTGTATCGTATCATACCGCGGCGGGGCTTGTCAACCGTTTGCGGCTATGCGAGCGAAATACGATCGGAGACCGAGCGAACAAATAAACCCTTCTCCTCGCCGTAGGAGATGCAGTCCCTTAAGAACGCCTGGAACTTTTCGCCCGGCTTGAGCTCGGGATAGATACCGAGAAGCAGCGAGGTCAGCTCGTCCATATACAGGGAGACGCGCTCCTCCAGCGCCGCCTTAATGAGGGAGACGATCTCATAGACGGTGAAGTCCTCCCCGCTCTTGCGGACGGCGGGCGTGGGATCGACGCGGAACTTGCCGATGGCGATGGCGCGCGGCGTCTTGTAGAAATAGTCCACCCCCATCACGCGGTCGCGCGGGAGCGCACAGCCGTCGATGAGCGCATCGAGCCGATTCTCCACCTTTGCCCCGCTCTTTGTGATATTGTAGGTCGCCAGCACCCGCTTTTTGAGGAAGGCGCGGGAAATGGGCTCCTCGGTCGCGACGATCTCCTTGATGCGCGCCATGATAGCGGCGTCGTTGTCGCCCGAGGTGACAAATGCCGCGACCTCGCCCGACGTGGGCTTGACGAACTTGTAGGGCTTTGACCACTTGCCGATCCAGCTGCCCGCCTTGGCGTCCGCGCCCGTGAGGCGGTCGAGGATATCCTTGATGCGCTTGATCTCGCGCTTGGGATTGTTGTAGTAGCTGACGCTGTGAATGCGCATGACGTTCCAGTTGCCGCGCTTTAACGACTGCACCTGCAGGATGTTCCTGTCCTTGACGGAGAACTGGTCGGTGCCGTCGCACAGCACGCCCAGGATAAAGCGGTGCTTGTTCTTGGGATCGACGACGGCGACGTCCACCTTGAAATCGGAAGCGCCCACGTCGTAGCGGCACTCATAGCCGTAGGCGGAGAGCTCCTCTGCGATGAACTTGCCGATGCCCGCGCCCGTACGCACGGAGGCGGAGGGAGCGGCGAGCGTCGTCCTGCCCTTTTCGGCAAACTCCAGGAACGCCTTCAGTCCCGCGACGCCCTTGGAGGAGGTCTTGGCAAGGTCGATCATGGGCGAAGTCATCGTGGAAAAGACGAGCATCTCTTCCCTTGCGCGCGACACGGCGACGTTGAGACGGCGCCAGCCGCCCGACTGGTTGAGCGGGCCGAAGTTGAGGGAGACGCGTCCCGAGGCGTCCGGACCGTAGCACACCGAGAAGAGGATGACGTCGCGCTCGTCGCCCTGTACATTCTCCAGATTCTTGACGAAGAGCGGCTCTTCCCTGTTATACGCCGCCTCCTCCAGCCGCTTCTGGATGATCGCCTTGGACAAAAGCCGTTCGATATAGTCGCACTGCGTGCTCGAGAAGGTGACGACGCCCATGCTCGCTTTGGAGAGAACGGGGTCGGAGAGCCTGCGCACGACCTCCGCAACGAGCGCCTCCGCCTCTTTGGCGTTGCGCTTAGTAAAGCCGCGGTCATAGGTGCCGTCCACGAGCATGAGCTTTACTTTGCTGTCCATCGCGTCGGGCGAGGGGAAGGTGCACAGCTTGTTGTCGTAGTACATGCTGTTGGAGAAGGCGATGAGACTCTCGTGCTTGCTGCGGTAGTGCCAGAGAAGGTGCCGCTCGGGCATGCCGAGGGCGAGGCAGTCGTCCAGGACACTCTCCAGATCCTCGTTTTCGAGGTTATCCTCGTCCACATACGCCGAGCGGAAGAAGGCAGTGGGCGGCAGCTGTTTGGGATCGCCCACGACGATCGCCGCCTTGGCGCGCGCAATGGAGCCGATCGCCTCCGCCGTGGACATCTGCGACGCCTCGTCGAAGATGACCAGGTCAAACTGGTCGGCGACGGGCTGCAGATACTGCGCCACGGTGGTCGGGCTCATCAGCATACAGGGGCAGACGACGCCCATGAGCGTGGGAATCTCGCCGAACAGGCATCTCAGCCCCGAGCCGCGCAGATTGCTCTTGGAAAGGCGGGTAAATGCGCCCAGTTCGACGGAGAGGCTCCCCTCCCCGTCCTTCGGCAGGCGGGAGATGAGCTCGGCGCGGATATGATCGCGCGTGAGGCGGGTGAACTCCTCCCAGGCGATGCGGAATTTTTCGATGGTCTCTTCGAGCGTGCCGACCGTCATGCGCGAGAGCGCGGGATCGGCAGGGATGTTGATCTCCAGGAAGTTGCGGTAGACGTTCTTTTCAAAGCCCGCGAGTACGTTGTCCGTGCGGAACCGCCCGCTCTCCAGCGCCTCGGTGATGAAGTTGAGCCCGAGTTCTGCGAGCTTTTTGCCCGTCCTGCGGTACATGCACCAGTTGGGCAGCAGGTCGATATTGTCGATGAGCGCGCTCGCCTTGGAGGAGAAGTAGTCCAGAACGTCCTCCTCGCGCAGCTTGGAGCGGTCGGCATTGGTGATATCGAGAAAGGCGTCCTGCGCGTGGAAGTAGCTCTCCGCCGCCTTCAAGTACCCCTCCAGCACGGGCTTGGTGTAGCCGCTCGTCGCGCGGATGCACATGCCGTTGAAGGCGTCCGCGTTGTAGTCCATAAAGACTGCCGCCGCCCGCTCGTGCAGGTCCTTGAGATCGGCGAGGAACTCCGTGCGCTTTTTGAAGTTGATGCGCCCGGCGCGGTCGGTAAAGCTGCGCGCAAGCTGCGTGTTGCCCGTGATGAGGTCCATCGCCTCGTAGATATCGACGACCGTCTGCAGATATTTGGGGACATCCTTGTTTTCGACGGCATGGTAGCACGCGCGCTCCAGCTTTTTGACGATGCCGCGGATGGTGCGGTTGAGCCGCCAGTCCCCCGCCGTCTCCGCAAAGCGCCTGATTTCGGGCAGGTCTCGGTCGGGATCGATGAGCGTTTTGAAGTGTTTATAGTAGTAGTCGAGGCAGGTGTCCAGCCGCTTGTTGGCGTTGAAGAAGGTGTAGAACTGCGCTTCGTCCACGTTCATGAAGTACTTGTCGTACGTTCCCGCGTCGAGGCGGCGGGCGAGCTCGGAGAGCGCGCGCACCTTGCGCAGCGTGAGCGTGGAGACCTTCTGACGGTAGAACTCTAAAAAGAGCGCGAGGAACGCCTTTAAATGCTTGATCTCGGCAAGCATGACTTCGCACGAGCAGAACACCTTGTCACGCAGCGTCTGGGAGTACTCGGTGAGGTTGACGTTCTCGAAGGGAGAATTCTTTACCCCGCCGCACTCCTTTGCCGCCGCCGCGGCGGAGAGGATCATGCGCTTGCACTCGTAGAGTTTGCTCTCGGTGAGCGTATCGTAGAAGGAGCTTTCGATATCGAGGATATCGGGCGCACTCTTGTTTTGCAGATAAAGAAGGATCGCCTGATAGACGGAAATGCCCAGTCTGCGCTTTTTGTGCAGGGCGCGCATGGGGCCGCCCAGTTCCTCGCGCATGGCGACGAGCTCCTTGGCACGCTCGGAAAATCCGGGCGCGTCCTCCGCCTTGGCGAGCGAGAGCGTGTTTTCCATGCGCCGCAGCACGTCCGTCTTGTCCGTCTTGTTGGAATGCAGCTCCAGGCAGAATTCGCCGATGCCGACGCCATCAAGCCTCTTTTTGACGACGTCGAGCGCCGCCTTTTTCTCGGCGACGAACAGCACGCGCTTGCCGTCCGAGAGGGCGTTTGCGATGATATTGGTGATGGTCTGGCTCTTGCCCGTTCCGGGCGGGCCGTGCAGAACAAAACTCGCTCCCGACGCGGAAAGCGCGACGGCGGAATACTGCGAGCTGTCCGAGGGCAGCGGCAGGAGCACGGCGGCGGGGTCCGCCTCGTCCTCCTCCGCGGGCGAAGGCACATCCAGCCGCTCCATGCGGTTATTGAGCAATGCGGAGACGACCTTGTTCTTGGAGAGCGCGTCAATATGGCTGTGCAGATCGTTCCACATGAGGTAGCGCTGGAAGGAGAATGCGGCGAGGTAGACGTCGCTCACGACGTCCCAACCCTTCATGCTCGCCGTCTCGGCGCGCACCATGGCGAGGATCTCGGCGATCTTCAGCGCCCCGACGTCGCCGCCCAGCCCGCGCACGTCGATGTTGAATTCCTGTTTGAGATACTCCAGAAGGGTGGAGTTGACGAAGTAGCCGTCGTCCGTCGCCAGGCTGACGGCAAAGTCCTCGTTGCCCCTGCCGCGCACGACGGAAGCGGACGCGAGCACGAGGGGCGCGTTGCGCGTGACGCCGTCGCTGCCGACATAGCGCAAAAATCCGAGCGCAAGATAGAGGATCTTTGCGCCCGTCTCCTCCTCCGCCTCGCGGTTGCGGCGCATGAGCTTGTTCGCTGTCTCCATTGTGTTGCGGTTGTCGTTGTAGGCGCGCAGGATGCCCTTTTGCTGCTCGAGAAGGACGAGCTCCTTCCTCGGCCCGGGCAGCTCCACGCCAAAGGAGACAGCGTTTTCCGCCATCGGCTCCCCCTTGAGGCGCATTTTGCCCTTTTCCTGCAGCACGGCGTACAGCTCGTCCGTGCCCGCACTGTAGAGGTGCACGGCGTTCTTGCCCGTAAAGTTGAGAAGCGCGTTCTTGGTGGTGAGGTCGAGCAGTCTTCTCTCCCACTGCTTGTTCTTGGGCTGCTTGACGTCCAGTTTGAGCTGACGGAAGGCGGGAATGGGCGCGGGCGCCGCGTCGGAGGACATATCCTCCTCTTTGAGCAGCTCATATCCCTTGACCCCCTTGCCGCGCAGCGGGCAGGCGCGCACGCCGTCCATGCGGCAGCGGCGGATATCGACGAAGTACTCGTACATGCCCCCCTCGAGCTTCTGCACGAAGTGCTTTTCTGAGGGCGTGAACGCCGCGTTGGAGGAAGGGAACAGGTCCTCCACGTCAAAGAAGGAGAGGTTGTTGATGCCCTCGGAGACATATTTCAGGACGATATCCGCGTCATCCGTGACGGGGTCGAGGAAACAGCTCTCGTACAGCCACACGCCGACCGCAACATGCTCCTTGCCGACGGCAATGACGGGATTGAAGTGCGCCTCCTCAAGGCACGCCGCCGCGAAGGTCGCGAGCTCCAGCTCGGACGCCAGCTTTTCCTTGAGGACGGAGCCGGGGTGCGCGGCGCGGGCGGGCGCGGACAGATCGCACGTCCCGTCCTGCTCGACCGCGTAGGACTTGAGCGCGGCAAAGACCGCCGCCGCGATCTCGCGCACGTCGTTCTTGTTGGTTCCCGTGTAGCCGTCCACTTCCGAACTCTTTTCCCAGCGCTTTAAGCGCTTGCCCGCTTCGGCGAGCACCGTCGCGCACTCCCCGAGGCGGGGACGCACAAAGGCGGCGAGGCGCTCGGGATTGCCCGACAGCCCCTCCCACCAGTCATAGGGCAGCGCGGTGATGCTCACCTGCTGCGAGGCGACCGTCTTGCCCTCCAGCTGCGCCGTGACGGTGACATTGCACGCTCTGATCTCATCATTTTCTGCCAGAAAGAGGGGAGAGAAGATGCGCTCCGCCGTCAGTTCTACGGCGCTCTCGAAGGGGACTTCCGCCCGCGTCTCGTAGGGAACGAGCAGACCGTCCTCGCTGGCAATGGAGATGGTCAGCGTGACCGCCTCGGTAAAGTCGTTGCGCACCTGCAGCGTCACGGGCGTGGCAAGAAAATAGTCGGCGTATCCGACGTAAGCGGGGAAACGCGGCTCCAGGGTGAAGTTTTTCTTATCGGTTGCTTTCGTTCGCTTGACTGCCATATTCTGCTCCTCTCGTCCGATGGGTTTGCCTTACATGCTATTCTCTTTCATTATACCAAATTACGCCGCAATTGGCAACCCCTGCCGCAAATCTTGCCGAAATTTCGTGACAACATCTCTGATACAATGAATTGTCAAACTAAGTGCAACACTTTGTGAGATTTTCTTGGAACAAATC
>ERZ1643251.1065-NODE-1065-length-33272-cov-25.988229_pt1 | contig 33272 bp, 23 predicted proteins | sample MGYA00579261_ERZ1643251 | MGnify/ENA primary metagenome ERZ1643251 (study PRJEB29033, sample SAMEA4952267) | chicken gut metagenome | biome: Broiler Chicken; feature: Gastrointestinal Tract; material: Caecum | place: Ireland | collected 2018 | study: Broiler... | reverse complement strand
TGCCCATCCTCGCAGGTCTTTTGCAGTTCCGGCGGCACGATGGTCAGCAGCGTCAGCGCCGCCTGCGGGTCGGTCAGCCAGGGGCGCACCTGCTCATGGGACAAAATCAGCGGCATCCGGTCGTGGATGCCCTGCACCGAAGCGTTCGGCGCGGTGGTCAGCACCACATAGCAGTTGGTGCCGTCCACATTGTCGTAGATGCCCGCCAGGTAGATTGGTTTTCCCGATACCTGGAAGAAATACTTGTGCTTGCCCGCGTCCCACTCGTAATAGCCGCTGGCCGGGATCACGCACCGCTGGGCGGCCATGCTGCGGCGGAACATCGGCTTGTCGCAGACTGTCTCGGCGCGGGCGTTGATCATCAGTCCGCCGCGCCAGCCCGGGATGCCCCAACGTTGGTATTCCGCCATGACCTTGTCGCCGCTGGCGATTAGCACCGGCGCTACCTGGGTGGGGGCGATGTCACCCGCCATCGGAAAGTTCAGCTCATTGAATTGCCCGCGGCTGCGGCGCTCGGCATCGCGGAGGATCTTTTGCATCTCGCGGCTTTCTTTGGTTGAAAACAGATAACGGCCACACATTGCGCGTCACCTCGCAATCATTCAAAACCAATAGTCGTGCATGGCATCTAAAAATTCTTTTGTCAAAGGAAATCCGGCGCTTTCCCCAATCACGGAATCTATGGAGCAGTAGGGACAAAACGCAGTGCCCTTGGCATCATAGCCGTGAACAAATTGGTTCAGGCAAAGCCCCGGCCAAATTTTCAACCAAAACGGCAAATTTTGGGGAAAAGAAACCATCCAAACCCGTTTTGGGGTCATTTTGGGGTCAAAATCTAAAATTTTTAAGATTTTGTCTGAAAGCAAAAGAAAAGAACGGTAAAACTTAACGTTTTACCGTTCTTTTAGTGGTTGCGGGGACAGGACTTGAACCTGCGACCTCCGGGTTATGAGCCCGACGAGCTACCATCTGCTCTACCCCGCGCTATTTGCTTCCCCTATCAGGAACTTATACAGTATAACACGCGCCCGGGTGGCTGTCAAGAGGGGGACGGGTAAATTTTTCGCCTCCTGTTTTCCGCGCGCCGGGCCGCGCGTTTCCCCTGTAGCTGCATTTCAGCTGCGCGGTTTGCCGGCGGCGCTTTCCGAAGGTATCCGGCAAGCGTCCCCGCGTGCGCTGCGCCGGCGGCTGCCGGTGTGCGGTCCTGCGGCCCGGTGTTCATTCCGCCGCGGCGGGGCGCCGGTTCGCTCCCGGCGGGCGGCCCGGCGGCGGGGCGCTTGTAAAATTATGGCGGCGGGCGGCGTACATTATATAATTCCCCCGGTTGACAACCGGCGGGCGGAAATGATAGAACAAAGGCAGAAACAGCGGCGGCTGCGGGCGCGGGGCGTCCGCGGCGCTTACAACCAAACAGGAGGCGATGGTATGCATTTTTTTGAACGGGACGGCGACGCGCTGCTCTACCGCATGGACGGCGAGACCGTGCGGGTCGAGCCGTGGGGCAAAGACAGCCTGCGCGTGCGCGCGGGGCTCATGGAGGACCTGGAGCAGGGCAGCGTGGCGCTGCTGCCGCCGGGGGACCCCGCCGCGCCGGTGGAGATCACGCTGGGCGAGCGCCAGGCCCGGCTGCAGTACGGCGGCATCGCGGTCGAGATGGCGCTGCACCCCTGGGGCGACACGCTGGAAATGACCTTCCGCAACGCCCGCGGCGAGGTGCTGCTGCAGGAGCTCCCCAAGGGCAACGCGCTCTCGCTGCGCGCGCGGCACTACCGCGCGCTGCCGGGCGGCAACTACCGCCTGAAAGCGTCGTTCCTGGCAAACGACGGCGAGAAGATCTACGGCATGGGCCAGTACCAGCAGGAGACGATGAACTGGAAGGGCTGCAACCTGGAGCTGGCGCACCGCAACTCCCAGGCCAGCGTGCCGTTCTACATCTCCAGCCGCGGCTACGGCTTTTTGTGGCACAACGCTTCGATCGGCGAGGCGCACTTCGGCTACAACACGACCGAGTGGACGGCCGAGAACACCCGCCAGCTGGACTACTGGATCACCGCGGGCGACACCCCCGCCGCCATCGAGCACAACTACACGGCCGTCACCGGCCGCGCGCCGCAGATGCCGGAATACGGCCTCGGTTTCTGGCAGTGCAAGCTGCGCTACTACAACCAGCAGCAGGTGCTGGACGTCGCGCGCGAATACAAGCGCCGCGGCATCCCGCTCGATGTGATCGTCATCGACTACTACCACTGGCCGCGCTGCGGCGACTACCGCTTTGACCCCGAATATTTCCCAGACCCGGCCGCGATGGTCCGCGAGCTCAAGGAGATGGGCGTCGAGACGATGGTCTCGGTCTGGCCGCAGATCGACAAGCGCAGCGAAAACTATGAGGAGATGCGCCAGCAGGGCCTGCTGGTCAAATCGAACGGCGGCGTCGACGTGCAGATGATATCCCACGGCGACAACGTCTTTATGGACGCCACCAACCCGCGCGCGCGCCGGTATGTCTGGGAAAAGCTGCAAAAGAACTACGCCGAGCTCGGCGTGCGGCTGTTCTGGCTGGACGAAGCCGAGCCGGAATTTACCGGCTATGACTATGACCAGTACCGCTACATGGCCGGGCCGGTGCTCGAGGTCGGCAACCTCTACCCGCGCGAGTTCGCGCGCATGGTCTATGAAGGCCAGCACGCGCGCGGGCAGGAGGACGTCGTCAGCCTGATCCGCTGCGCCTGGGTGGGCAGCCAGCGCTACGGGGCGCTCGTGTGGAGCGGCGATATCTTCTCCACCTGGGAGGATCTGCGCAAGCAGGTCTGCGCGGGGCTCAGCATCGGGCTCGCGGGCATCCCGTGGTGGGCCACCGACATCGGCGGCTTCCACGGCGGCGTCACGGCCGACCCGGCTTTCCGGGAGCTGCTCGTGCGCTGGTTCCAGTTCGGCACGTTCAGCCCGGTCATGCGCCTCCACGGCTGCCGCGCCCCGCAGCACGTCGTCATCAACAAAGCGGGCGAAGTGCGCGAGGGGTGCGGCGCGGACAACGAGGTGTGGAGCTTCGGCGAGGAAAACACGCCGGTGCTGGTCGGCTACATCCGCCTGCGCGAGGCGATGCGCGGCTATCTGCGCGCCGTGACCGACGCCGCCCACACCGACGGCGACCCGATCATGCGCCCGCTGTTCTACGACTTCCCGGCTGACGCCGAGGGGTGGGACATCCGGGACGAGTACATGTTCGGCCCCGACGTGCTGGTGGCCCCGGTGATGGAGCCGGGCGCCGATGTGCGGCGCGTTTACCTGCCCGCGGGCGCGGCCTGGACGCTGCTGCACGACGGCACGGTGTACGCGGGCGGCGCCTGGTACGACGTGCCCGCCCCGCTGGCGCAGGTCCCGGCTTTCCTGCGCGACGGCCGCCACGCCGAGTGGATCGGCATGGTGTGACCGCAGGCGGGACGCTGCGGCGGCAATGTCCCAAATTTGGACAAAAGCGGCAAATTGTCCCCTGAAACAAAGAAGGCGGCGCGGCTGTGCACTTGAGCAGCCGCGCCGCTTTATGATATGATTGGTTTTACCGCAGGAGCGGGAAAAAAACAAAAGCGGGGAGGTGCCGCCGATGGCGGATTCCAACATAACCAAGCGCGCGCTGGCTGCGGCGCTCAAATCGCTGCTGGCCGAACGCCCGTTCGCCAAGGTCAGCGTGCGCGAGATCTGCGAAGCCTGCGGCATGAGCCGCAAGAGCTTCTACTACCACTTTAAAGACAAATACGAGCTGCTGAACTGGATCTTTGAGACCGAGTTTGTGGCCCGCGTGCAGCAGATCCAGGGGGAGCGCAACGCCTGGGAGCTGCTCAACGACCTGTGCTGCTATTTTTATGACAACCGGGACTTTTACCGCCGCGCTTTTGCGGTGCAGGGGCAGAACTCCTTCCGCGATTATTTCCGCGAGGTCATCGGCCTGATGCTGCAAAGCGAGATGGAGCGCATCTTCGGCCAGGAGGAGAACATCGCCTTTTATACCGGCCTTTACCTCGACGCGCTGACCTGCGCGATCCTCAACTGGCTGCAGAGCCGCCAGCCGCAGCCGCCCGCCGAGTTCTGCGCGCTGCTGCGCCGCTGCGTGGTGGATGTCTCCGGCCATATGCTGGCGGCCTACCGGGAGGAGGAAAACGAAAAGCCATGAGGGCGGCCGCGCCCATTGGTTGCAGAAGGTGCGGTTCCCCGGTTGCTACGGGCCTTCCGTTGATCGTAGGGGCGGGATTTATCCCGCCCGCGGGCGTTTGCGCCGCCGCAGGGGTCCGGCGGGATGAGGGCATCCCGCCCTACGGACGCCTGGGTGGTTGCGGCCGTCCGGTTTGGCCGGTCGTTTCGGAAGGTTTGTAGGGGAGGGATTTATCCCTCCCGAGGACCTTCCGGTGCAGCAGGGTTCCCGGGACGATGCGAGCATCGTCCCCTACAGAGGTTTGTTGTAACGGGGGGGCCGCAGTTTCCCGGTTGGCCGCGGCATTCGCCGTCGTCCGTAGGGGTTGCAATACCGCAGCCCGCGGTGTTCCCTCCATTCGGGCCCGGCGTTTGCGCCCGCCGCACGGTCTTTTCAAAATTCTGTTTTCTTACGCCGTCCGCGTTTGCGCGGGCGGTTTTGTTTTGCCTGGGTCTGCGCGGCGGGCGGGCGGCATATCGTGGGGCAGGGCGCGCGGGGGACAGTGTGCGCGCACTGTCCCAAAACAGGACGCTTTGCCGCGCGCGCCGCAATTTTGCCCGCCTGTCCGGCCGTTGCCCGGTGACGCCGCCGCCCCGCGGCGCTACAATGGCGGCAGGCCGGGAACACCGTGTGTTTCACAACGCGGCGGGCATCCCCCCTTACCAATGAAAAGAGGTCATCACCATGGATTTCACCGGAAAAGTCAAACAGGCGGCGCTGGCCGCCATCATCAACCAGGGGCTGGCGTATCTGGAAAAAGACCCCGAGGCCAACCTGCCCAGGCTCATGGCGCTGGTCGACCGGGTCATGCCGGAAAACTGGTATGCTTCCCAGCGCGCGGGCGTGCGCAGCGCCATTGCCGAAAAAGGCAACTGGTACCAGCTCATGCTCAAACTGTATGCGCTGGACCCCGGCGTGCGCAAGGCGTTTTTCCGCAACTTTGTGCTCAACGCCAGCCTTTTCGGCAGCGCCACGCAGGACGAGACCGCCGCGCGCGAGGGCTGCAATATCCCCTGGGCCATCCTGCTGGACCCCACCTCTGCCTGCAACCTGCACTGCACCGGCTGCTGGGCGGCCGAGTACGGCAACAAGCTGAACCTGACCTTTGAGGAGCTGGACTCCATCATCACCCAGGGCAAGGCGCTGGGCACCTATATGTACATCTTTACCGGCGGCGAGCCGCTGGTGCGCAAAAAGGACGTCATCGCTTTGTGCGAAAAGCACAGCGACTGCGAGTTTTTGAGCTTCACCAACGGCACCCTGATTGACGAGGATTTCTGCCGGGAGATGCTGCGCGTCAAAAACTTTGTGCCCGCCATCAGCCTGGAAGGTTTTGAGGACGCCAACGACGGCCGCCGCGGCCAGGGCGTCTACGAGAAGGTGCGCCAGGCGATGGCGCTGCTGAAAGCGCACGGCCTGCCGTTTGGCATCTCTACCTGCTACACCAGCGCCAACTGGCAGGATGTGAGCAGCGAGGCATATTTTGATGAGATCATCGAAGCGGGTGCGCTGTTCATCTGGTTCTTCCACTATATGCCGGTGGGCGGCGGGGCCGTGCCCGCGCTGCTGCCCACGCCGGAGCAGCGCACCGAGATGTACCGCCGCATCCGGGCCTTCCGCCAGACCAAGCCCATCTTCAGTATGGACTTCCAGAACGACGCCGAGTATGTCGGCGGCTGCATCGCCGGCGGGCGGCGCTACCTGCACATCAACGCCCGTGGCGATGTCGAGCCCTGCGTGTTCATCCATTATTCCAATGTGAACATCCGCGACTGCACGCTGCTGGAGGCGCTGAAATCGCCCATCTTCATGGCCTACCACGACCAGCAGCCGTTCAACGAAAACATGCTGCGCCCCTGCCCGATGCTCGAAAACCCGGAAAAGCTGCGTGCCATCGTGAAAGAGACCGGCGCGCGCTCCACTGACTACGAAGCGCCGGAGGACGCCGATACCCTGTGCGACCGCACCGCCCCCTATGCCGAAGCCTGGCAGCCTGTGGCCGACGCACTGTGGAACGGGGAAAAATAAGGCGCGCTTTTGCCCGCCCGCCCCGCTTTTGCCCGCCGCGGCCTGCCGGCGGGAAAAAGGCGGTTGACGAACGGCGGCGGATGCGGTATTGTTAGGGCATATCTGAAAAATCCCCGGCGCGGCCGGGGGATCGGGTACACCCAAAAAACAGCCCGGCGGCACGCGGCCGCCGGGGCGCACAAGGGAGGGCGCAGCATGCTAAAACGGCAGCAGGCAGAAAGCATCAAAAACGTGACGGTCGAAGACCCCTTTTGGACGCCGCTCCAGAACCTCGTGATGGACGTGGTCATCCCCTACCAGAAAGCGATTTTGGAGGATGCGGTCCCCGGCGCGGAAAAAAGCCACGCCATCGAAAACTTCCGCATTGCGGCCGGGGAGAGCCGGGGCGAATTTTACGGCATGGTCTTCCAGGACAGCGACGTGGCCAAGTGGCTGGAAGCGGCGGCCTATTCGCTGGTGCTGCGGCCGGACGCAGAGCTGGAACGGCAGGCGGACGAGCTGATCGCGCTGATCGGCCGCGCGCAGCAGCCGGACGGCTACCTGGACACCTACTTCATCGTCAAGGAGCCGGAACACAAATGGCAAAACCTGGAAGAATGCCACGAGCTCTACTGCGCCGGGCATATGATCGAGGCCGGCGTCGCCTATTATGAGGCGACCGGCAAGACGGCGCTGCTGGACATCGTGCGCAAAAACGCCGACCTCATCTGCGCCCGCTTTGGCAAAGGCGAGGGGCAGGTGCGCGGCGTGCCGGGCCACCAGGAGATCGAACTGGCGCTGCTGCGGCTGTACGACGCGACCGGCGAAGCGCGCTATCTCGATACGGCGCGCTATTTCCTGGAGGAGCGGGGCACCGAGCCCGACTATTTTACCGAGGAACGCGCGCGCATCGGCTGGCGGCACTTTGGCCCCAGCAGCGGCGACCGGAACTATGCCCAGATCTACGCGCCGGTCAAACAGCAGACCGAGGCGGTCGGCCACAGCGTGCGGGCCGGGTACATGTACACGGCCATGGCCCACCTGGCGGCCGAAACCGGCGACGAAGAACTGCTCGCCGCCTGCCGCACGCTTTGGCGCAACATCGTGCAGCAAAAGATGTATGTCACCGGCGGCGTCGGCGCCACCGTGCACGGCGAGGCGTTCTCGGCCGGGTACGAGCTGCCCAACGACCTTGTCTACGCCGAGACCTGCGCCTCGGCGGCCATGATCTTCTTCGCCCGGCGCATGCTGGAAGCGGAGCCGAAGGCGGAATATGCCGACATCCTTGAAAAGGAACTGTACAACGGCCTGCTCAGCGGCATGCAGCTGGACGGACGGCGCTTTTTCTACGTCAACCCGCTGGAGGTCGTGCCCGGCGTGTCCGGCTGCCTGCCGGAATACCGGCATGTGCTGCCGGTGCGCCCGCAGTGGTACGCCTGCGCCTGCTGCCCGCCCAACGTGGCGCGCACGCTCACCGCGCTGGGGCAGTATGCCTGGGGCGAAAACGCGGACACCGTGTACGCGCACCTGTTCCTGGGCGGCCGCGTGCGCTGCCAAAACGGCGCGCAGCTGGCCTGCCGGTCCGCCTACCCCTGGGACGGGCAGGTGAGCTATACGGTGGAATGTGAAAAAGAGTTTGCGCTGGCGCTGCGCATCCCCGGCTGGTGCAAACGCTGGCAGCTGACCGTGAACGGCCGCGCGGCCGAAGCGGAGATGAAGGACGGCTACGCTGTTTTGCGGCAAAGCTGGCAGCGCGGCGATACCGTTGTGCTGGCGCTGGACATGCCCCCGCGGCGCATTTATGCCGACGCCCGCGTGCGCGCGGACGCCGGGTGCGTCGCGCTGGCGCGCGGGCCGGTCGTCTACTGCGTGGAGGAAACGGACAACGGCGGCAACCTGGCCGCGCTGCGCCTGCCGCGCACCGCGCAGCTGCGCGTGTGCCCCGGCGGGGATGCGCGCCTGGGCGGCGTCCCCGTTTTGCAGGCGGAGGCCCTCCGCCTGCTGCCCGGCGACACGCTCTACCGCGACGAACCGCCCGCGCAGCAGGAAACCACCCTCACCGCCGTGCCCTACTATACCTGGGGCAACCGCGGGCCCGGCGGCATGCGCGTGTGGGTGTGGGAATGACCCGGCCCGCCCCGGCGGGGTAAGCAAACCGAACAAACCGAAACGCCGCGGCATTGCCGCGGCGTTTTGCGTTGAATGTTGAGAAACCACCCGTTTCACCTTCGGCTGCCGTTTCCGGCTGCCGGGTAGGGCGGGCGTGAACGCCCGCCGCACATTGGCGATTTAAAATGGAGACGTTTGCGCTGCCGCGGGGTCCGGCGGGGTGAGGGCACCCCGCCCTACGGCCGCCCGGGTGGCTGCGGTTGTCTGGTTTGGCCCGAAACACAAAATTTATTCGTAGGGGCGGGATTTATCCCGCCCGGGGTGTTTGTGCCGCCGCAGGCTTCCCCGGGCGCACAATGTGCGCCCCTACACGGGGTGCACGGCGGGGTTGGGTTTGCGGTTAACCGCGGGGTTTTCCCCCAGCCCGTAGGGGCGGGATTTATCCCGCCCGGGGTGTTTGTGCCGCCGCGGGCTTCCCCGGGCGCACAATGTGCGCCCCTACACGGGGTGCACGGCGGGGTTGGGTTTGCGGTTAACCGCGGGGGTTCCCCCAGCCCGTAGGGGCCGCCCGGGGTGTTTGTGCCGCCGCAGGGTTCCCCGGGCGCACAATGTGCGCCCCTACAGGGGGTGCGCGGCGGGGTTGGGTTTGCGGTTGGCCGCGGGGGGTTCCTCGGCCCGCAGGGGCGGATTCCATATCCGCCCGCGGAACCTTGCGCCGCCGCAAAGCCCCCGGGACGATCTCCGGCCTAAGAGCCGGACCTGCGGGCGCAGTGCAAGCATCGTCCCCTACACAGGCTGCGGTAGTTACGGGGTCCGCAGTTTCCCACAGGTTTGCCCCCCGCCGCAAACCGGGCCGATATAGAATCGGCCCCCAGGCTGTCGAAAAGGCCGATTGTTTTCTGGTGGCAGAGCCATTGTAGGGCGGGCGTTCACGCCCGCCCTACAGTACAACCGTAAACGGCGGCCGAAAGGGAAAACAGGCGGTTTCTTGACATGCTGAAAGGACCGCAGCCGGATGGCTGCGGTCCTTTTTCAAGACAAAACAAAAACGGCAAAACAGACAAAAACGGCCGTCAGGTGTTGTTCATCACGACAGTCTCGACGGTGTCGGCCACATGCTCGCAGGCGTCCATGCAGGACTCGAGATAGTGGTACACCTCGCGCCAGGCGATGACCTCGATGGCGTCGGTGCAGGTCTCGTGCAGCGTGCGCATGCTGGCCAAAAAGAGGCGGTCGCCCTGCTCTTCCAGGTCGTTGATCTTGACGACCTGCTCGTGCAAACGGCGGGAGTGCTTGAAGTCGGCCAGCTCCTCGATCAGCATCTTGACCTCCTCGCAGCACTGGATCACCTTGCGCGCCATCTCCAGCGCGTCGGGGCGGATGGCCTGGATGTTGTTGCAGTAGATGCGCTGCAAAACGTCCTCGATCTTGTCGACCATATCGTCGATGTTGCGCGAGAGCGTCAGAATGTCCTCGCGCTCGATCGGGGTGATGAACGCCTTGACCAGCACGCCCTGCAGCGCATGCTTTTTCTCGTCGGCGCTGTGCTCGATCTTGTGGATCTCGTCGATCTTCTGGCGGATCTCATCGGGGTGGAAATCCTGCATCACGGCCTCCAGCACATGCGCGGCCTTGCAGGCGTCCTCGGTGCAGCTCAAAAAGGTGTCGAAATAATATGAATCCTGTACTTTCGCCATGGTTTTCCTCCGTTGTCGCGCGGGCGGCGGCCCGCTTTTTTAAAAGATCGCCATGAACAGCTTGGCCATGGCAAAACTGATCAGACCGCAGCCCGGGAAGGTGAACACCCAGGTCAGCATCATGTCCTTGACGACGCTGTAGTTGATGGCCGACAGGCGCTTGACCGCGCCGACGCCCATGATGGCGCTGGTCTTGGTGTGGGTGGTGGACACCGGGATGCCGAACAAACTCGAGATCAGCAGGCAGGCGGCGGCCGAAAGGTCAGCCGCAAAGCCCTGGTATTTTTCCAGCCGGACCATGTCCATGCCGACCGATTTGATGATCTTTTCGCCGCCGACGCTGGTGCCCACGCCCATAACGGTCGAGCACAGCAGCATCAGCCACACCGGGATCACCACGCCGCTGACGCTGGTCTGGCCGTTGCAGAACGCCAGGCCCAGGAACAGCACGCCGATGAACTTCTGCCCGTCCTGCGCGCCGTGCATGAAACTCATGGCGGCGGCGCCGAAGATCTGCGCGTAGCGGAAAAAGATGTTGGCCTTGCGGCGGTCCAGCGCGGCGCACACGACGGTCAGCGCCTTGCAGATCAGCCAGCCGGTGCCGAAACCCAGCAGCAGGCTCATGACCAGACCGTACAGCACCTTGACCCATTCGGCCCCGTTGACGCCGGAAAGCCCGTTGTGCAGCGCAATGGCCGCGCCGGTCAAACCGGCGATCAGGCTGTGGCTCTCCGAGGTGGGGATGCCGAAGTAGCTGGCGCCCACGCTGTACACCACGATCGAGAACAGCGCCGCGCACAGCGCGATGAGCGCCTCGTGTGTGTTGCCGCCGAAATCGACCATGTTGGAGATGGTCGAAGCGACCGAGGAGTTGATGTGGGTCATGACCAGCACGCCGAGAAAGTTGAACCCGGCGCTGAGCAGGATGGCGGGCCGCACCCGCATGCAGCGCGTGCTGATGCAGGTGGCGATGGCGTTGGGCGCGTCGGTCCAGCCGTTGACGAAGATGACCCCCAGCGTCAGCACGACGGTGATGAGCAGCACCGGGCTGGCAGCCATCTGCCCGAGAAAATGTGACAATGATACGTCCATGGGCAGGTCTCCCTATATTGGTATTCCAAGGCATCGGCAGCCGCGGGCGCGCCGGGCCGCCGCTATTATCATACCAGAAACCCGGCCGTGTTTCAACGAATTTTTTACAAAACCATGACCAACTGTTTACATTTTTGCCGCTTCTTAGGCGTTTTTGTCGAAGCCGCCGTCAGGCGCGCCCCCACCCGCAAATAAACTGTGTGTTTTGTCAAAGCCCCGGCCCGCGGCCCGGGCAGTGGAAAAGGGCCCCCGCGGAAGCGGGGGCCCTTCGGCGTTTGAGTTTCAGGCGTTCCCGGCGGCGTAGCTGGCCAGGAAACGGCGGGTGCGCTCCTCGCGCGGGTGGTCGATGACCTCGTGCGCGGGGCCTTCCTCCACAACGCTGCCGCCGTCCATGAACAGGATGCGGTCGGCCACGTCGCGGGCAAAGTGCATCTCGTGCGTGACGATGATCATTGTTGTTTTCTGCTCCGCCAGCGCGCGCAGCACGCGCAGCACCTCGCCGGTCAGCTCGGGGTCGAGCGCGCTGGTCGGCTCGTCAAAGCAGAGGATGTCCGGCTGCAGCGCCAGCGCGCGGGCGATGGCCACCCGCTGCTGCTGCCCGCCCGAAAGCTGGTGCGGGTAATGCCCGGCCCGGTCGGAAAGGCCCATCTGTGCGAGCAGGTCCCGCGCCCGGGCTTCCAGCTCGGCAAAGATCGCTTTTTTGTTCTGCTTGTAGTCGGGGCGCTCTTTCGCCAGCAGCTGCCCGGCCAGCATCACGTTCTGCAGCGCCGTGTACTGCGGGAAAAGGTTGAAGTTCTGGAAAACCAGGCCGAAGTGCAGCCGCTTTTTGCGGATCTCCTCCTCGCTCTGGGTGCGGGGGTCGGCGGCGTCCCACAGGGTCTGGCCGTCCACCGTGATCTGCCCGCGGTCGGCGGTTTCCAGGAAATTCAGGCAGCGCAGCAGCGTTGTTTTGCCGGAACCGGACGAGCCGATGATCGCCAGCGTTTCGCCCTTGTCCAGCTGCAGGGAGATGTCGCGCAGCACGGCGGTCGCGCCAAAGCTCTTGCCGATGCCGTTTACTTCCAATAATGCCAACGCACAGTCCCCCTTTTCAGCAGCGGAAATAGTCGAGCTTCTTTTCCAGGCGGCCCAGCAGCAGCGTCAGCGCGCCGACAAAGACCAGGAAGAAGATCGCTGTGGAGAACAGCGGCCAGATCAGGCCGCGCGCGCCGTATTCCTTCGCCATCATGATGATCTCCTTGTTGGAGATCACGTTGGCGAGCGAAGTGTCCTTGATGAGCGTGATGACCTCGTTGCCCATCGGCGGCAGGATGCGCTTGACGACCTGCAGCAGCGTGACCTTGAAAAAGATCTGCCGCCGCGTCATGCCCAGCACCTGCCCGGCTTCGGTCTGGCCGCGGGGCACCGCCTCGATACCGCCGCGGTAAATTTCCGAAAAATAGCACGCGTAGTTGATCACGAAAGCCGCCACGGCCGCCGTCAGCCGCCCGCCCGACCCGGCGGGCCAGGGGTTGGGCAGGCCCAGCAGGCCCGGGCCCATGAACAGCACAATGACCTGCAGCATCAGCGGCGTGCCGCGGATGATCCACACAAAGGTCTTGACCGCCCCGCGCAGCGGCGCAAAGCGGCTCATGGACCCAAAGGCGACGATGAGCCCCAGCGGTAGCGCGAACACAAGCGTCAGCGCAAACAGCTGGACGTTGAGCCAGAACGAACCGAGCAGGCGGCCCCAGATGACCGCAGCCTCGCCCATGGCTTACTCCGCCAGGGTCAGGCCGTACTTTTCGGCCAGATCCTGCATGCCGCCGTGCGCGCGCAGTTCGGCGAACGCCTCGTTGACCGCGGCGGGCGCGTCGCTGCCCTTGCGGAACGCGACGCCGTATTCCTCCACGTTGAGCTCGTCCTTGATGGCCAGGTCGGCGTAGTCGGTGCCTTCGCCGATCATGGCGGAAGCCAGCGTCAGGTCCAGCACGGCCGCGTCGGCGGTGCCGGCCTCAACTTCCATCAGGCAGTCGGTCTGCACGGTTTTGGTGATGAGCTCCGCCTGGGAGAGATCGGCGTTCTCCTCCACGGTGGACTGCCCGGCGCTGCCGCCCTCCGCCACGATGGTCGCGCCGGTGAGGTCGGCGGTGGAAGAATAGGCCGCGTCGGCCTTCATGACCACGACCTGCGCGTTTTTGACATAGGGCTCGGTGCAGGCGGTGTTTTCCAGGATATCATCGGTCAGCGTCATGCCGTTCCAGATGCAGTCGATGCTCTTGCCGTCCAGCTCGGCGATCTTGGTGTCCCAGTTGATCTCAACGAACTCCGGCTCCACGCCGATCTTCTGGCACACGGCGGTGGCAAGCTCGGTGTCAAAGCCGGTGAACACGCCGTTTTCGTCGGTGTAGTTCATCGGTTCGTACACCGTGTAGCCGATGACCATGGTGCCTTTTTCCTTGATGTATTCAAGGTCGCTGCCGCCGGCAGCCTGGTTGCCGCCGCACCCGGCAAGGCCCAGCGCCAGGCCCAGGGCCAGCGCCGCGGATGTGATTTTTTTCATTTTCATATGGTTCCCTCCTGAAACGCTGAAACGGCGGCCGCACGGCCGCCTGTGCCGCGCCGGGGCCGGTCTGGCGCAGCCAGACCGGAAAAGCCGCACATGCTCTGCCCCGGCACGTTTTGCGATACCTTTTTATCTTACACCACCCGCGCGCCATATGCAAGGGTGCAGTGCATAAAAACTGTATAAATATAAATTTTTATAAATATAATTTTTTGGGCGCGCTTACCGCTTGCTGCCCACCCAGAACAGCGCCACGGTGCCGGGGCCGCTGTGCGCGCCGATGACCGGGCCGATATCGCCCATCTGGATGTCCTTGACGCCCAGCGCCTTGAGCTTGTCGATCACATAGCGGCAGTCTTCGGCGCAGTCGCCGTGGCTGATGAACACGGTGCCGCCGGTCTTGTCCAGCGCGGTCTGTTCAAAGTGGCGCACCAGCGCGTCCAGGCTGGCGCGGCGGCCGCGCACCTTTTCCATCGCGATCAGGTGGCCTTCGTCGTCCACATGCAGCACCGGCTTGATGCCCAGCAGCGTGCCCGCCACGGCCACCGCGCCGCTGACGCGGCCGCCGCGCTTGAGGAACATCAGGTCGTCCACCGTGAACCAGGCGCAGACAGACGGGGCCAGGTCGCTGGCATAGCGGGCCGCTTCGTCCAGCGCCGCGCCCTGCAGGCGCTTTTGCGCGACAAGATACGCAAACAGCCCTTCGCCCATGCTGGCCTGCAGCGAATCGACGCAGATCATGCGGCGGGCGGGGTATTTTTCCTTCAGCTCCTCCACGGCCAGGCGGCTGGACTGGAACGTGCCCGAAAGCCCGCTGGAAAACGCAAGGTAGAGGATGTCCAGCTCCTGCTCCAGCACCGGCGTGAACGCGTCGACAAATTCGGAAATGGGGATCTGGCTGGTTTTGCACAGGCTGCCGCCGCGCAGTTTTTCGTAAAATTCGTGCGGGCTCATCTCGCGCCCGTCGGGATAGTTGCGGTAGTCGGCGCCGTCCAGGTTGAAGGCCATCGGCATCACCTGCAGCTCGCACTGCTCGATCAGCGCGGGGGTCAGATCGCCGGTGGAGTCGGTAAAGATTACATAAGATGTCTGCATCAGGGTTCCCTCCTCTTGGTTGTGGGGTTTATAAAAACGGGATAAGATGATATAAAATAAATGCGGGGACAAAAAGCCGCGCCACAGCCAAAGTATACCATACCCGCCGCCGCTTGCAAAGCGCAATTTGCACAAAACCGGGCCCCTGGCTGCTTTACACAAATTTTACAAACACTTTACCCGCATTTGCTGTGCGCGCGCAGGGGCCCGCGCTTATAATAGAAATTGGTATAGTGCCGCTGCAAAGCGGCACGGGGCACGGCCCCGGAAAAACAGGAGAACGGAACAGGCAAAGCGCCCCGGGCGGGGCGCTTGGCGGCGCTGCGCCGCAGCCCTGTGCCGCTTTTCCGCAAAGAGAATGGATGTGCAACCTTATGAGCGTCTTCAACATCTTCACGCTGCTCGGCGGCCTTGCCATGTTCCTGTACGGCATGGACGTCATGGGCAAAAGCCTGGAACAGACCGCGGGCGGCAAGCTGCAGGGCATCCTCAGCAAAATGACCGCCTCGCCGCTGCGCGGGCTGCTGCTGGGCCTGGCTGTCACGGCGGTCATCCAGTCCAGCTCGGCCACAACGGTCATGGTCGTGGGCTTTGTCAACTCCAACCTGATGAACCTCTACCAGGCCGTCGGCGTCATCATGGGCGCGAACATCGGCACCACGGTCACGGCCTGGCTGCTGAGCTTGACCGGCCTGCAGGGCGACAGCTTCCTGATCCAGATGCTCTCCCCCAACGCCTGGAGCCCGCTGCTCGGCTTTGCGGGCATCGCGCTGTTCATGTTCGGCAAGGACCGCAAAAAGGGCGTGGGGCAGATCTTCCTCGGCTTCGCCATCCTCATGGCGGGCATGGACCTGATGTCCGGCGCGACCGCCCCGCTGGCCGACGCCCCCTGGTTCGGGCGGCTGTTCCTGGCGTTCCAGAACCCGGTGCTCGGCGTCATCGTCGGCGCGGCGCTGACCGGCATCATCCAGTCTTCCTCGGCCTCGGTCGGCATCCTGCAGGCGCTGTCCACCTCGACCGGCGCGGTGTCCTGCGCGGCGGCCATGCCCATCATCATGGGCCAGAACATCGGCACCTGCGTCACGGCGCTGCTGTCCTCGGCCGGGGCGAACAAGAACGCCCGCCGCACGGCCATGATCCACCTGTATTTCAACATCATCGGCACCGTCGTGTTCCTGTCCGGGTTCTACGCGCTCAACGCGGTGTTCCGGTTCCCGTTCTACCACGCGCAGGCCAACGCCTTCAACATCGCGGTCATCCACACCGTGTTCAACGTTGTGACCACCGCCATCCTGCTGCCGTTCAACAAGCTGCTTGTGCGGCTGGCCATCCTCACGGTGCCCGATGCCAAGGACGCGCAGCCGGAACAGGCCGCCATCCTGGACGAGCGCCTGCTCAACACCCCGGCCGTCGCGGTCGAGCGCGCCCGCCTTGTCGGCGGCGACATGGCCGAGATCTGCCGCACCGCGCTGCTGCAGGCGATGTCCACCACCCGCCGCTGGGACGACGCCATTGTGGACGAGGTCATCCGCAAGGAGGACGCCGAGGACCACTACGAGGACGTGCTGGGCAGCTACCTGGTCAAGCTGTCGGGGCATGAGCTTTCGGCCGCCGACAACCGCACCATCAACACGCTGCTGCACACCATCGGCGACTTTGAGCGCATCACCGACCACGCGGTCAACCTGACCGAGACCGCGCGCGAGATCCGCGACAAGGACATCCGCTTCAGCGCCGAGGCGCTGGACGACCTCGCGGTGCTGGAAGCCGCCGTGCAGGACATCCTCAACCGCACGGTGGACGCTTTCCAGAACCGGGACCGCTACGCCGCCTCCAAGATCGAACCGCTCGAGCAGGTCGTGGACGGCCTTGTGCGCGAGGTCAAGGCGCGGCACATCGCCCGCCTGCAGGCCGGTACCTGCACGATCGAATACGGCTTTGTGCTGGACGACCTGCTGACCGTCTACGAGCGCATCGCCGACCACTGCTCCAACATTGCGGTGGCGATGATCGAGGTGGCCGAGGACCGCTTTGACACGCATGAATACCTCAACCGCCTGCGCGCGGGCGGCGGCAAGTTCGAGCAGCGCTACGAGCGCTACCGCGGGCAGTACACCTTTGCCTGACCCCCCGCCGTAAACCGGGCGGGGCGCAGCCGCCCTTTTGTCCGAACATCCACAACCCAACGAAAGAAGGCCCCCTCATGATCTATATTGTAGAAGACGACGCCAGCATCCGCGAACTGGAACAGTACGCCCTGCAAACCAACGGCTACCAGGTGCAGGGCTTTGAGGACGGCAGGAGCTTCTGGGCCGCCGTGCGCCAGAGCGTGCCCGACCTTGTCATCCTGGACGTCATGCTGCCGGATGAGGACGGCTACCAGATCCTGGCGCGCCTGCGCGAAGACGCCGCCACCCGCAGCGTGCCGGTGCTGATGGTCACGGCCAAATCCAGCGAGATCGACGTGGTCAAAGGGCTGGACAAGGGCGCGGACGACTACCTGTGCAAGCCGTTCGGCATCATGGAGTTCATCAGCCGCGTCCGGGCCGTGCTGCGCCGCGCCCAGAGCGGCGCGTCCAGCGCCCCGGCGGCGCTGCGCTTCGGGCCCATTGCGCTGGACGATGTGACCCGCACCGTCACGGTGGAGGAGGAGCCGGTCGAACTGACCTTTAAGGAATACGCGCTGCTGCATTTCTTTCTGGAACACCCCGAGGAAGTCCTCGCGCGCGAACGCATCATGAAGGCCGTGTGGGATACCGACGACCTGCTGGAGTCGCGCACCATCGACATGCATGTGCGCACGCTGCGCCAGAAACTTGGCGAAGCGGGCGAGAACATCCGCACCGTGCGCAAGGTGGGCTACAAGCTCAGCGCCCGCGTACCGGAAAGCGGGGAAGGCGGTGAGGGCGGCGATGAGACCTGAAGAGTCTGCCGGCCCGGCCCCGCAGCGCATGGCGCGCAGCATCCAGCGCGCGCTGATGGCCATCGGCCTGCTGGCTGTGGTGCTCACGGCCGCGGCCGCGGCCGTGCTGTTCCACGGCGCCTACGGCGTGCAGGTGGACCGCGACCTGGAGCGCATGACCCGCGCCGTGGCCGTCGGCTATCAATCCGCCGAAACGCCCGACCCCGAAAGCCTGGCCGGGTACCTGCCGGGCAGCCCGCTGCGCCTGACGCTGATCGACGCCGACGGCAGCGTGCTGTTTGACAGCGAGCACAAAGACGAGACCGACATGGACAACCACCTCTCCCGCCCGGAGATCAGCGAAGCGCTGCAGGCGGGCGAGGGCCGCAGCGTGCGCGAAAGCCCCACCCTGGGCGCCGAGACGCATTACTATGCGCTGCGCATGGAAAACGGCCAGATCCTGCGCCTGGCCGAAGAAACTTCCAGCATGTGGGCCAGCTACAACCGTGTGCTGCCGCTGCTGGCAGGCGGCGGGGCGGTCGTGCTGCTGGCGGCGTGGGCCGTCGGCCTCTGGCTGACGCGGCGGCTTGTGCGGCCCATCACGGCCATGGCCGAACACCTCGACACCATCGAGGCCAACGTGCCGTATGAGGAGCTGATCCCGCTGGCGCACACGATCCAGTCCGACCGCCGCCTGCGCGAAAACAACGAAGCCATGCGCCGGGAGTTCACGGCCAACGTCAGCCACGAGCTGAAAACGCCGCTGACCAGCATCTCCGGCTTTGCGGAGCTGCTGGAGACCGGCATGGCCAAACCCGCCGACGTGCCGGTGTTCGGCCAGCGCATCCACCGCGAAGCCGGGCGCATGATCCGCCTGGTGTCGGACATCCTGCAGCTTTCGCAGCTGGACGGCATGCAGCAGGCGCAGGGCGGCGCCCCGCCCGAGCGCACGCCGCTGGACCTGGGCGTGCTGGCGCGGGATGTGAGCGCGACCATGACCATGAACGCCCGCAAGGCGTATGTCTCGCTGCTGTGCGAGGACGCGCCCGCCCCGGTGCTGGGCAGCCGCGATATGCTGACCGAGCTGATCACCAACCTGTGCGACAACGCCATCCGCTACAACCGCCCCGGCGGGCATGTGGTGCTGCGCACCGGCACCGACCGCAGCGGCGCTTCCTGGTTCGAGGTGGAGGACAACGGCATCGGCATCCCGCAGGACGCGCAGGCCCGCGTGTTCGAGCGGTTCTACCGCGTGGACAAAAGCCGCAGCAAGGCCACCGGCGGCACCGGCCTGGGCCTGGCGATCGTCAAGCACATCGCCGCGCTGCACGGCGCGCACATCGACCTGCGCTCCATCGTCGGCACCGGCACCACCATCCGCGTGACTTTCCCCGCCCCCGAAAAAACCTGACCTTTCCGCCCGCCTTACAGGGCAACCGAAAACGGAAGCCGAAGGTGAAACGGGGGCTTCCTCAAAACGCCAACCCGCCGGGGACCCCCGGCGGGAATTTTTGTGCACAAACCATTTGCTTAACGAATGAATAAGAATAAAATATAAGCATTAGACATTAAACGGGTGTGCGCCTATAATGAAAGCAGAAAAGAAAACCCGACCCCGCAAATGTTCAAAAAAGTAAGGAGGCTGAAATTTATGCGCAAAACATTGGTGGCTTATTTCTCGGCCAGCGGCGTGACAAAGCGCGTGGCGGAAAAGCTGGCGGCGGCGACCGGCAGCGACCTGTATGAGATCAAACCCGCCGAACCCTACACCCGCGTCGATTTGAACTGGCAGGACAAACGCTCCCGCAGCTCGGTGGAGATGAACGACCCATCCTCCCGCCCGGCGCTGGCGGACCATGCGGCGGATGTGGCGGGCTATGACCGCATCTACCTGGGGTTTCCCATCTGGTGGTACACCGCGCCCCATATCATCCGCACCTTTTTGGAAAGCTATGATTTCACTGGGAAGACCATCGTCCTGTTTGCCACTTCCGGCGGCAGCGGTTTGGGGCAAACGGCCGCAGAGCTTGCCCCCGGCTGCCCCGGCGCCAAGATCGTGGCAGGCGGCCTGCTCAACGGCAGCCCCACGGAAGAAACGCTCAAACAGTGGGCGCAAAGCCTTTGAATGGAGAAAAGGAGAGAGCGTATGGACCGCCAAATGAACCGTAAAGAAAGAACCGAACAGAAAATGCAGGAGCTGTTCCACAGCCACGCCGCCGGAAACGAAGGGCCCGACGGCGCGTTCATGCAGATCCTGCAGGGCTATATTTTTGGGGATGTCTGCTACACCGGCAGCCTTGATAACCGAATGCGGGAGCTGGTCACGGTCACGGTGCTGACGACCCTCAGCGCCCTGCCCCAGCTCAAAGCCCATGTGGGGGCCAGCCTCAACGCCGGGTGCACGCCGGTGGAAATCCGGGAGGCCATTTATCAGTGCGCGCCGTTTATCGGCTTCCCCAGGACCCTCAACGCCATCGGTACGATGAACGAAGTGTTCGCCGAGGGCGGCATCGAGCTGCCGCTGCCCGGCCAAACGACGCTGACCGGCGAAAGCGAGGACGAGCGGTACCAGAAAGGGCTGGCGCTCCAGGCGCCCCTGTACGGGGACGAGATCGCCGCCCGCTACACCTGGCTGCCGGAACCCTTTGATAAAGCCGTGCCCCGCTTTTTGACCGAGCTGTGCTTTGGCGATTTCAACACCCGCACCGGCCTCGATGGCAAGACCCGCGAACTGCTGACCGTGGTGCTGCTGGCGGCGCTGGGCGGCGCGGAAGTGCAGCTGAAAAGCCATGTGCAGGGCGCGCTGAAAGCGGGCAACACGCGCGAAGAGGTGGTCTGCGCGCTCGTGCACGCCAGCGGCTATATGGGCATCCCGCGGCTGTTCAACGCGCTGAACGCCTGCAAAGAGCCGCTGCAGGCGGGGTAAAGGAACTGCCCGCTGCGCCCGAAAAGTAAAACGCCCCCGACGCCCCGGCCCCTTGTGCGATACCGCCTTTGGTATATTCGCACGGGGGCGGGGGCGTTTTTTGCTGTATGCGTCCCCCGGGGGCTTGCAGCGCGGCGGCCGCCGCTTTCCGGCTGAATAGGACCGGCCGGGAATTTCACGGAGATACCCGAACATTTACGAGAGCTTTACCCCGATTTCACGCCATAAAGCGAGCCGGGTGGTATAATGAAATTGTAACCCCGGATTCATGGGATCATGAACAAAATGACGAGGTGAGCTTTATGACGTTATTCATGAATGAGAAAGATATGAATGAAATGTTAGATAGTATTTGCCCGGAAGGAGAAACGTACCGGGGAAAGGCCTGGGGGACCCTGATGTCCGGTACGGCCGAAATGCTGGCACTGGGAGCCTTGAGTAATGTATATTGTTATGTTGGCGTGACAGAAAAAACATTGGTTATCGCAGTGTTGGAAACGTTTGATATCTCGCATATTTACGGTAAAATCTGCATTCCGTTTGACCAGTTTGACGAACTGAAAGTACAAAAAGGTCTACTGCCTTCCCAGCGGATCATCAAAGCGAAAAGCGGGAAAACCAAAATAAAATTGTCGCTGGTCAACAACAGCATCACCGCCAAAATCAAAGATCAAAAACAGGGGATGCTTGCGATTTGCGAGGCGCTGGAGCGTTTGAAACACTGATTTTCATAAAAGCAAGAGAGAAAATGAACAATATAAATGAGAACCGAACAGACAAAAGAACACCCGGCGGCGAAAAAAGCAAGGCGGAGTTAAAATGGTTTGTTTTGTTCCTCGCCGTCATCTTTTTTCTGCCGATCACCATCCTCGCGGTGGTGGAATGGTTTACAAGCGCCGATGCCTTTGCCATCGGCATCACGGGGTTTATGCAAGCCGTCATTGTCTATGGCGGCTTGGGGCTGGTGGCGGTGATCATCGCCCTTGTCTTATTCATACTGCTGATTCAGCCGGACACAACGTTCCTGCAAAAGGTTGGCAGAACCGCAGGCATTCTGCTTTGCCTCGCCGCCGCTTTCTTCCTTGTCCGGCCGCTCGTTTTGGACATCCCCTACCTCAAGCGCCCGGAAGCCGCCTATTTGGAGCGGCTGGAGTTTGAATATTCGAGAGGAATCGGGGACTATGGTTCGGACGACTATTATCTGCGCGGCGTAGATATGACCGGCGAACGGCATTCCTTTGAAATCAGTGAAAAGAGGTACGAGGAAGGGCGCGCGCTGTGGGGCGGGAACGACTTTGCTCTGTTTGCGAAAGTTACCTACCTGCCGCACACCTCCACCTTGATAACGCTCGAATTTATGACAGAACTCGACGCGCCGGAGGCCGAATTGTACCCCACATCCCCCGAACTTTCGGATGATTGGGAAAGTTTTTCCATCCAGATCAATGACGCGGTGTATACGTTGCCGCTTCCCCTTGCGGATTTTCTTGACGACGGGTGGGTGATCTCCGAGGAGGATGCCGGGCTTTCTCTGCCCGGCGCGGAAGGCCCGTATGCGTCCTATGAATGGGAATGGGTCTCGCTGACCAATGACCGCGAGCAGGATATCAGCGTCTGTGTCTTCAACACCACCGAAAGCGCGATCCCCGCCGCCGAGGGCACGGTGGGCGGTATTCATGCCATATACGGAAATTACGACTTTTCCGGCACGGACCTCCGCCTGCCCGGCGGGCTGATGCTGGGGTGGTCTACCCGGGAAGATGTGCTAAAGCTGTACGGCCAACCGGACGACAGCTATGAGGCATACAGCCTCACTTACGAAACGCCCGACCCGGCCGGCGGCGCCTGTTGGGAGCTGTACTTTGACGACGCCGGTTTTCTGCACGATGTTACGGTGCGTCATCAGGCGCATTCCCGCCCGGATTAACGGCAGCGCCCGCGGGCCCCGGGGGATTTCAAATCCATATCTCGACGCCCCCATCCTCTTGTGTTATACTGGTTGCGGTATATTCACACGGAGGAGGGGGCTTTTGTTATGGGCGAACAGGCCGGGCAGAGCCGCCGCGTCAAGCGCATTTGCGCGGGCATCCTCGCCCATGTTGACAGCGGCAAGACGACGCTGGCGGAGGCGATGCTCTACCGCGCGGGCGTGCTGCGGCGGCTGGGGCGTGTAGACCACCGGGATGCTTTTCTCGACACCGACGCGCAGGAACGCGCGCGCGGCATCACGATCTTTGCCAAGCAGGCGGTGCTGGCGCTGCCCGCCGCGCCCGGGCCGGGCGGGGAGGAGACGGTGTTCACGCTGCTGGACACGCCCGGGCATGTCGATTTTTCCGCCGAAGCCGAGCGCACGCTGCAGGTGCTTGACTATGCGATCCTTGTCGTTTCGGGCACCGACGGCGTGCAGGCCCACACCCAGACGCTGTGGCGGCTGCTGGAGCGCTACCGCGTGCCGACGTTTGTTTTCATCAACAAGATGGACCTGCCCGGGGCGGACCGCGCCGTGCGCCTGCGCGAGCTGCGCGCCCGCTTTGGCGACGGCTGTGTGGATTTTGGCCCCGATGTGCCCGCCGCCGCCCGCGCCGAGGCGCTGGCGATGGCCAGCGAGCCGCTGATGGAGCAGGTGCTTTCGGGCGCGGACCCGCGGGAGGAAGATATCGTCACGGCCATCGCCCGGCGGGAGGTGTTCCCCTGCCTGTTCGGCGCGGCGCTGCGGCTGGACGGCGTCGACGCCCTGCTTGCCGCGCTGCGCCGCTACACGCGCCAGCCCGCCGCGGCGCAGGCGTTCGGCGCGCGGGTGTTCAAGATTGCCGAGGACGGCGGCGCGCGGCTGACCTACCTGAAAGTGACCGGCGGCTGCCTGCATGTCAAGGATATGCTGGAAAGCCGCCCCGACGCGCGCGCGGCTTTCCGCGAAAAAGCCGACCAGCTGCGCGTGTATTCCGGCAGCAAGTTCCGCCTTGTCAGCGAAGCCTGGCCCGGCGATGTCGTGGCTGTCACCGGCCTGAGCGCCGCCTACCCCGGCCAGGGCCTGGGGGCCGAGCCGGACGCCGCGCTGCCGGTGCTGGAACCGGTGCTGAGCTACCGCCTGCGGCTGCCGGCCGGGGCCGACGTGCACGCCGCCCTGCGCGCGCTGCGCACACTGGAAGCCGAAGACCCGCAGCTGCATGTCGTCTGGCAGGAAACGCTGGGCGAAGTGCACCTGCAGCTGATGGGCGAAGTGCAGCTGGAAATTTTGCAGCGCGTATTGCAGGACCGTTTCGGCATCGAGGCTGGGTTTGACGAAGGCGGCATTTTGTATAAAGAGACGCTGACCGGCGCGGTGGAGGGTTTCGGCCATTATGAACCGCTGCGCCATTATGCCGAGGTGCACCTGTTGCTGGAACCCACCCCGCGCGGCAGCGGCGTGCAGCTGGCCGCGGCCTGCCGCCCCGACACGCTGGACGGCAGCTGGCAGCGGCTGATCTTGACCCACCTGGCCGAGCGCACCCACGCGGGCGTGCTGACCGGCGCGCCGCTGACCGATGTCAAAATCACGCTGACAGCCGGGCGCGCGCACCTCAAGCACACCGAGGGCGGCGACTTCCGCCAGGCCACCTACCGCGCCGTGCGCCAGGGCCTGCGCACAGCCGCCCGCGCGGGGAAAGTGCAGCTGCTGGAACCGTGGTACGCACTGCGGCTGGAGCTGCCCGCCGACGCTGTCGGCCGTGCGAAGAGCGATATCCAGCGCATGTCCGGCGAGACCGAGCCGCCGCAGGCCCCCGAAACCGAAGGCGGCCTGACCGTGCTCACCGGCCGCGCGCCGGTGGCCGGGCTGCGCGGCTACGCGCGGGAGGTCGCGGCCTACACGCGCGGCGCAGGCCGCCTGCAGGTCACGCCCGCGGGCTATGCGCCCTGCCACAATGCGGAGGAAGTCATCGCCGCCGCAGGCTACGACCCCGACGCCGACACCGAAAACCCGGCCGATTCTGTCTTTTGCAGCCACGGCGCGGGCGTGCTGGTCAAATGGGACGAAGCCCCCGCCCGCGCGCATGTCTCGAGCGGGCTGGGCCGCCTGGCCCCGGATGCGGGCGGCGACGGCGAAGCCGCAGACGGGGACGAGACCCCCGCCGCCCGCCGCCGCGCCGCCGCCTACCGCGGCACGCTGGAGCAGGACAAGGAGCTGCTCGCGATCTTTGAGCGCACCTACGGCCCGGTGCGCCGCAGCCGCCCCGGCGAAAACGCCGGCCTGGCCGCGCGCAAGGCGATGGCGCGCAAAACCGCCCCGGCGGGCGGGGCAGCCCGGTCCGCGCCCCCGCCCGAAGGCCCCGAGTACCTGCTTGTAGACGGCTACAACGTCATCTTTGCCTGGGACGAGCTGCGCGCGCTGGCCGAGACGGACCTCGAGACCGCGCGCCGCCGTTTGCAGGACATCCTGTGCAACTATGCGGGCTACCGCCGCTGCGCCGCCATCGTCGTGTTCGACGCCTACAAGGTGCGCGGCGGCGTGGGCAGCGTCGAGAAATACCACAACATCCACGTCGTCTTCACGCGCGAAGCCGAGACCGCCGACATGTACATTGAAAAGACGACCCACGAGCTCGGCCGCCGCCACCGCGTGCGGGTGGTCAGCTCGGACGGGGCGGAGCAGATCATCATTTTGGGCAGCGGCGGCCTGCGTGTCTCCGCCCGCGCGTTCCTGCAGGAAGTCCGCGCGGTCGAAGGGGAGATACGGGAGTATCTGGTGTGAGGGGGGACGCAAGGGGTTGGAAATTAGGAATGAGGAATTGCGGCGGGCGGTTGGCTGCGAAGTTTGCCCCGTTTTGTAGGGGAGGGCCATGGCCCTCCCGCGGGCTTTGCGGCGGCGTGAGGTTTGCGGGAGGGGCATGCCCCTCCCCTACGCGCCTTCCGGCAACGACCGGCCCCACGGGAAGGCCGGATGCCGTGGAAAACTCACTGTAGGGGCGGATTCCATATCCGCCCGGGGCGTTTGCGGCGCCGCAGACCGGGCCGATATAGAATCGGCCCCTACACGGGTTCGCGATAACGCGCGGATCAGGGTTTCCCGGTTGGCCGCCGCGGTTTCCCTGGCTCTGTAGGGCGGGCGTTCACGCCCGCCGCACCGCGGCAATTTCAAAATTGGAACCTTCCCCGCCGCCTCTACCTCCACCCCCAAAAAACAAAACACCGCCCGCCGGTATACCCCGGCGGGCGGTGTGCAGCATCAGGACGCGAGCTCCTCTTCTATGGCGGCCTGCGCATCTTCGGCGGCCTGGTCGAATTCAGCGCTTGTCTCATCGGGGGGCAAGGCGCTTTCTTCGCCGTCCGCGGCGGCCTGCTCCCGGACGTCCTCCAGCTGCTGCTGCAATTCCTGTTTTTGTGTATCCTCTTCCGAGGTTTCGGCGGACGCCGTACCGGACGAAACAGCCCCGGACGAAGCGGCGGCCTCCTGTGCCCCGCAGCCGGAAAACACGGCAAGGCAAAGGGCCAGCAAAAGGGTGAGCGAACGCAGTTTCATCGGTGGACACCTCCATAAATTTCATGAATTTGCGGCAAAAAGGCGCGCCATATTTTGTTTTATTATAAACGGCGGAAGAACGGTGGAACAACAACAAAAGTATTACAAAACGGGCCGCTTGGCGTGCGGCCGTCCGCCTTAACGCTCAATTTTACATCTTCCCCGTTTTTTGCTATAATAAAAAAGATATGTCATAAACAGCGACCAATGCGCGAAAGGCGGAACCTGCATGCAGTTTAACGAACTTCCCGTCCGGGCGGAGATCGTCCGGGCGACCGAGGCCATGGGCTATACCGAGATGACCGAGATCCAGCAAAAGGCCATCCCGCTGATGCTGGCCGGGCACGATATGATCGCCAAGGCCCCCACCGGCACCGGCAAGACGGTGGCCTTCGGCATCCCGATTTTGGAAAAGATCGCCGATGTCCCGGCGGGCAAGCCGCGGGCCGTGATCCTCTCCCCCACGCGCGAGCTTGCGCAGCAGATCGCGGGCGACCTTGAACACCTCGCGCAGTTTCTGCCCGGCGTGCGCGTTGTCTGCGTCTACGGCGGCGCAGGCATGGACAAGCAGCAGCGCCAGCTCAAGGCGGGCTGCCAGGTCGTGGTCGCCACGCCCGGCCGCCTGATGGACCACTACCGCCACAAGGCGGTGGACCTCTCGGCCGTCGAGACCATCGTGCTGGACGAGGCGGACGAGATGCTCAACATGGGCTTTTACAAGGACGTGCGCCACATCATCGACCTGCTCAAAAACCGCAAAAGCCTGTCGATGTTTTCGGCCACCATCAGCCGCGAAGTGCTGGACATCGGCTGGCTGTACCAGCGCAACGCCGCCGAGGTCAGCGTGCAGCCGGTGGAGGAATCCAGCCCCAAGATCGACCAGTACAAGCTGCTGACCACCGGGCGCGACAAGCTCGCCGACCTCGCGCAGCTCATCATCTCGGAGGGTTACCGGCGCGTCATGGTGTTCTGCAACACCAAATACACGACCGGCATGCTGGCCAACCAGCTCGCGCGCCTGAACTTCAACGTCGACTGCCTGCACGGCGACCTTTCCCAGGCCGAGCGCAACCGCATCATGCAGCGGTTCAAGGCGGGCGAGATCGCGGTGCTTGTCGCCACCGACGTCGCGGCGCGCGGCATCGATGTGTCCGACGTCGACGCGGTCATCAACTACGACGTGCCGGAAGAAAACGAGCACTATACCCACCGCATCGGCCGCACCGGCCGCGCCAAAAAGGAAGGCGCGAGCTACCTGTTCTATACAAAGGACGAACAGAAGCGTGTCGACACCCTGCTGCGCCTGACCCGCAACCTGGAGCTGTGCCGCAGCGTGCACTTTGATTTCAACCACGAAAAGCTCGTCGTGGAGGAGGCCAAACAGGAAGACCGCTTCCAGGTGCGGAGCTATTTCTAAAGAAAAGCTGCAGCCCGGGGCGGCCGGATACCGTGGAAAACCCATGTAGGGGCGGATTCCATATCCGCCCGGGGTGTTTATGGCACCGCAGACCGGGCCGATATAGAATCGGCCCCTACACGGGTTCGCAATAACATCAAGATCACGGTTTCCCGGTTGGTTGCAAGCCCCGCCCTGCAATTTGCCTCCCTTGTCAAAGGGAGGTGGCCGCGCCGCCAGGCGCGGTCGGAGGGATTGCCCCGCCCCGAAATGCCGCCCCCGGAAGCGGCCGCCCACCCGGTGTGTTCGCGCCGCCGTGGGGTGCGGGACGATGCAAGCATCGTCCCCTACACAGGTTCGCGGTAACGCGAGGATCGTGGCTTCCCGGTTGGCTGCAACATTGAAAAAACCATTGTAGGGGCGGATTCCATATCCGCCCGGGGTGTTTGCGGCGCCGCAGACCGGGCCGATATAGAATCGGCCCCTACACGGGTTCGCAATAACATCAAGATCACGGTTTCCCGGTTGGTTGCAAGCCCCGCCCTGCAATTTGCCTCCCTTGTCAAAGGGAGGTGGCCGCGCCGCCAGGCGCGGTCGGAGGGATTGCCCCGCCCCGAAATGCCGCCCCCGGAAGCGGCCGCCACCCGCAAAGTACCCCCCTGCGCAGCCTTTCGGGAACGGCTGCCGGCTTCTAAACAATCCCCCAGTCTGCGGCTTTCGCCGCAGCCAGCCCCCTTTGACAAGGGGGCCAAACCAACCCGCGGGTGTTCCCGCCGCCGCAAGGTTTGCGGGCGGGGCGTGCCCCTGCCCTACATGCCTTCCGGCAACGACCGCCCACCCGGTGTGTTTGCGCCGCCGCGGGGTGCGGGACGATGCAAGCATCGTCCCCTACACAGGTTCGCGGTAACGCGAGGATCGTGGTTTCCCGGTTGGCTGCAACATTTGCCCCGTTTTGTAGGGGAGGGCCATGGCCCTCCCGCGGGTGTTTGCGCCGCCGCGGGGTGCGGCGGGATGGGGCATCCCGCCCTACGTTCGTTTTACTATGTTGCGCGCACACCGGCGAAACCGCTGCGCACCCGCCGTCGGCCGTAGGGGAGGGATTTATCCCTCCCGCGGGTGTTCCCGCCGCCGCAAGGTTTGCGGGCGGGGCATGCCCCGCCCCTGCGCGCCTTCCGGCAGCGCCCGGCCCACCCCCGCCGGGCGCCCCCTCCCCGCGCTTTTTCCCCCGCGGCCCGGCCGCGGCCAACCGTTATAATAGTTATAATAGAGTTAAGAGTTGAGAGTTTAGAGTGAAGATTCGGAACGCGGCCTTTGGCCGCGATCAAAATACAGCCGCAACGTTTCCCTCGTATTTTTTGAGCCGCCCGCAGGGCGGCGATCCACCAAATCTAAACTCTTAACTCTGAACTCTAAACACTATAACAAACTCTAAAAAAGAGGCTCCCCATGAACGAATCCAACCCCGCCCGCACCGCCCCCGGGCGGCTTTTTTACAACGGGCATTTTTATACCTCCCCCGACTACGCGGCCAGCGTGCTGTGGGCGCAGGGCGGGCGCATCCGCGCGCTGGGCGGGCCGGAGCTGCTCGCCGCCGCGCCGCCCGAACTGCCGCGCACCGACCTTGGCGGCGGCTGGGTGCTGCCGGGCTTCAACGACAGCCACCTGCATCTGCTCGACGTCGGCCGCGGGCTCGCCTCGGTCGATCTGTTCGGCGCGTCCGGCCCGGCCGATATCGCCGCGCGCTGCGCCGCCTTTGTGCGCGCGCACGCAGTGCCGCCCGGGCAGGCCGTGTACGGCAACGGCTGGAACCAGGACCTGTTTGCCGGGCCGCACGCGCTGCCCACCCGCGCCGACCTGGACGCCGCCGTGCCGGACCACCCGCTGCTGCTCGACCGTGTCTGCGGGCACATCATGCTGTGCAACACCGCCGCGCTGCGTGCCGCGGGCATCACAAGCCAAACGCCCGACCCGCCCGGCGGCGGCATCGACCGCGGCCCCGGCGGCGAGCCCAACGGCCTGCTGCGGGATAACGCCGTCGCCCTTGTGCGGCCGCTGCTGCCCGCCGAAACGCCCGCCGCCTGCGCCGGCCGCTGGCGCGCGGCGCTGGCCCATGCGGCCGCCCACGGCCTGACCAGCGTGCAGACCTGCGACGTGCGCAGCCGGGACTGGCCCACCGTGCTGGCCGCGCTGGAGGAACTGGACGCACAGGACGCGCTGCCGCTGCGCCTGACGCTGCAGTGCGCGATGGACACGCCCGAAGACCTGCAGGCGCTGTGGGACGCCGGGTACCGCCCCGGCGCGCACGGCAAGCGCTGGAAGATCGGCCCGCTCAAGCTGTTTCTGGACGGCTCTCTCGGCGCGCGCACGGCCTGGCTGCGCGGCGGCTATGCCGACGCCCCCGGCGCGCACGGCCTGTGCTGCCTGCCCATGGCCGAAGCCCTGGCCCTGGCGCGCAAGGCCGACGCCGCCGGCATGCAGGTCGTCGCCCACGCCATCGGGGACGGCGCGATGGAAGAAATGCTCGACATCATCGAAACGCTCAACGCCCCGCGCGGCGGCGCCAACCCGCTGCGCCACGGCGTTGTGCACTGCCAGGTCACGGCCCCCGGCCAGTGGGACCGCCTGGCCGCCCTGGGCGCGGGCGCGCTTGTGCAGCCCATCTTCCTCGACTATGACCACACCATCGTCACGGCGCGCTGCGGCGCGGCGCTGGCCGGGACCAGCTACGCCTTCGGCGACGCCGTGCGCCGCGGCCTGCCGGTCAGCTACGGCACCGACGCCCCGGTCGAAAGCCTTGACCCGCTGCGCAACCTCTATGCGGCCGTCACCCGCCGCCCGCTGTCCGGCGGCGCGCCCTGGCAGCCGCAGCAGGCCGTCACCCGCGCGCAGGCGCTTTTCTGCTACACGCAGGGCAGCGCCTGGCAGGAATTTGCCGAAGCCGAAAAAGGCCGCCTAGCCCCCGGCTTCCTCGCCGATTTCACGGTCCTGGACCGCGATTACTTCACCGTTCCCGAAGCCGACATCCCCCGCCTGCGCGTGCAGGCCACCGTCACCGGCGGGCAGGTCGTGTACCGGGCATAAAACAACAAAACCGGAGACCCGCCAGGTCTCCGGTTTTTGCAATACAGGGCAGGGGGATCAGAACTCGATCAGCTCATACTCGCGCACGCCGTAGCCGAGCTCGGCCGCGGCTTCAATGGTGTGGATGCCGTTGCGGCTGGTCACGCGCTCCATGAAATGCTCCTTGCCGGGGTCGTCGGAGGCCATGACAAGGTCGATGCAGGCCTGGTCGATCGCCACCGGGTCCAGGGACGCCAGCATGCCGATGTCCTTCATGCAGGGGTCCTCGGCCACGGCGCAGCAGTCGCAGTCGACCGAAAGGTTCTTCATCACGCTGACATAGGCGATCCGGCCCTTGAAATGCTCGGCCACGCTCATGGCGGCGTCGGCCATCGCTTCGGGGAACTCCACCTTGCTCGCGTGTTCCTTCCAGGTCTCAAAACGGTCGTCGGTCTTGCCGGCCGAATGGATCAGCGCCTTGCCCGCGCGGGACGCGCAGCCGATGGACAGCTGCTTGAGCGCGCCGCCGTAGCCGCCCATCGGGTGGCCCTTGAAATGCGCAAGCACCAGCATCGAATCATAGTTCAGGATGTCCTTGCCGACCACGTTCTTTTTCAGCACCTTGCCGTTCGGGATGTCCCACACCACGTCGGGGCCTTCGGCGTCCATCAGGTCCACGTCAAAGTATTTGGTCCAGTCGTGCTCCTCCAGCAGTTTCCAGTGGCTGTCGGTGTTGTCCCGCACGCCGCCGGAAGCGTCGCCGTAAGCGGTGTTGCACTCCACAATGGTGCCGTGCACGGCCTCGACCATCGGCTTCCAGAATTCCGGGTGCAGATAGTTCTGGTTGCCCTTCTCGCCGGAATGCACCTTGACGGCCACCTTGCCGGGCAGCTGAACGCCCAGCTTGTTATACAGCTCCACGACCTTTTCGGGCGTGATGTCGCGGGTGAAATAAACTTTTGCTTTCATAACGGCTGCCTCACTTTCCGGCCGCGCCCTGCGGTTTGGGCGCGGTCCATTCTGTTTTTGTTGTAGCTTTATTGTAGCACCGCCCCCCGGGCGCGGGCAATGCAAATCCTGTAAAAATCGTGCGACAATCGCACGGGCGGGGCTCAGCGCCGCGCGTTGCGCTGCCAGATCGCATACAGCCCGTCCAAAATCAGCGTCTCGCGGTACTCCAGCTCTGTTTCGCAGGCGGTGCGGATGCTGGCGGGCAGCGTGCCGGTCGCAACGACCGGGGCCTGCGGCGCGTTGATCGCCGCGCGCATCTTGGTGGCCATCGCATCCAGCAGCGCGGCCGTACCGTACACCATGCCGCTGCGCAGGCAGTCGGGGGTGTTGGCGCCCAGCAGGCGGCGCGGGGCTTCCAGCTCCACCTGCGGCAGCCGGGCGGTGTTTTTCACCAGCGCGTCCAGCGAAAGCTGCGGCCCCGGCAAAATCACGCCGCCCACCAGGCTGCCTTCGGCGTCCACGGCCAGCAGCGTCATGGCGGTGTCCAGGTTCATCACAATCAGCGGCGGTTCGTGGCGGCGCAGCGCGCCCACGGCCGCGCACAGCAGCTCCGCGCCCAGCTGGGCCGGGTTGTCCATGCGGATGCGCACCCCGCTCTTGAGCCCGGGCCCAACCTCCAGGATCGCGGCCTGGGTCATCTTCTGCAGCGCTTCGCGCAGGCGGCCGGTCAGCACCGGCACCACGCTGGCCAGGATCACGGCCTCGATGTCCAGCGGCGACACGCCGTACAGGTCCAGCATGTTGACGATCTTGTAGCACAGCTCGTCCGAGCTCAGCGCGCTGTCAGAGTACAGGCGCGAAGAAAACGCCAGCCGCCCGTCCCGCGCATACCCGCCGAACGTAATGTTGGTGTTGCCGATATTGAAAGCCAGCAGCATGGGGAGAACCTACCTTTATATTTATTAGAGTTCAGAGTTAAGAGTTTAGAGTTGAGATTTGGAACGCGGCCTTTGGCCGCGATCAAAATACGGCCACAAGGTTTCTCTCGTATTTTTTTGAGCCGCCCGCAGGGCGGCGGTCCACCAAATCTAAACTCTTAACTCTGAACTCTAAACACTATAACAAACTCTTAACTCTATTATACGGTTGCCGCCGGCGGGTTGTAAAGCGAAAATTGTGGTGGGATGGGCGCGCAAAACGCAAGATGTTGCGGGTTGTAAAAAAAGAAGAAAAAACCCGAAAAAAGGTGTTGACAAAAGGGTTGAGAGGTGTTAATATAATCAAGCTGTCCCGCGAGGCAGCGCCGCCGGAAGGCGGCGGGCAAAAAAATCTCAAAAAAGTGCTTGACAAAGAGTGCTCGATGAGATATAATAAATAAGCTGTCCCGCAAGGGGCGGCGCCCAGCAGGACCTTGAAAATTGAACAAACCTGAAACTTGTGGAACCTTACCGTGTTTGGAAAAACACGTTAATCAATTCCAAAAAACAAGTAATTCACAGGACGCAAGCGATTGTGTCTGAGATTACAAAGGTTAAACACTTATAAAGTGATTTAATACCATTTTATAAAGAGTTTGATCCTGGCTCAGGACGAACGCTGGCGGCGCGCCTAACACATGCAAGTCGAACGGAACAATTTTTTTCACTCCGAGCCCTTTGCCAAGTCTTAAAGAAGCGCAATCGACGCGAAGCGTCGATTTAGGCTCATTTAGTAAGACTAACCAAAAAGGCAGAGAGTTGGGAGTGAAGAAAATTGTTTAGTGGCGAACGGGTGAGTAACGCGTGAGTAACCTGCCCTGGAGTGGGGGAC
>ERZ1643251.1064-NODE-1064-length-33295-cov-6.820638_pt1 | contig 33295 bp, 31 predicted proteins | sample MGYA00579261_ERZ1643251 | MGnify/ENA primary metagenome ERZ1643251 (study PRJEB29033, sample SAMEA4952267) | chicken gut metagenome | biome: Broiler Chicken; feature: Gastrointestinal Tract; material: Caecum | place: Ireland | collected 2018 | study: Broiler... | reverse complement strand
GCGACAATCCGCGAACGGATCTCCTTGCAGCTAGGGCTAGCGAGACTCTAATAAAAAACAAAAAGGGAGAAAAAATTATGAAACGAACAAAATTAGTAGCAAGTTTACTTACAAGTGTTATGTGCCTAAGCTTTTTAGTGGTAGGGGTGTTTGCGGCAGTAAGTTCTGCAAAACTAAACATAAACGGTACTTTAAAATATTATCCAGAAGGTGTTTATGTGGAAATCAGTGGACAGGTTTATAGAGGTGACAGTGAAAATTCTATGGAGGCTTTAACTTCGGATACAAGGTTTACGTTAGAAAAACAGTCTAATTTTGATAATGTTTCAGGCGAACCTTCAGGTAATTTCCCTATTGAAGCATGGGATATAGGTGCTTTACCTTTTACACCAATTCTTAAATATATAAAAATAGAAGTAAATATAACTAATTATTCAGATTATATAATACAAGCTATTCCAAAAGTATTAATTGATAATGAAAATATAGATTCTGTTGAAGACCTTGTTATAACTAACAATATTTCTAATATAGAATACATTCAACCTAACAAAACAGGAGTATATGAACTTTTATTAAAAGTAAAAAATACGGAAATTTCAAAAAGTTTATCTCTTTCTTTTGATATAGGTCAACCAATTGCAAATTATGATTACTTTATAATAAATAATAATGTTATAGAAGGGTTAAATACAACTTATTACAAAGAGCCATATCCTGATATGTTAGTTATACCTGCATACGCTGAAGATGGACAAACTAAATTATCAATTATAAATGGAGTGTATCCCAATACAACATTTAATGATTTAGCTCCTGAAACTACTAGTATATTATTTCAAAATGGTATAGAAGAAATTTCTGATTACTGTTTTAATAATTGTTCTAATATAATAAATATATATATATTCCTAATAGTATTAAAGGAATTGGTACAAGTGCATTTTCAAATTGTAGCAATATAGAAAGTATTTCTTTACCTGAGACAATAATGAAAATAGGTGTTTCAGCTTTTAACGGGTGTGATAATTTAATATTTTCTGAAAATGGTGTTGATTATTTAATAAATTCAAATAATGGTATTGTAAATAATTACTTTGCAGCGATTGATTATGATTACGATACAATGAGTACTATAAAAACAGTAAATATTAAAGAAAATTGTAAAATAATAGCCGATCAAGCCTTTTATTTTGGTAGCAACATATTAAATGCTACCATACCTTCAAGTGTTATTAAAATAGGAAACAAAGCATTTTGTAATACAGGTTTAACGAGTTTAACTTTTGAAGATCCTTATGGTTGGTGGCGAGCAGAAGATTATAAGGCTACAAGTGGCATTGAAGTTTTGGCTACAGATTTATTGAATACTTCTACTGCTGCAGATTATTTAAAAAAGGATTATTTTGATTCATATTGGCAAAAAAATATTGATTAATAAAAATACAACTTAAAGTTGACCCTTTAAGTTGTATTTTTCCTTTTACCCAAAAAATGAAATTAAAATGTTTTTAAGCTCTCGTGTTAAAAAACGTATGCTCTTTAAGTTTTCACTCATGGCTCCAAAGGAAATTATTAATGCGCTTAGCGTTCTAAAATTCTTTTCTTCACATGCCATTATCATGGTTTGAACTACATAGCGAGCATCATCTACTAAATCCTTTTTACGTTCATATTGAAGTTCGGAAAGAATGTCTTTGCAAATGTTTTCACACTCGTTAAAGAACTTTTCTATATTTTCTTCTTCTTCGCTTTGCTCTTCTTGCGGTTCTTCTTTTTCAGGTTGCTCTGTTTCTGGAACGTTAAAGTTTTGCTCTGGCTCTGCTTCTTCTTCCTTAAAATAGTTGTAAATTATATTCCTAAAAGGCTTTACCGTTTCGCTAGCAAATTTAGAGAAGGGGTCTACGCCTTCTTCGTCGGAATAATATTCGTTTAAAAAGGAATTTAAATCTAGCTTTTTATTGTTTATTTCCATAAGCAAGCAAAACACGAAGGGAAGAATTTTTTCAGGCTCTTCCGGCAAAACAAACTTTTTTCTAGGAAGGGTAATTTCCGCACGTGAAAACTCTCTGTCAAAATTAAAGTTTTGCATACATTCGGCAAGGAGTTTATATACTTCCTTGCTTTCGCCTATGTCCTTTAAAATTTTTGCAATCTTGTATTCAGATAAAATAAACTTGCCGTTTATAAGTTCATCACAAGAATTAATTAAATTGTTTATTTTTGCAACTTCTTCTATTGAAATCATACTTTACTCCAAAATAGATAATAGCACAAAGTTTATAAAAAACAAAGAAAATAATGAAGATTGCTAATATTTTCTTTGCTAAAATTTTTTAAGTGTGCTAAACTATGCCTTAGATAAGGGCAAAGTATATGGAATTTTCACAAGACTCAACTGTAAGTAAGCTAACACTACTATTTATTTTAGAAAAAATGGAGATACCACTAACGGAGAACTCTATTATAGATATCTGCACTAGTAGGAACGATTGGCTAAATTATATGGAATGTAAAGACGTTCTCTATCAATTGATAGAGGCTAATTTTGTGTATAAGTCTGGAACGGGCAACGCAAACGAAGAGCGCTACAACATTACATACGAAGGGCAGAACTGCTTAGAACATTTTTATGATAGAATTCCAGCCGAACTAAGAGAGCAAATAGCGGAGTATGCAAAGGAAAACAAAGTTCACTTTAAGCGCGCGCAAGAGTATGTTAGCGATTATAATAAAAATGATGATGGCTCTTATACAGTCGTGCTTAAAATTCGCTCTTCACTTGTAAACCAAAGCTTATTTGAAATGAAAATAAAAACTCCGTCTAGGCAAAGCGCAATTGAAACTACAAGAAATTGGGTAGATAAAGCACACCTAGTTTACGAATACGTTTACGAAACACTTATGAACAATAATTAAAATATTAAAAGTAAAAGGGCAGAAATAGCGCTTGCAAAAATAGCATGCGTTATTTTTTGTTTAAGAAAAAAACTCATTTTCATATCAAATTTTTTTAAAAACACCAGTGCTTGCATTGTGGTGGCAAGCCCTCCAAAGCTAATGATAAATGTGCAAAGTATGCCTGTAAAAAACTCACTTAGCCCAAGTTTAGAAATATCTAAACATCCGCGCGTTATTTCAAAAATTCCATTAAAAATTGAATTAAAAATATTTATATCTAAATTACAAATTTTAGAAAATAAACTAGAAATTGGATAAAAAATATTCAAATTATTTAAAATTTCAATAATTACGAAAAAAAGTGCTATAAATCCGCCAATAATTAGCACGGAATGCACTGTATTCCACATAAGTTCGCCAATGCTAGAATTATTTTTTAAAATTATTTTTTTATTTATTTCTATATTTTTTTCTTTATGATTTCTATATAATAATCCGTTTATTAATGCGCCTAAAATATGTGAAATTAAAATAATTATCCCAAGTTTTTTACTAGCAAGCATGCCAATGCCTACGCTACCTAAAATAAACATGGGGCCGGAGTTTGACGTGAAGGTTGTAATTTTATAGGCTTCTTCTTTTGTAATGCTTCCGTTTTCATAAAGGTCTGCCACTATTTTTGCACCAACAGGGTAGCCAGAAAGTATGCTTAAAATGAACACATAAATTGCCACACTTGGCACTTTAAAAATTTTTGGAAATAGTTTAAATTTTGTGGCCAAAATGTCTGCCACGCCAAGCTCTGTTAAGGTTTTTGTAAAGAACATAAAGGGAAGAAGCGCTGGGAGCACCACGGTTGCCCATACAACTAGTCCATTCAAACAAGACGTTATGTACACGGCGGGGTTAACTACAATTGCAATAAGCAAAATTAGTATTATAAAAATTAGTATTACGTTTTTATTTATCTTAAATTTGTTTGACAATCTCATGATATATTAATATAATAAAATAGTTAGTTTAATGAGAGAAAATGTATGAAAGTTGAAAAATTGTTACTAAAAAAAGCAAAAGAAAAATTTAAAACCATAGTTTATCCGGAAGCGGATTTTAGCCCTAGAATTATAGAAGCTACAAAAATAATAGCCAAGAAAAAAATTGCAAAAGTAATTTTAATAGGCGACGAAAGCAGCCTTGTTTTAAAGTATGGCAAGCTTGATAATATGCAAATATTAAACCCCAAAACTTCAGACCTTGCTGAAGAACTTTCAAGCGCCTTCTACGAGCTTAGGAAGAATAAGGGTATAACTAAGGAAGAAGCAAGAGAGATACTTTACGACCCGTTTTATTTTGCTACAATGCTCGTCCATTTAGGCTATGCCGACGGCATGGTTGGTGGGGCAGAAGTATCAACGGCTAAAAACTTAAAGCCAGCGCTTCAAATTATTAAGGGAAAAACTGGGCTTGTTAGTTCTTGTTTTATGTTCTATGGGAAAAATAAGTTTATGAAAAATAAGCCATTTTTCCTTGCAGACGCTGGGCTAGTGGAAGACCCAACTAGCGAAGGGCTTGCAGAAATTGCTGGTCAAACAGTAAATTCTGCTAAAAGCTTTATAGGTTTAGAGCCTAGGCTCGCGTTCTTATCCTATTCTACAAAGGGCAGCGCAAAAGGGGAAAGCATAGATAAGGTTAGAAGAGCGTACGAACTTTTTAAGCAAAATAACCCAAATATAATTGCGGACGGTGAAGTGCAACTTGATTGCGCGCTTGTTCCAGAAGTTAGCGCAAGAAAAGCGCCAAATAGCGAACTTAAAGGGCAAGCTAACATTTTAATAGTTCCGGATATTAATGCTGGCAATATTGTGTATAAGGCTATACAATATTTTGGCGGTTTAAACGCAATCGGGCCTATAACGCAGGGCTTTAATAAGCCTATTAACGACCTTTCACGAGGCTGCAACGTTAAAGATATAATTATTTTAACAGCCATTACGGCAATTCAATGTGAGTAAGGAGATTTTATGAAAATATTAGTATTAAACGCAGGTAGTAGTTCACTTAAATATCAACTTTTTGATATGACGGATAAGAGTGTGATAGCAAAGGGCAATTGTGAAAAGATTGGTCTTCAAACGTCTTTTATGAAATATAAAGCGCATGGCAAGGAAGTTATTTTCACGGAAGAAATTAAAAATCATTCCGATGCAATAGAACTTGTTTTAAAAACACTTCAAGATAGCGAAGTTGGCGTAATAATGGACATTGCAGAAATTGGAGCCATAGGTCATAGAGTGCTTCACGGCGGAGAAATTTATAAAGATAGCGTGCTAGTTGATGACGAAGTTTTAAAGAATTTGGAAGAGCTAATTCCACTAGGTCCATTACATCAACCTGCAAACATTATGGGAATAAAGGCGTGCAGAGAACTTACAGACGCTCCTAACGTTGCAGTTTTTGATACGGCATTCCATGCAAATATGCCAAAGGAAGCATATATGTACGGGCTCCCATATTCTGCGTACACAGATTGGCATATAAGAAAATACGGCTTCCATGGAACTAGCCACAAGTATGTTTCTGGCAGAGTTGCTAGCGTAATGAACAAACCTATTGAAGATTTGAAAATTATCACAGTGCATTTAGGAAACGGTTCTAGCATGGCGGCGGTAAAAGATGGTCATTCTATCGACACCACTATGGGCATGACTCCGCTTGATGGTCTTGTTATGGGTACGCGTTCTGGAAATATTGACCCATCTATAATTGAATTTATAAATAAAAAAACGGGCTGGAGCATTGAAGAAATAACAAACTACTTAAATAAAAAGAGCGGTATGCTTGGGCTTAATGGCAAAACTTCGGACATGAGAGAAAACAATGACCTTATAGCCGCAGGTGACGAGCGTGCTAAGCTTTTCTTAGATATTTTAGCATATCAAATTAAAAAATATATCGGCTCATATGCCGCAGCCATGGGCGGAGTAGACGCCATTGCTTTCACAGGTGGAATAGGGGAAAATCAGGAAGATATTCGCGAAATGTGTTTAGAAGGGCTTGACTTTTTAGGCATAGAAATAGATAAAGATAAAAACTGGAAACTTCCGCGTGATACGGAAGAAGAGCTTTCTCTTCCTTCAAGCAAGGTTAAAATTTATAGAATACCTACAAACGAAGAGCTTGCAATTGCCTTAGATACTTCAAAACTTGCTAAGTAAGGTAAGTAAATTTTGTAAGATGAACCACATGCTTTAAAGCGCGGCGTGCCCAAGTGCCGCGCTTTAAAAAGGGCGCGCTACACGCGCGCCCTTTTGCTCTGGGGTTGTAACCCCAGAGCAAAGCATGTGGTTTTATTTATAGTGCAAGAAAAAGTGCAAGAAAAAGTGCAAGAAAAAGTGCAAGATAAGATTGATTTAAGCTTATAAATCATCAAGATATATTATTTCTTTATTATATTTACTGGCAAGTTTTACAATTTCAAACTTGTCTATTTCAGTAAAGCTGTTATCCACTATTAATGACGAAACATAGGGGATAATTTTTTTATAACCTTCTATTTCAGAAACAATTTCATCAAGATTTTCTTGTAATAAATAACAATCATCACTATTTTTAATAAAATTTAAAAATTTTTTATTTAATAAGTCATTTAATTTAGCATGTTCTAGACTAAAAAATATTGAAAATATTATAATATCATATTCTTTTTTAAGTTCATTTAAAATTTTAATAAGTAATTCAGCAAAACCAGGTTTGGCAGGACATAAAAATAATTTATAGTTTTTATTTATTAAACTTATTAAAAGTTTTTTTACTTTACTATAAAAATTTAAATATTCTTCGCTGTTTTCAACAAATATAATAAAATCTGACCCCAGAAATGAACAAGTTTTATTAATATTTTTTTCATCTGGAAACTTTAAAATTTTATCATTCATTCTCAACTCCTAACCTAATTCCTAATTATAGGTACCTTAATAAATACCCAATTATACAATATTTTCGATTATATTGTCAATGATTAGGTAACAATATTGTTACTTATTTTGTGGAGTGGTTATGAACGTAAAATCAGCTTTTGCTATGAGAGTTAGTAAAATATTGAATGAAAGAAAAATTTCTAGGTATAAACTTGAAAAGTTATCCGGTATTTCTCACACAAGTATGATAAGGATTTTTAATGGAGATAATCCGGACATAATGTTTTCAAGTATGGTTAAAATAATAGATGCGTTAGGAATGACTCTTTCAGAATTTTTTAACGACTCAATTTTTAAAATGGAAAATTTAGATATTTAGCTTAAAATAATTCAAAATATCAATAAAAGCACATTTTTTCTACAAGACAATTAAGTTTTTCTTGTCTATAATATCCTTGATTTTCAAAAAAGGAGGAGTTATGAAAATTGTAAAAACTTTTGCACTTATGCTTGTGTTTGGTATGGTCACGGCGGGCTTAGTTGCTTGTGGAAACACGGCAGAAAAAGCTACGCTTGGAACGTATAATAGCTCTAACCAAACTTTTACGGCATTAACAAGCGATGCAGAGTATTCTTTAACACAAGATGGCTACAATCTTGTTTTAAAGGGCACTATTCCATATTCAGAAAGTGTGCTTGGAATAGAAGCGGGAAATATTGTAGCAATAAGGTTCACGGCACCGTCTGGTGTTACAGTGGGCGGAGATGAAGCTTATGTGAAAACTACAAATAGGCAAGATGAAGGTGGATGGAATGAATACGACGAGACAGCTTTTGAAGAAGACGGCTCACTTGTTTGGGTAACGAGTGTAAGCAAGGAAAACGACGTGCAAGTTAAAATAAAATGGAATGCAAACACCGCAGAAGTAACTTACACGTTAAGTGTAGACGACTCGGCTACGCTTTCACAGGCCCCGCAAGCTTAAAAATTAAATAATAAACTAAAAATGCTTGACAACAAGCATTTTTTTTGTTACTATACCTAAGTTATCCGCGTGGAAAAGGTTCAAATGCTACTAGCTACCTTAACAGCGAGTTTTTTAGGAAGGAGGAATACTATGTACGCTATTATCGAAACAGGTGGAAAGCAGTATAAAGTTAGCGTTGGCGACACAATTCAAGTAGAAAAACTTGAAAGAGCAGTAGGCGATAAAATTACATTTAAGCCATTACTCGTTGCTGACGGAGACAAAATTACGGCTGGTGCACCATACGTAGAAAACGTAAGCGTTACCGCTGAAGTTACAGAGCATGGCAAGGGCGACAAGATTGTTGTTTTCAAGTATAAGGCTAAAAAGAATGAAAGAAAAAAACAAGGTCACCGTCAACCTTTCACAGCTATTAAAATTGTTGAGATTAAATAATGACAACAGTAAAATTTTTTAAAGATAAAAATATTTACACAGGGTTTGAATGTTTTGGACACACTGGTTTTAGTGATGCAGGCACAGATATTTTATGTAGCGCAATATCAGCGCTAACGCAAAGCACATATCTAGGCCTAAGCAAAGTTTTAAATTTAAAGTGCGATATGGAAAAGTACGACGGGTATTTTAAAGTTATTGTTTTAGAAGACCCGCTAAAAGCACAGGACTTATTTAAAACTTTAAAACTCGCTTTAGAAGATATAAAGCTTGGCAATGAAAAATACATTCAAATCAATACTATTAAAAGGAGTGCAAAATGAAATTTATAAGCTTACAGCTTTTTGCTCATAAAAAGGGTGGCGGTAGCACTAAAAATGGTAGAGACAGCCAAAGCAAGCGTTTAGGCGTTAAAGCTTATGCTGGCGAAAAGGTACTTGCTGGCTCTATTATTCTTCGTCAACGTGGCACCAAAGTTTATCCTGGAACAAATTGTGGAATGGGAAAAGACCACACGTTATTTGCGTTAGTAGATGGCGTAGTAAAATTTGAAAGCAAAAATGCTAAAAAAATTGCAAGCGTTTATCCAGCAGAATAGTTTTTGCGAGGGCGCGAATTCGCGCCTAAAAGGGCGGGAGCCCTTTTCGCCCAGTGCTTAGCACTGGGCTCTCGCAAAAACCTTTTAATAAACTCTTATGATAAAAAGCATAGAAAAAGATAAAATTATAGTAGATAAAGAAGATTTTAACCTTGTCCAGACCTTAGAGTGTGGGCAAGTTTTTTCATATTTTAAAGAAAATGAAAACTACGTTGTGCAGTCGGCGGATAAAATTGCAATTATAGAAGAAAAAGAAGATTATTATATAATAAACACATCTACGCCAAACTACTTTGTTAATTATTTTGATTTAAATACTTCTTACAAAGAAATAAAAAACAAACTTTTAAAATATCCAATAATGAAGGAGCCAATTTCTTTTGGCAGTGGAATAAGAATTTTAAAACAAGATATTTTTGAAACAATAATTTCTTTTATAGTTTCAGCAAACAACAATATAAAGAGAATTACCAAAATTTTAAATAAAATTAGAGAAAATTTCGGCAAAAAAATAGGAAAATACTATGCATTTCCAACACTAGAAGAGTTAAAAGGGGCAAACGAAGAGTATTTCTTTAAACTTGGTGCAGGTTATAGGGCAAGATATTTAGAAAAAGTGCTAAAAGAATTAGAAGATTTTAATATAGAAGAAAGCAAAATTCTTCCAACGGAAGAACTGCGAAATAAGCTTATTTCACTTAGCGGCGTTGGTCCAAAAGTTGCCGATTGTATCTTACTTTTTGCCTATTCTAGACATGACGTTTTTCCAGTAGATACGTGGATGGCAAAGATGTACAACGATTTCTTTGAAAAGTGCGATAATAGAACGCTTATAAGAAAAAAATTAGTTGAATATTTTGGCGAATTATCTGGGTATGCGCAGCAGTATTTATTTTATTACAAACGTTCTAAAACTGAATAAAATTTTAGAGTACTATTGTTTTACATATTAAAACATTATAGTACTCTTTTTTAATTGACAATTTTAATAGTTTAGAATAAAATAACACTATGTTACCAGATAAGATTTTTGGATTATTTTCAATGTATGGCTTAATGATAGGCGTAGGTATAATTCTATGCTTTGTAGTTTTGTATGTTTACGGCAAACGTGCAAAAATAAATAGCAAGTTTTTAGACTTTGTTTTTTATAACGGCATTGTAAGTATAATAGGCGGATTTTTCTTTGCCTTTTTAGTTCAAGCAATACTCGATTACATAGCACACCCAGAAAACGGTTTTCACTTTCAAAACATAACCTTTATGGGCGGGCTTTTAGGCGGTGCTGGCATATTTTTAATTGGCTACTTTATATTTAGAAAAAAATATCCTAAGGGCGAAATTTTAAAGCTTTTACAAATTGCACCTTGCTGTATTTTGATTGCGCACGCTTTTGGTAGAATTGGCTGCTTTTGTGCGGGTTGTTGCTACGGAATAGAAACGGATTCATGGCTTGGGATAGAATTCCCAGCCCATCCGGGCGTTAAAGTTTACCCAACTCAGCTTTTTGAAGCAATATTTTTATTTTTGCTTTTTGCATTATGTTCAATTTTATTTTATAAGCGTAATTTCAAATACAACTTGCCGCTATACATGATTGGCTACGGCGTATTCCGTTTTTGTATAGAGTTCATACGTGGAGACGACAGGGGAGCTTTCATTTTAGGAATGTCGCCATCTCAATTTTGGTCAATACTTTTAATTTTAGGCGGAATTGTTGTAATATTTTTAATAAAATATCTTTATAAGAAGCAGGACACAGAAGAAGAGTCGCTTGCCCTAGATTCGCCCATAGGAGCAGACTATCCCGAAGAAAAAGAAATTTCGCCAGAAAATGATAATAAAGAAGAGAAAAAAGAAAATAATAAATTAAAAAAAGAAAATCAAAAAAAATTAGGCGATAATAAAAAAGAATAAATGTTTGAAAACCATAGTTTTAATTAAAAAATGACCCCGCTGGGGGTCATTTTAATTTATAAGATATTTTATTATATCTTCTTTCTAAACTCGTTTTTAATCATCTTTTCTGTGGTGTAGTAGCCAGCCGGGGCAGCTATTACGTCTGGTATCCTGTTTACTACTGTTGCACATGTAAGCTCTACCGTGCTTGGCTTTTCTATAACTACTCTTGTTGATGGTTCGCCTTCAATCGTCCAATCGTTGCAGTCGAATTCCGTTTTGTCGTAAACTTTACCAATGCACTCCGTTTCAAGCGTTATGCCTTCTTCCGTTTCCGTGGTAACAACGGCGCTCATACCAGTTGCGTTGCCTTTTGGAATAGTCATGTTAAGAGTGCTACTAAAAATTTTAGATTTTGCTATTTGCGGTACGCAAGTTTGATATTGTCTTTTAATGTGAAGCCCTAGTTGAGAAGCGAGCCAGCCATTTACGTTCCACATATAACTTGGAAGATATTTTCCGCTATTTATAACTTTTTGCCTTTCTTCGTCAGAAATTTTGTCTACGCTTGCCACTTGTTCGTCAAATTCCTTTAATGTCAAGCCAGCGCCATGCGCTCTAGCTAGAGCTATACCATAGTCTTCTACGTTGTAACTACTTTTACCTCTAATTTTTTTAATGCTCTGTGTTGCACCTGCAAGAACTGTAATTAGGTTACCCCAGAACACGTCTTGATAACCGCTTCCACAAATTGTGCAGCCAGTTTCTTTTGCAAGTTTGTCTATCTTTTTGAAAACTTTTGGGTTAGAGTTTGCAGGGAAGAAAGCTTCTTCACAAGTGGTAATTGCGTTTACACCGCATTTTGCGCAAATTAGAAGAGCATCTTTAACGTCTTCAATTAAACTCATTGTGGTAACAATAACAATGTCTGGCTTTTTCTTTAAAAGGAAGTTCTCAAATTCTTCCACGCCTTGAATTGTCACCCCATACTTTTCTCCGCCCATAAGGGTAGAAATGTCGTGGCCGTGTTTAGATTTGTCTATGTCGAACGCGCCCACAATTTTACCGCCCTTTTCAATAACGTAGCGCATTGTGTACACGCTCATCTTTCCGCAGCCATACTGAACAACTTTGGTCATAAAAAAATCTCCTTTTTCATTAGTTTGTCTCAAAATAAATTAATCATTCAAATATTTGACATTTTTTGTTAATTAATTTATATTGATTATATATATTTTACACGAAAGGGATAAAAAATGAAAATAAATTTCATAAATTTTAAATGTTTTTGCATAAAAAATAAAATTAAAAAAATTTTTAATAGCGCTGTAAGCCATTTAAACTTTGGTGGATTTTCTGTAAATTTAAAACTTTGCTCTTTAAGCGAGATAAGAGAGCTAAATAATAAATTTAGAAATATAGACAAGGAAACAGACGTGCTTTCTTTTCCGAATTTAAATTTTGTGGACAAAAAAATAGATACAAAAACGCTTTCCGAAGAACTAGACCAAGACACAGGGCTTGTATCACTTGGCGACATTGTTATTTGTAAAGAGATAGCAAAAAGGCAAGCTAAGGAGTACGGGCATAGTTATAAACGTGAAATTTGCTTTTTAGCGCTCCATGGGTTACTTCATTTGATTGGCTACGACCATGAAATTAAAGAGCAAGAAGAAGAGATGATGGCAAAGGCTGAAAGCATTTTAAAAGAGCATAAGGTTATTAGGTAGGAGGGCGCTTTGTTTAAATTCGGATACGTTGGCGTAGTGGGTAACACTAATGCGGGTAAAAGTACACTTGTAAATGCCTTAGTGGGCGAGAAGGTTTCAATAGTTTCGCCTAAAAAGCAGACTACAAGAAATAATATAATGGGCATTCTCACAAAGGATAACTACCAGCTTGTGTTCGTGGACACACCCGGGCTTCATAGAAGCAAAAACAAATTAGATAGATACATGATGAAAAATGTGCGCAACGTGGTTGCCGGCGTGGACGTTATTTTGTACGTGGTAGACGGAACGCGCTTCAAGGAAGAAGAAAACGACTATATTAAAAAACTTACGGATACCGCACCAACTATTGTAGGCATAAGTAAAGTGGACGCCGGAAGCTATGAAAAAATTTATCCTATAATGAGTTCGCTTGGAAAAAATAAGGATATTAAAGCAATAATTCCATTTTCAAGCTATAAAAATAGGAATTTAGATGAAGTTATTAAGGAAATTTTAAAAATTCTACCCGAGCAGGACACAAAAAACTTTGAATTTGACGAAGATATGTACACGGATAAATCCGTGCGTTTTATGGCGGCGGAAATAATTCGCGAGAAGGCGTTACTACTATTAAACGAGGAGCTTCCGCATGGTCTTGCAATAAACGTAACTAAATTTGACGAGCAAGAAAACATTGCGTATATAGATGTAGACATAATATGTGAGCGTGAGAGCCATAAAAGTATAGTAATAGGCAAGCATGGCAGTAAAATAAAAGAGATAGCAACTCGTGCGCGTGCAGACATAGAAGAGATGTTAGGCAAAAAGGTAATGCTTGAATGTTTTGTAAAAGTTCGCAAAAACTGGCGCGACGTAGAAAGCGAAATAGAAGATTTAGGGTATAAGTTAGATTAAATTTTTTGAAATTTATTAAAGAAGAAAATTAATGATTGATTTACAAAAAAATGAAAAAATTGTAAAAAAAGGTAAATCAAATTATAAAAAAGCCGAATAAATACTTTAGGTGGTATACTTTGTTTAACCAATTTTCGACTTATATTTGAAGCACATAATTTCAATTTTGGTGGAAAGACTGTTATTGATTTAAGTTTAAATCAACTTGTAAGATGTCAATCAGGTAAAATTAATTTATTTTCAGGAGAAATTGAAGTATTTGATAGATATCAAAACAAATATGTTTTTATTGTTTATGATAGAAAAGGTTGGGCTGATACAATAGAAAAAGAAATTATAAAATATAAAAACATAGAACAAAATTATTTAAATACTAAAATAATAGACTTAAACCAAGATGATACATTTGATAAAATTAAAAAAATAAAAGAATTATATGACGCTGGTATTTTAAGTGAAGAAGAATATAAAAATAAAAAAATACAACTTTTAGAAAAAATATAAAACATTATAATTAAAATTTTTATAAAAAACACAAATTTTTATTAAAAATTTGTGTTTTTATTTACTTTATATACTCCTCATACGTGCACATTTTGTCTATAAAGGTGTTTTCGTCTACAAAGTCGAAGATGCGGTTGGCTACCGTTTCTACTATCTCTTGGTCGTGGCTCGCAAATATCATGGAACCTTTAAAGTTTATCATGCCCTTGTTTAATGCCGTTATACTTTCTAGGTCTAGGTGGTTTGTGGGCTCGTCTAAGAGTATAAAGTTTCCAGCTTCAAGCATCATTTTTGCAAACATACATCTAACTTTTTCTCCGCCTGAAAGCACGTTCACAGGCTTTAAAGCTTCTTCGCCTGAAAATAGCATTCTTCCTAGCCAGCCGCGAATGTAGGCTTCTGTTTGGTCCTTTGAATACTGTCTTAGCCAATCGACAATTGAAAGTGTACAGTTTTCAAAGTAGGGGTTGTTGTTTTGCATTAAATAGGTGTGTTTAATTGTCTTGCCCCAGTGAACGTGACCGCTATCCGGCTCTATGTTGCCGTTTAAAATTTCAAATAGCATGGTAGGGGTTAGGCTGTTGTTGCAAAGTATCGCCACTTTGTCGCCCGCGTTTATTGTGAAAGATATGTTGTTAAAATAGCCTTTTTTGGTTAAATTTTTAACAATCAAAATTTCTTTTCCGGGCTCTTGGGTAAATTCAAAGTTAATGTAGGGGTATTTTCTAGAAGAAGGCTTAAAGTCTTCAATTGTAAGTTTTTCAAGTTCTTTCTTTCTAGATGTAGCTTGACGAGATTTTGAAGCGTTGGCACTAAACCTTGCAATAAATTCTTTAAGCTCCTTTGCGCGCTGTTCCGCCTTTTTATTTTGCTCCTTACTCTGCCTTAGCATAAGCTGACTTGTTTCATACCAGAAATCGTAGTTGCCTAGGTACATATTAATTTGCCCGTAGTCTACGTCGCAGATGTGTGTGCAGACCTTATTTAAAAAGTGACGGTTGTGGGATACTATAATAACTGTGTTTTCAAAGTCTAGTAAGAAATTTTCTAGCCACCTTACAGTTTTAAAGTCTAGGTTATTGGTAGGCTCGTCTAAAACTAGAATGTCTGGGTTGCCAAACAAGGCTTGTGCAAGAAGAACTTTAACCTTTTGTTTTGGGTCCATTTCGCTCATAAGTTTATTAAAATCGTTTTCACTAATGCCAATTTCTGTTAAAAGCGTTTTGGCTTCGCCGTCAGCTTCCCAGCCGCCAAGGTCGGCGTATTCCGTTTCAAGTTCTGCCGCTCTTATTCCGTCCGCTTCGCTAAAATCTGGTTTTGCGTAAAGGGCATTTTTTTCTTCTTCAATTTCGTGTAAACGCTTATGACCTAAAAGCACTGTTTCAAGCACAGTTTTATCATCGTACGCGTTTTGGTTTTGAACAAGTACGCTCATACGCTCGTTTGGGTCTTTAATTACTTCGCCTTTATTTGGCTCTATTTCACCAGTTAAAATTTTTAAAAAGGTGGATTTACCAGCGCCATTTGCGCCAATAATTCCATAACAGTTTCCTTTAGAAAATTTTAAATTTACATCTTTAAATAGCACTCTTCCGCCAAATTGGAGAGATACATTTATAACTTGTAGCATATTTACCTCACTTACTCGTGGATTATACCATATATTTTTGCCGTTTTGCAAGGTAAAATGCGTTAAATTATTTTGAAAAAACGTAAAATTTGGGTATAATAACTATAAGTGAAAAAGAAAAAGTCGTGGTTAACTACATATTTTGTACTTATTGTTGCAGCGGTTTTTTGTTTGCAACTGGTTTTATCGTTCGGTAGTGTAGAGAAAATCCCGCCTATAGATGCCGCTGTTTCTATTTCTGGGTTTAGCGGTGGAACTGGAACGTCTACAAATCCTTATTTAATTAGCGACGTTTCTGACCTTAATACGCTTGCAAATCACGTAAATAGTGGCAAGTCTACTGCAAATACATATTTTAAACTGACAACAAGCTTAGATTTAAGCGGACAATCTCTTCAAATTGGCAAAAGAAGTAGCTCTGGTTCAACTTATTACTTTGATGGAACTTTTGACGGCGGCGGTAATGTCATTTACAATTTCAGTATATCAAGTTCAAGCACTTATTCAGGTTATTTAGGCTTGTTTGGATATTGCTATGGTGATATAAAAAATTTGCGAATGTCCGGCGGTAGTGTGTATTTAACGAAATCTTACGGAGCAGGCGCTTTTGTAGGTTATTTATATGGTGGCACAATTCAAAATTGTTTTAATTTAAGCTGTTCAGTTAGCACTACTAGTAATATTAGTGGTACGGCATACTGCGGCGGAATAGTTGGGTATGCTTCTAGCACTACATCTATAACTCAATGTTTAAATTATGCTAACGTTAGTTGTTATTTTAATTCCTCTGCCTATGCAGGTGGAATATTAGGAAGAGATGGTGGAACTGCTACAATAAATGAATGTTTTAACGATGGTTATATTTATGCGGGCAGTTCTTCATATACATCAAACGCCTACGCGGCTGGCATTAGTGCTTACGCCGGCTATATTTCAAACTGTTTTAACTTAGGTAGCATTTATGCCTACGCAAAACAAACATCTACAACTTATTATTTTGGACTTGAAGGAACAGGTTATAAATACAACAATAATTATTATATATATGATTATAATTCTAAAACTTATAAACTTAATAACAATTATAATGATAATTCAATAAAATCAGCAACTGTGGTTTATGGGAAAAACAATATTATTCATGTTAGAATTTTAAAAGATGGGCAAAATTTGTGTTATAGAACTACGAATGTTGAAAATTCTAACGCCTATGGAATTGCTTATAATCCAGATTCTGTTCGATATTGTTATAATGCTGGCAGTTTTAGTAGTAACGGGTATTCTGGAAACACTACAACTAGATTTTACGGAAGGTTATATGATGGACTTTGGAATTACAGTAGCTACTTTACAATTACAGCTAGTTTTTATAATTATGATAAAAGCGGACCAATAGCAAACAAAAATGTATCTTATGGTTATTATTATAGAGATTCTTCCTATAATGCCTATTCTACTTTTAGAATGAGCGGAGCAGCATCAGCTAGTGGCACTTATGATTATGAAGATTATAATTACGTTAACCAGAAATTAGGAGTCAAGCTTGGTGGTACAACGCAATACGTTCGATATGTTGGAACAAATAGCTATAATCTTTGGATGTACGACGAAGATTATGACGATAAAACAAGAGAAAATTTCTTACAAATGTCAAACGCTTCAAATAACTATTCAACAACGTTAAAATATAATACAACCCCAAGTGCTTATGATGGTTCGCGTTATACCACTTTATCAAATTTAAAAAATGCAGTTTTAAATAATTTTGGCGCTAGCGGCAGTAAGTGGGTTTCAAATGACTTAATTTTAAATGGCTATCCACATTTTTCAAGTATATTCTGGCCGGATAATGCTACAGAATTTTAAAAATATCTTTAATTTGCTTTGTAAAATTAAAACGTTTTGCTAAAATAAAAATAGGGGGAAAATATGAATTATATTCCATTTTATTGTTTACTTGGCTTTGCCGTTATAGTAACACTATTATTTTTAATTTGGAGAGACCCAGCTAAACCTGCGTTTAACTCTCTTTTAAAGGGTATTTCAAGTTTTGCTTTTATGGCACTAGCGCTAGTTTGCGCATTTATGAACGAAGTGTTAACGCTTCCAGTGCTATTTATATTGATAGGTTTAACAGCCAGCATTTTTGGCGACCTATATCTTGCAGGGAAGGACTTTAAAAATGAACACGAAGATGGTGCTCTTTACGCTGGATTTGGTTCCTTTTGCATTACTCAACTAATGTATTTGCTAGGTTTAATATTCCTATATGGCTTTACATGGTGGTCATTCCTAATTGGTGGACTTTTAACACTTGGCTTGCTTCTTTCAGAAAAAATGTTAAAATTAGACTTTGGTAAGTTTAGAATAATAGTAGCAGTTTACTCTATACTTTTAATGACTGTTTTAGGTCAGGGCATTATGAGTTTAGCTCTAAATGGCTACACATTAGCAGGGCTTCTATTCATGCTTGGGGTAATCTTCTTTGCTTTGTCCGATTTAATTCTTTCCTTTATCTATTTTAGAAAGGGGACAAAAGACATAGTTTACACGTTCAACTTACTCACATATTATATAGGTCAAATTTTAATAGCAAGTGCTATAATGTTTATATAGAAATAATTTATAAAATAAAAACTTAGGTAGAAAAATCTATCTAAGTTTTTTTATAATTTTACTATATCATTTATTAAAAAACTCTAAAACGTCCTTATACACATCTTCTTTATTTGTTTCGTTTAGTAGTTCGTGACGAGCGCGGTCGTAAAGAATAAGTTGTACATCTATTCCGTTATCTTTATAAACTCTATAAAGTTTTTCTGCACCTTTGGCATTTTTACCGCTCACTGGGTCACTTGTTCCGCTAATAATAAGCACGGGTATATCTATATTTCCAATGTTTTTATAATTTTTAGCCCCATTTTTAAACATGCTTAAATAAAAGCTAGCAGGGAAGGGTTGGCCGCAGAATTCGTCTGCTTTGTATTTTTCCCAATTTTCTTCGTCGCGTGAAAGCCAGTTACCGTTTGGGAATTTTTTGCCATAACCTTTAAGTGACATATTTTCTATAAGTTTTGCTTCATGCTTTTTTCCTTTAAAAGTGCACGTTAATTTTGCAAAGAATTTTCCAAACTTATATAGCGCGTTATTAGTAAAAGTGGAGCCACAAAGCACGGCTTTTGAAGCAATGTTATCTGAATTTGCAATATAGTATTGTGTTATAAAACTTCCAAAGCTGTGCCCGAATATGTAAACGGGAAGATTATATTTTTCTTTTAAAAATTTTGTTATTTCTATTTGGTCTTTTACAATTTCTTGAAAGATATCGCCGTCGGAGTATCCTGGAATTTCGTCCATACTTTTTCCATGTCCTCTAAGGTCCGACGCGAAGCTTGTATAACCGTTTTTTTGCAAAAATTCCATAAAAGGTAAGTATCTTTTTGCGTGTTCTTGCATGCCATGCACAATTTGCACTACGGCCTTTGGTTTTTCTGCTTCAACTAAGTAGTAGTGAAGTTCTTTGCCGTCAAAACTTTTAAAACTGTCTTCTATCATATATTCCTCCTAATAAATATGTTCTAAGGCGTTTTTCCAACCCTCATAACATTCTATCATTTTTTCTTTGCTCTCTTTTGGCATAAAGGTTTTTGCTGGTTTAATAAGCTTTGAAATATCTTCTAAACTTTTGAACGCTCCGGTGGCAAGTCCGGCAAGATAAACAGCTCCTAGCACTGTGGCTTCTACGCTCTTTTGCCTTGTAACTTTAAGTCCGGAAAGGTCGGATAAAAATTGAAGTAAAAAGTCGCTATTCGTAACACCGCCATCGCATCTAAGCTCGGAAATGTCGCCCATATACGCCAAAATATCTTGCGAACTATACACCATGCTTTCAAGGCACGCACGCACTATGTGATACTTCGTAGTGCCGCGCGTCAGACCTGTAATGCTTCCGCGAACGTCGCCCTTCCAGTGCGGCGCTCCGAGCCCTGTGAAAGCAGGTATAAAGTAAACGCCTAGGTTGGTTGGGGCTTTTTTATCTATGTCGTTGGTTTCTTTCGGGCTAGAAATCATTTCCATGTTTTCCACAAGCCAAGTTATTGCGCTACCCGCATTAAAAACGCTTCCTTCTAAGGCGTATGTAGTTTTGTCGCCAATTTTCCAAGCAATGTCCGTTAGAAGAGTTTTAGAAGATATGGGCTTCTCCCCAGAGTTATAAAGTAGAAAACAGCCCGTTCCAAAGGTATCCTTTGCCATACCTTTATAAAAGCAACCTTGTCCGAATAGAGCAGACTGTTGGTCACCAATCATGGAAGCAATTGGAATTTCTCCAATAGCAGTTTTTGCCGTGCCCAAAATTTCTGAATTAGATACAATGCTAGGTAAGGTTTGCTTTTTTATGCCAAAATATTTTAAAAGTTCTTCGTCCCAACAAAGAGTATTAATGTTAAAAAGCATGGTACGGCTAGCGTTTGTAACGTCTGTGGCAAACGTTTTTCCGCCTGTGAGCCTATAAAGTAAAAAGCTGTCTATTGTTCCAAAGCAAAGGTTGTCTTCTTCGTCTAGCGCTCTTACTTTTTCCGAGTTATCTAGTATCCATTTCATTTTAGATGCGCTAAAATATGCATCAACAATAAGCCCTGTTTTCTTTTTTATAATTTTTTTCATTCTATTTGGAATGTTTTCACAAAACTTTTCCGTACGTCTACATTGCCAAACGATGCTTTTATAGGCAGGTTTGCCAGTTTTTTTGTTCCACGCCACAACGCTTTCACGTTGGTTTGTAATTCCAATGCCGTAAACTTCTTCTGGTTTCAAGCCATCTAAAACTGCGTTCAAACAGCTTTCCACGCATTTAAAAATTTCTTCCGCGTCATGTTCCACCCAGCCCGGATTAGGATAGTATTGTTTAAAATTTTTACTTTCCTGTTTAACTATTGTCTTTTTTTTAACGTCGTATAGAACAGCTCTTGCGTTAGTAGTGCCTTCGTCTATACCAACAATATATTTCTTTTCCATCATTAAACCTCTAATTAGAGTATACAGTTTTTAAAAAAAATTTCAAAATAAATAAGCTAAGTTTATAAAAATTTGAATAAATTAAAAAATTATTTGACATTTTATGGGCAAAATATATAAAATTAAAGAAAAAGGAGTTTTATGCAAAATAATAGAAAAAGTTTTAATTTTATATATTTTTCTGTAAGTGCAATGCTGTTTTTAGTTGCTGTTTGCTTTATGTTTATTTTGCCTAAAAGTAATGACGGTCAAAACTTAGGTGCAAATTACGCATCGGAATTAAGTTTTACTAGTGGCACTGGTAGTTCTTCAAATCCTTATATCATTTCAAATGCAGACCAGCTATCTGAACTTGCTTACAACGTGAACACTTTACATAATACCTACGAAGACAAATATTTTGAATTAAACGCAGATATAGACTTATCAGGTATAAGCTCTTGGAAGCCAATTGGAAATGATGATTATAATTTCCAAGGTAATTTTAATGGAAATGGACATAGAATAACTGGTTTAAAATATTTAAGCACTTCTACTTCAGCAACTTCAAGCGTGGCATATGGTGGGCTTTTTGGATATATTTATGGTTCAGTTATAAAAAATTTAACTATTGCAGGCGGAAGTATAAGTAGTTATTATGCTGGGGCTCTAGCTGGTTATTCTCTTACTTCTACAATAACCAATTGTCAAAGTGTTGATGTTGATATAGACGGCATACGTTATGCTGGAGGGCTTGTAGGTTATTCTTATAGTACTACATTTTCTAAATGTGTGAACACTTCAGACGTAACTATGACAAGAACGGGAACGAGTAGTTCAGGATATTCAGGTGGTATTGTTGGTTATGGATTAACTTCAAGTGTTTCTGTTTCATATAATAGTGGGTCTATTTATGCTTATCAAAGCAGTTATGATAATTCACAAAGCTTATATGCGGGTGGAATTGCTGGGTCTTTCGGAGTTGGCTCAATTTCAGAATGCTATAATTTAGGATATATTAGGGCTGGATACAACACTTCAACTTCAACATCTTATGCGGGCGGAATAACTGGTTATGGTGGAAACATAAGTAACTCTGGAAATTCTGGCAGTGTATATGCATATAGTGAGCAGGAAACTAGTCAAACAGATTTAAATGGAGATCCAATAGTTGCATTTAATAATGGTGCCCAACCATATTATTATAGATTGGAGCCCAATTGGAAAGTTTCTAATGCAAATATTCTTTATACATATACAACTAATGCTTATGCTGGTGGAATAAGTGGCTATACTACGTATTCTCCATCTTATTGTTATAACGTAGGAAGTATTTCAGGTGGAAAACAAACTGTAAATTGTACTTTTACATTCGTATTTTATTGTCTTGACGCTTCATCTATAAGTGCAGAAAATTGGGAAGGAGTTTTTGAAGCCTCAAAGGTCGTATTTTCATATACTTCAAAATATTATTATTCACCTATAAATGGTAATACAAATTTAAATAATACTAATTGTTATGGAAATGCTAGTTATGATTTAAATATAGGTGGTAATTTTCAAAATTATAGTGATATAAAACAAGTGCACAACGTATCTCCGTGGTATAAATTTTATTATAATAATAATTGGGATTCAGCAGAATCTTTTTCAACGTCTTCTACCAAAACTACTACATTTGATGACGCTAATGGCTTCACAGCTGTAGATGATTCATTACGAACAAAATTTATAACAACAAAAAACGGCGATACCATGAAATATTCAATAAATTTAAGATACTTTTGGAGAGAGGGTAAAAATGATGAAGGTTACAAAGAAGTAACTTTATATTCAAATTCATATAATAACACAGTGAAATTTTCTTCAAAGAATAATACACAACTTTCAAATTTAATAAATAGCGGGCTTAGTTCAACCTATTGGGCAAAAAACTCGCTTATGAATAACGGTTATCCGTTCCCTAAAAACTTGATGTGGTCGGCAAATGCTCAATCGTTTTAAATTAGTATAGAAAAGAGCTTTTAGTTGTAAAGCTCTTTTTTGTATCATTTTATATATTTAAAACTGTTAATTATTGTAATTATAATTCCGCTTACTGGGAAGAGTATCCATGCTGGGTGCCAAAGCCTAAATAGAATTCCTAACAATATAAATAGGGCAGTGGTGGTAATTAATATTATGCCTGAAACGGAGTCGAAAAAGTTTGTTGTATGGTCTGGGTTTTTAATTCCTAATTCTCGTTCGTAGCTATCCATCATAATTTCGCCGTAAATTAAAAAGGACAGGGCAAAAACAAGTATTGTAAAGAAAATGGGAAGATAAATTCCAAAAGAAATGAACTCGTGCAAACTAACTATTATTATTGGGGATATTATACTTAAAAATACACCGGTAGATATGTAATGAATATACTTTTTCCCAAGTTTTAAACCGTTCTTTTCTAGTGTCTTACTTGCGCTCATATCTAGAAATATACAGCAGGCAAAAGCAATGCTTGCAATAATTACAGATACGTAAATTTGATAGGGTACTTGAAAAGCTAGACAAGTTACAAGTATTATTAAGTCGGCAAATACAAGAATAAGTTCTAGTATAATTTGAAGTGCCATTTTTTTAGTGAGTGGGGAAGGGTCTACTTTTTGCGAGTTCTCTGGCTTTTTCTCTTCTTCTATTTTAGGTGGCTCTAAATTCTTTTCTTTAATCTTGCCCTTTAAAAGTTCATCTATTGTTATGTTAAAAATATTAGAAAGCATTATAAGCTGAGCGGTTTCCGGATAAGTTTCTCCGGTTTCCCACTTGCTTATTGTTTTATTACTTACACCAACAAGTTTGGCAAGCTCTGCTTGCGTTAGGTGTTTATTTTTTCTAAGTTCATAAAGTAGTTTTGCAAAATCATTCATAAAAACATAATATCACAAAGTTTTATAAAAAACAATTATTTTATTGGATAAGCTTTTAAAAAATCTCTTTTAGCGGGAATTTTTGGAACTTTATATGGAACTTTGGGTAAAATAGGGTATTTTTTTAAAATTTGCTTTATTAATCTGTACGCTTTTGCTATAATCCAAGCATACATATTAATGACATATGAAGACAGTTTTCAAGAAATTATTTCATAAAAGGACAATTATTTCACTCGTTATAGTAATAGTACTTGCATCTATAACGGGTTATTTTGGTGCGCAATTTTATATAGATAAGTTTATGATTGAAGTTCAAGCTGTTACGGAATCTGAAGACAGAGTTCGCGACGACATAGATAAAGTGTTAAGGGAGAATTCTGGTAAAAGCCCAAGCGAGATATCTCCAAAAGATAATTTTATAATTGCAGAATATTATTTGAATAAACAAACTAGCGTTAAGAAAATAACGTCTGGCACTGTAACTGCCTCTGGTATAAAACAAGGGCTTTATGCTGAAAAAATTTTTGATGGCAGCGAATATTACTCTATGAAAATATCTAGCGGATTAGTTAGCCTTGCTACAAGGCTTTACTATAAAAGCGGCGCTGAAACTGTGGACTACTTTAACGGCACGGACATAAAGGATACAACCGCCACATTTCCCGCAGAGCCTACAAAGGTGTTAACGCTTGAAGAGTATAAGCAAATGTATGGCAGCCCAATGACGTACTTTATAAATTACGTTGTAAGCAGCAACACAGTTTTAAGCGAAGAATATTTAGGGCAAACAGAAAACGGAAACTATAAATTTAAGCTAAATTTAGATACGGCTTTTTCCGTTATGAACTATTCCTACGAGTTAAAAACTACGGCAGGTTCAAGCAAACTACCAAAGTTTGAAAGCATAGAATTAACGTTTGAAATAGATGAAAATTTCAACCTTTTGCGCGTTGATATAAAAGAAAGTTATCAAGTTGCCGTTCCACAGCTTGGAAATATGTATATGGCCACTTCTGGCGAACTTACGGAAATTTACGAGTATGGTGGAACTTATGAGATTCCAAGGAGTTAAATTTGAAAAATCTAGAAGCTAAAATAGAAGAGCTTGAAGAGAGAAAGGAAAAAAAGAAGAAGTTTTCCTTTAAAAGATTGTTTGCATACATTGGCGTGTATGTAATTTTATCATTTTGTTTTGGCTTTGTTATAGTGCTCGGCACCGACACCACATCTTCAAGCAGTCTACCAACGCTTGACATAGAAGATGAAGAACCGCCAACAGCTTTTGCAAGTTTAATAAATAATCTTATGAGTATGAAAGATTTCTCTTCCGACCTAGCTTTAAGTTTAACTACGGAAGATAGTTCTAATTTAACAATTGGTGGAAATTTAGACGTTATACTTTATGAAGGCTACACAGGCGCAGAAGTTAACGCAAATATAAACGTAAACTATGGCGGAGAAGAATATAACTTAGCTCTTTTATATAAGAATGATAGTGTTTTTTTAACCTTAAATGAATTTAATTACACCTTTAAAGCGTCTTCCTTTATTTCCGGTCTTGGTGTTATTTTGCAAACTGCTGGCGTAGACGTAAGCGGGCTAGACGGATTACTTGAAAATTTTGATATGTCCATTTTAAATAGTATAGAAAGCATGCTTTCAGAAGAGAGCTTTGAAAATTATAAGCTTTTAACGTTAAAAATTTCAGACGCGTTACAGGTAAAAATTAAAACGGATTTAAACTACAATATAGAGCAAATCTATTTAAATGAATTTAATTACAATCAAAATTTAATAGATTTATCGTTAAATTTAAAGGAAGTAAATTCAGGGCATGAAATAGAAGTGCCAGAAGATAAAACTTACGTAGATATTTCAGAAAGCACGTCTTTAATTGAAGCCTTATTAAATACAGTAAAAGAAGACAATATTTCTGCAAACATAAGTGTTACAGGAAAAGAAAATTTTGCCGCAAATTTATTAATTAGTAAAGAAAACGATTTAAAAGTTCAACTTTCCACAAGTTTATTTAATAAAGAAGCGGGAATTTATTATGAAAACAACAAAATTTTCTTATCTTATAGCAACGTAAAATTAAAAGCAGACCTTGAAGATTTTGATGCATATTTAGATGCAATAAACAAGATATTAAACACAGATTTATCTTCATTAAATAACCTTTTTGATTCAAATAAGTTGTCTGAAATTTTAAGAGCTATATTAAATATAAAAGAAATTTCTAAAACGGACGACATTATTGTTCTAAACATAAACAACTACGTAATTACTTTTAAATTAAATGAAAACAAATTAAGCGAAGTTTATTTTGAGGTAGGGGACTATGCAGTAAACATTTCACTTGGTTTTGAAAATAAACTAGTGCCAGTAAACGAAAGTGAATACTTAAATGCAAATAACTTAATAGATTTTGTAGACCCTATTTTAAACACGATTTCTAAAACTAACTTTTCAGGAAGCATAGTAGCAAAATATCTCGACGAAGAGCTAACTATAAACTATGCACTAAACGTGCAAGACGGCTTAAAAGCGGAAATTTCTACTAGCTATTTAGGCATTAATTTACAAGTTTTAATTTTAAAAAACAACATTTACGTCAACTTAAACAATATAAAAATAAAGGCTAGTTTTAATGAACTTGAAAGCTTAATAGAAAGTTTAAAGGAAGTTTTAAAGTTAGAGCTTCCAAACCTTTCAGCAGAAGAAATACTTGCAAGCGAAAAGCTTATACAAGAATTTGCTTTTATTGTAAACGGACTATATTTAAAAACTTTTGACGCTAGCATTACTTTAAGCCACAACGGAGAATTCATTTCAGCACTAGAAGTAAGCTATAAAGATATAAACGTAAAAGTAAACTTAAATAAAGTAGATAACCAAAATTTAGAAATAGCGCCTTCAAATGACTATGTAAATTATTCCGACGTTAAAGAGCTTATAACTAATACAATAGAATTCATAAATTCTAAAAACTACAATTTTAACATAGATTTTAGCTATCAAGGTGTAAGCGTTTTAGGTTATTTAGGAATAAAAGAAAATTTAATTAATGCAGATTTAATTATAAAATATAACACGCTAGAAATATCATTAAAAATTATAGATAACGTGATTTTTGCTGAATTTAACGGCTTAAAAATTACTTGCAATTTAAAGGAAATAGAAAACCTAATAGAATTTATACAAAGTGAATTTAATATTAATTTTAATGAATTACTTGGCGATTTTGCTAATATTAAAGAAGAATTTAATAAAGAAAAAATAAATGAAATATTAAATAAAATACTAATAAATTATGATAAAAACTCTTTAAAAATAGATTTTGAAAATTTAAAATTAAATATTAATTTAAATAATAATAAATTAAATTCAATTAATATAATTTTTGAAGAAATAAGTGCAAATTTAAGTGTAATTAATGAAAAAGTGGTAAGCAAAAAAGAAGGTTACTATATAGATTTAATAGAAATTTTACCGCTTCTTTCTGCTACTAAACACACCTTAGAAAACGGCTATATAAGCGGCGATTTAACACTAAAATTTAATGCATTTAATGAAGAAAACACTGTAAACGCAAGCTACGGAATAAGTTTTAAAGATGAAATTTTAGCATACATTAAAACAAACTTTAAAGGTGTAAATGTTACAATATATTATGTTGATAACACATTCTATTTAGACCTAGCGGGCTTAAAACTATATGTAAAAACCAGTGAAATAAAAGACCTTATAAGTTTTATAAACAACACATTTAATACGGATTTAAGTTTTGATTTTCAAGAGTTAGATTTAGAAAATTTGAACCTAGATATAATTTCTGAAATTATATCAAATAACGGCCTTACAAAAATTTTATTTAAAGATGGCTATAATTTAGAACTCACTTATTCTAGCTACGTGCAAAAGGTTAAGTTTAGTTTAGACGGGCTTAATATAGACATAAATTGTACAGATTTTAACGCCATTGTATTTGACGAAATTGATAAAAATTCTTATATGCCTTTTGCTACGTTTACAAATTTAATAACTAACGTTTTAAACACGGCAAACGATAAGAATTTCAATATTTCTGCGGACACCGTAGTTTACACGAACGGGCAAAAGGAAAACATAGATATAGATTTAATTTTTAGTTTGGAAAGCGAAATAAAACTTTACGGCAAGGTGAGCGCAGGAAGTGAAATAGTAGAAGTTTACTATGAAAATGGATACGTTTATGCAAAATATAAAGAGTTAAAGTTAAAGGTATCTATAAGCTCGCTAAAAGAAATTTTAAGTTTAGCGCTTCAAATTTTAGGTATAGACCCAGCATCTATTCCACTTCTAGATAGCATAGGGGAAGACATAAATTTAGATAACATTCAAGGTTTGCTTCCGGATATAGACTTTGGCAATCCGCTAAATTTATTAGAACTTGTAAATAGTTTAAGCTTTGACGGCTCTACTTTAAAACTAAACCTAAACGGCGATAAAATTACAAGCATAAAAAGAGAAATGAACGTAATTATTTATACGTCTACTAGCGGTGTGGAAGCCATAGAGCTAAACAATATTTTCACAGCAGAAAACACGTATTTTAACGCCTATATTAATAGAAATGAATACGCCGGCGTGCCAAGCCTTGAAAACTTAGATGGCTTTATTGATATATCTGAAAGTAGTAAACTTTTAAAGGCAATTTTAAACACGACAAGTTTAACAGACTACCAAATTAAAGGTACAATAATTATTGAAGCTAGCGTTATTGGGTTGCCCATAGAAATGAGTGTTCCAGTGGTAGCTAACATTAAACTTTTAGATGGTAAGATGGTAATTTATGCTGAACTTAGCATTCCAGTAATTGGCTCCAACGTTCCGGGCTTTACAAAAATAAATGTTAATAACGACGTGCCATATAAGAGCGGCGACACGTCAGTAGAAAGCAGAAATTTAAAAATTTATTATGCCGACAATTTCTTCTATTTCCATAGAACAGACAAGGTTAAGCAAACGGTTTTTGCAAGCAGAACTTATGAGAAGAAATTAAAGGTTTCGTCTGAGGAGCTATTCTCCGACCCAATGTACTATTTGCTACAATACGGCTTTGGTTTTTCTGATGATATAATGACTGAAATAGATAAGGCAATAGAGAAGTCTTTAAATAGAGAAACGCCGTTAGATTACAGTAAAATTTTACTTGACTATAAAAACAACAACACGTATCAAACAATATTAATTAATCTTGCAGAAATAGCTAATAACGATATGCTAGAAAGTGCAACATTAGATTTCTATACACAGCTACTAAATAATAAAGAATATTTTAGCAAACTTTGTTTTGACGTGTATATGCCAATTGCAAGCGCGTTTGAACTAAATTTAAAAACCGAAGATTTAAGCTTAGTTAATATTGGCGAGGAAATTAATGTAGATAGTGCTCTTAAATTTATAGAAGAGTATCCATATTTAGAAAACCAGATGTACGAAGCAAGCAACGGCTCTTGGAGCCTTGCTAGTGAAAAGCAGTACACTATAACTTTTGTTTCAGATTATCAAGGGAATCCGGAGAGTATAACGGCTAGGGTAAACGCGGAAGTATTACTTCCAAGTTTAGAAGATTTCGTGCAAGATGACGGCGTTACTAAAAAATCTTATTATTTTAAAGGCTGGTACACAAGCACAGATTTTGCGGAAGAATTTACATCAAACGTTATGCCGCGTGGAGATGTTACGTTATACGCAAAGTGGGATATTATAACAGAATATTATAGAACTATAACCTTGCTTGGCGGATTAGACGGAGAAGAAAAGATAACAAAACTTGAAGGAGAATATTTAGAGCTTCCAGTTTATAGCGTTAAACAGGAAACGGAAGGTGACGTTACAACAACGTATAAGTTCCAAGGTTGGCAAGACGAAGAAGGGAAACCATTCACGTCTTCAACAATCCCAACAGAAGATAAAACTTTAACTGCTATTTGGGAAGTGGTTAGCGTAGAAGTTACAAAGCAGTTTGAACTTTACGATGAAGACGAACTAATTTATTCCATTCGAGTAAAGAGCGGGGAAGAAATAGTTCTTCCACAGCATGAAAAGATTAATGCTGAAACAAAATATTATTTAGATAATGCCTTCACGTATGAATATCAAATTTCTACAATGCCGGAAGAAAATTTAACACTTTTTGTTAGAAATAAATACGAGCTTACAGTAACGTCAAACTACGGCGAAGTAATAAGTAGTAAGATAAGCCTTTATCAAGGTGAAAGCTACACTCTTCCTAATCAGGCTTCATATTATTACGACGACAAAGAAACAATTCGAATAGATTATACTTTCAACGGCTATAAATCTAGCGTGCAAATTGACTACTTTATGCCGAATGAAAATATAGAAATTTACGCAGATTGGAGCGTCCTTGAAAGAGAGTACTTTACTATAACCTTTGATACAAGGTGGTATATTCCAATTGGCTGGGTAAGTGAAGGGATACTTGTTAGCGCGCCAACAGAAGTAAAACCTGTTAAAGTGCTTGAAGGAGAAAGTTTAGATTTAACTCAGTTTGTTTCTACAACTCAAAGAAAGTACACTAGAATTAGCAAAACTTACACATGGAAAACTGAAAGTTGGGGTTTAGAACCATTTGGCAATTTAAGCACGAAAGAGGGTGTAACTGTACTTGAAAACGTGCAGAGTGATATGACGCTTTATGCGTGTTGGTATAAGCAGTAGGCGCGAAAGCAAATTTTGCAAAGCAAAATTTAAAAAATCACTTCGTGATTTTTAGCTGGAGCTTTCAGCTCCAGCCCTTTCGCGAGTAGTTTAATTAACCAAATATCAAAAACGTTCATAGGCTGATAATGGGGCAGTCTATGAACGTTTATTTGTATGTACTTATTGGAACCGGCATAACCTTTTTAGCTACCGTGCTTGGCGCTAGCGTAGTTTTTTTTGTTAAAGGATTGAAAGCTACATTTCATAAACTTTGTTTGGGATTTTCATCAGGCATAATGCTAGCCGCAGCCGTATGGTCACTTATCATCCCAGCAACAGAAATGGCAACTGAAAATGGAGTTTTTCCAATAATTCCAGTGCTCACTGGTTTTATTCTTGGGTGTTTATTTATTTTTTTAGTAGAAAAAATATTAAGTTTTTATGAAAAACGCAAAAATTTAACCTTAAAGCGCTCCGGCGTGCTATTTATAGCCGTTACACTTCACAATATTCCAGAAGGAATGGCGGTAGGTTTGGCTCTTGCGCTCGCTTGTCTAGAAAATTCTGGAATAGCCGCAGCTTTCACGCTTGCAATTGGCATGGCAATACAAAATATCCCAGAAGGAGCAACTATAAGCCTTCCACTAAGGCACGAAGGAATGAGTAGATTCAAAGCTTTTACGTTCGGTGCAATTTCTGGCATAGTGGAGCCAATAGGCGGGCTAGTTACAGTTCTTTTAATTGGGTCTATTACAGGAATTCTTCCATATTTACTAGCTTTTTCTGCGGGTGCTATGGTGTATGTTACAATAAAGGAACTACTTCCAGAAAGTCAATCAGATGGTAAAAGCATGCTAGGCACAATTGCTTTTATAGTTGGGTTTCTTTTGATGATGACGCTTGATATATGTTTGTCTTGACAACGCATAAATTGCATGCTATACTAGCCTGCGGTAAATTTAAAGGAGGATAATTATGTATAAACTTACAACATTTAAAGCTTACCACGTTTGGAAAAATAATACAGAAGTAGTGGCTAGATTTTCAAGCTTAGAAGAGGCTAAGAAATGTTTGCCACACGTAGTACAATCAAAAATAGCAGTATTCGAAAATATAGAAGAATACAAAAAATTAAGATATGTTAGTGGAGAAAAATTGTTGAAAATCTTGGATAGTTTACCAGAATATCCACACGACAAAGAAATTTTTGCAACAAAATTATATAAAGGGCGCTCACATATTCTTGAAAATGCTGCTATTTTTACAAACAAGGAAGAAGCTGAAAAATTTACATTGAATGGAGAACTTGGCACAGTTCATAAAATTGATTTAAAGGATTATATTTACAATAAATATTATGATTACAAAGTGCAAGAGCCAGATTTTAATTTATAAAAAATTACGCAAATAAAGCGTAATTTTTTTATGTTTATAAACTTTAACTATTTAGCTATGTAATACATTATTTGAAAATTTCGGCACAAAACAATCGTCCGCAGAAGAAAGTTCTTGCATATATCCGTCTAAGCCTAAACTAATAGCGAAATCTATAAGCTCGTCGTACTCTTCTTCTGTAATTTTTCTATTTATTTCCGGAAAGTCACTAGCTCTTCCAAGCGGCGTATACTGTGCCATAAGGCTAAGGGCAACACTTGGAAAGTTTTCAGCTAAAAACTTTAAAATTTCTTTGCTATCTTCTAGATGTGAAGGGAGTAGCATGTGCCTAACAATAACACCTGAAAACATTTTTCCATTTTTAAATACGTTAGTTTTTAATGAGACCATTTTTTTAAGCGCCCGAGACGCAATTTCAAAATAGTTACTTACGCCGGAATATTTCTGAGAAAGTTCTGGGCTATAATATTTTAAATCCGTTAAAAAGATATCTATATAAGGTGAAATTTTTTCAATTTCGCTTTCAAGTTCATAGCCGTGCGTATTGTAAATTACAGGGTTCTTAGGTCTATAAATTTCTAGCGCCTTTATAATGCTATCTGAAAAGTGGGTAGGGGTAACTAAATTAATATTGTCTGCCTTTTGGTCTAACTCTTTGAAAACGTTTGCAAGGTCTTCAATACTAATTTCTTGCCCAACGTTCTCTGAACTTATTTCGTAGTTTTGGCAATAAACGCATTTTAAACTGCAACCGCTAAAAAACACCGTGCCACTTCCTTTTTTATAGGAAATACACGGCTCTTCCCACATATGTAAGCTGTAATTTGCAATTTTAGGCAACGCTTTTTGCCCGCAAAAACCAAATGTTTTTTCTCTATCTACTTTGCACCCTCTTGGGCAAAGATTGCACTCCATAATCACCAATCTTCCTTTATGTAGTTTTTAGGTTGTTTTACGTCGTCGTAAAAGTCGGAGTATTTTTCGCTCTCAGTTTCTTCAAAATCCTGCTCGTAAAAGGCTTCGCTGTCTTGAAGTTCTGCAAGCTTTAAAAGGTCTAATTTATTCATAAAAAAATTATATTACTTTAAAAAATAAATTTCAAGAAAATTCTTTAAAAATATATTAAAAAATGTTATAGTATTTTTAGGGGGTATTTATGGGAGTTTTTACATGGCATAACGGCGAAGTGCCAAAAAATTTAAAAATAAAGCAAGTTTACGGCATTTTATTTTCAGAAGACGGGCGAACGTTACTAAGGCACGTAGAAAATGAAAAAGAAAATTATTTTTCTTTGGCCGGTGGCAGACCAGAAGTATATGATAACGGAATTGAAGGCACACTTAGGCGGGAAGTGTTAGAAGAAGTAAATTGCACTATAAAAGAGCCTATACTTATAGGTTACCAAGAAGTAAATGAAGGAAATAACGTTCCACCATACGCACAAGTTCGCATGGCTGCAATTATAGATAAAGTTGGGAAACTTCAACCAGACCCAGATAATGGCGAAACGTATAAAAGGCTTTTAACGTCGCCTAAAAGAGCAATAGAGCTAATAAATTGGGGAGAAGAAGGGAAGAATCAAATAGAAGAAGCCGCCAAAAAAATACAAGAAAAATTTGGCATAACGCTAACAAATTTTGAAGATAGTTACATATAACAAAATTTTTATTAAAGTGCTTGGCAAATAATATAAATAAAAAAATAACCCAAACAAAAAAGTTTGAGTTATTTTTTTGGTGCCGAAGGCGGGACTTGAACCCGCACATGGTTGCCCATAACGGATTTTGA
>ERZ1643251.1063-NODE-1063-length-33306-cov-6.229136_pt1 | contig 33306 bp, 44 predicted proteins | sample MGYA00579261_ERZ1643251 | MGnify/ENA primary metagenome ERZ1643251 (study PRJEB29033, sample SAMEA4952267) | chicken gut metagenome | biome: Broiler Chicken; feature: Gastrointestinal Tract; material: Caecum | place: Ireland | collected 2018 | study: Broiler... | reverse complement strand
TGAATAAATAGATATTTAACAATTGTCTCAACTCCTTTCATTGAATTACCTTACCCTAACATCTTTATAACTGATATTCTCACCTTCAAATTTAATCCAGGTAAAATCATCATAACTTACCCCATGAGTCTTTCTTAGAATATCTATCATATCATAATGGTCTAATCCTAAACTTGCTAGTATTTCATTGATATTATACTTATTTCTATTTACAACTCTATCTTCTAAGAATGACATTACATATTCTAAAGAAGTATTTTCACCATAAAAAGGTTGGTCATAAATCTCTTTAGCATACTTATCTATAGAAATAAGCTCTCCGTCTCTTATTACACATTTCGCTATCTTCTCATCTTTGGACATAACATAAAATGTGATATCTTTAATAACTTTCATCTTCTACTTCACCAATCCTTGGATATGGCCACTCTGATATGCCATATTAAACAAATACTCTACTGCTATAAAATCTCTTCGTGTTAAACTTCCTCTATATTTACATATTTCTCCGTTAGATAGTACCAATACTTGATTACACCTTACTGTAGAACCCTCCCTTAACCCTGCCAGCTTAGCGTCAAGTACAGTATAATCATATTTTGTCCTAGGTGAGTGAGTAGTCACTTTAAGTAATACTACAAATGTATTACATGAATCATAACCTATTACTACTGCTGGTCTGCGTTTATGCTTTGATTTATCATCATAAAATGGAAATTCAACATCTATAATATTTCCTTTATTTAATGAACCTATAGCTATCATAAGTATATCTCCTTATCATTCATCATAATCATACTCATCATCCATGTCAATTTCGCCTATTAGCCTACCCTCTTTATCATAGATGCCTACGTCCATTTTCTTAAGTACATCTATATCAAATTTCTCAATCTTAGGCATTTTACTTAATGCTTCTTCTATTTCTTTTTCTGTCATTTTAGTAATGTCTGGAACATCATATTCTTTTTTCATGCTATTTACTTCCTTTCTTAAATACATCCTTTATATTCTCATAGAATCCTTCTTTACTCATTTGATGCCCTGCATAATAGTATTGTAACATATCTTTTAAAGGTAATATCTTAATTAAATCTTTGCTGAGTATATCTTCTTCATAATGTAAATATGCATACATCCAACCAATCCAGTATAATTGGTCCTTAATAAACCTCTCTGGTTCTCCTTTTACTGTAAATTTACTCAAATCATTGTTACAATACACATCTACAAAGACTTCAAGATCATCATAAGCTGATTGTGCTAACATTCTTGGATTGCCTGTTTCAGTCTCTTCACGCAATCCTGAGTTCATAAATGCTTCTACAAACTTTAATTTATCTATTTGAACATTATATAATTCTTTACAGTACAAATCACAATACTCAAAGAAGAATCCCATATTCTCCATGTCCTTGTGCAACCACCAATCTGAATAACTGTTTTTCTTCTTTTTCATAGTGCTCTCCTTAAATAAAATCTGTGATAACTTGCTCTTTCTTTACTGATTTCTTTATTTCAGCATAGTATGCTGCTCTTGCTCTATCATCCCTTGTTTTATACCTGTTTTTATATTTAATGTGTACACTTTCTACATTGATTCTTTGTAACTTCTTTTGCAAATTCCCCTTCCTTGCTCTTACAATATCCCCATTATACAACTTCGCTCCTATTGTATCTCCATTACTACCAACTAATATAGAAATAGCCTCTAAATTCATCCAAATTCACCCCTTTTTACTTATTCTATTATACCATATTATAACCAAAAATTGCAACTTTTTGTTTAAATTCTTTTATTTTATGTAATCTCAATTTTTAGATAAAATAAAAGAACACTGGCTTATGCCAGTGCTCCTTCAATCATCTTCCTTGGACTTTCCTCTCCACTGTACCTCTCATCATCTTTTGTCAGGAAGAATACTTCCTTAACATTCTTTACAGCATAGTCCTGAGAGAAAAACCTTCCTTCACTCAAAGTTACAAAACACAGATTCAACAAGTCTCCTGCATTTTCCAGATAGAACCTTACCCAGGTATCACCGTTCTCATCATCCTCTACATGATAATTATACATCAGTAAGAAGGATTTTCTCAATAGCTTTCTCAATCCTTCCTGCTTCATACAGTTGAGATTGTTCCATACTGTTTCTACCTTGGTCTCTCTTGGAACCGCTTTCTCAAACTCAAAGTCCTCGTCAGTAAACCCTTCAGTTACCTCATCGAGCCTGCGAAAGTCCTCATGGTTCATCTCGTACCTTTCCATGTCCATATTCAGTTTTCTCCTTTCGTTGCTTGGCAACTTCTTTCCTTTTCTTTATAATACAATATTATCATATATTACAAATTTTGTCAATATCTTTTTCATAAATTTTTGAAAAATAAAAGCGCTAGCCTAAGCCAGCGCCCCATTTACCAAATTCCTTGGATTTCCACCTTTCATATAAGCTTCACCATAGTTATTCCTGAAATACATTTGACCCACATTCTTTAACAATAGCTCTTCATTTACTTTATGACTATATGCTTTACTTAAGAAGGATAATGCAAATATATCCTTACAGTCTGTATCAATATAGAATGTAACTAGTGCACTTCTACCCGGCAGTTCTTCCACACAGTAGAAATGGTCATTCAACTCAAATGCTCTCTTTAGTAACTTTCTTACTCCACTGACCTTCATAAACTCTAAGTTCTGCCAGACTGCATCCACTTTAGATTCCTCCCTGTCTATGTCTGCACCCTTAAAGTCAAAATCGGAATTATCAAAGCCCATTATAACTTTGTCCAGCTGTTTAAAATCTTCATTATTGAGTATTGCTTGTGCTTTCATACATTTCTCCTTTGTAAAAAATTCCGTTTCTTTTCTTATACTTTACTATAAATTACAAATTTTGTCAATACTTATTTACTCGATTTTCTTCCATTACATTTTGAACACAAAACTTGTAAATTTGATGGTACACTCTTTCCGCCTTTGGCTATTGGTATTATATGGTCTATGTGTAAACCAACTCCATCTGGCATGTACTTACCACATATCTGACAGGTGTAATTATCTCTTTCGGCTATCTCACTTCTTAATCTTGGAGTCATTAGTTTTCTTTGATTTTTAGCATGATACTGTGATAATGTACACTCAAAATCAATTTCTTCTAAACTGTTGTATCTTCCTTTTAAATATTTTATATTTGTATAAAACCTATCTACAACTGTATCTACTTTATATGAATGCCTTACATAATTTCTTTGTTCATACCTTGTTTGGGTTCTCGTAAACTTAAATACTATTGCTCCTTCATCGTCTATGCACTCTAAATATTGTTTATATCTTATCTTTCGTATTGGACTTTTATTTATTCTTTGTTTACACCTACATTTCCATTGCTTAATTTCATCATTGTATATGATTATATCATCCAATCCAAAGTCTATCAAATATTCATCAATCAAATCCTCTACCCTAGGTGATCTCCTTCCAGAAATATCAATGTATATGCTTTTATATGGATACCTAAATGGATTTTTCTTTATACATATCACAATGACAATCAAACTCGTTAAAACAGCTATTAATAAAATTGGTAATATTATTGATTCACATGCTTTCCACATTTCCATTATATGTCCTTCTTTAATTCTTCATATCTTTCTAATATATAATTGATACTTACCCCTTTAACCATTATATCTTTCTCACTTCTGTATGAGTATCTTTTCCCATCAATTATCTTATATCTAATTCCATTAGACAATATCCTAAACTTAACCATGTTTTCATCATCTAAACATTTCTCATATTGCTTCCTTTTTATGCTACTAAATAAATGCTCAGATATTTTATATTCACAGTCTGTTTTCCAGTATTCTACTTTACTATAATGATTATTAAATATCTCAATTCCGTTCTCAATTATATACTCATCTATTAAATCTTCTACATTGCATCCTTCTTTTCCAGTTGCATCTATTTTTATAACTAAATATGGGTATTTAAACTCTGAGTGTAATACAAAGATATAAAAGAATACTGCAATCACTGTTAGAACTGGAACAAATGCCATTAATAACATCCATACAAGCATACTAGACTCCTTCAATAACTCCCAAGTTTTCTATATTGAATCCCTTATTTATTAAATACTGGGTAAAATTTTCCAATTCGTTTATATCATTAGAGTCTAAGCAGTACAATCCTCTATTCATTCTTATTACTAAGAATCCATGTTTTGTACCCATACCCATTGATTTCATCTTTTTCTCTTGCACCAAATCTGCCTCACCTTCATAATACTTTTCAATCCAAAAGCAGTTTTCATAGTCATGCCTAAACACTACTTTATGTACAACTATGTTTTTTGGTATTTTGCAATGTATTGCTGAGTTTAAATAATACCTATCCCAATGTCCAAAGAGTACAGTAGATGCACATACTAATCCAAATATGGTTGCTATTAATAATGATTGTAGAGTTGCACTAGCCCCTATTCCAAATACCTCTATCATTGTTATCATTACTATTATAACGAGTACCTTGTGTTTGTTTCTTGTTACATACCTTATTTCATAACTTAAGGGTAGATACTTTTCCATTTTTAAAATTCCTTTCAAAAAATTTATAATTATATCTACCCTAAGTTAAAATAAATGCTAATTATTTAATTCTTTTGCTACAACAACTTCTACTAATGGTAGTTGTATAGTTGTACCACTACTAGACTGAATTTCCATTACTCCTCTGTATATTCCATATATTTCTTTAATATCTCCTGAGCTTATTTCTTCCTCCAAGTTGTACTGTATCATATATGAATTACTATTATACCCTACACAAATGTAATAATTACTAACATTTGTAAGTTCCTCGTAAACTTGTAACTTCACCAATATAGGACTATCAACATAAAACTCTGGATAATCAGTCAATTTCTCGTATTCAAATTCTTTACATAATGACCTAAATTCTGTTGTATTATTCACTCTTACTTTCTTATTCTTACCATCATATTTATATTGATATACTTTCTTTGGCTCAGTCAAAGTTTCTGTTTCTACTTCTAAACTTATTTCTTTGTTGCTATTCGATGTCTTTGATTTATTACTCCTTGCAATATCACTCCCTAGTGTAAATAATCCATAAAGGCATAGTACTATAACAACAAATACAAAGATATCTATCAACTTTTGTTGCATATATTGCCTCCCTCATTAAATGTTTATTTTAAATCTTTTCATTGTACTTCTTATTCACAATAGAATGATTCTACATTATTGGTATCCATACTGCTTCATTAAATCATCCATTATTTTTTGCTGCTCTTCTAACTGCTTAGCTGTTTTTTCGTTTAAATCATCCATGATTTCTTGCATCTCTGCATCGTATATACTATCAACTATGCTGTCAGCTTCTTCCTCTGATAATAAGTCTATATAGTATACTTCTATTGTAGGTGCATCATTTCTAACATCTAATACTGATTGTGCTTCTATTGCACCCATATAAATTCCATATGCTGTTATTACATCTTCTGGAACTAACTTGAGTTCTTGTTGGTATTTTATAATATACTTATCTCCATACCATCCATATGCATCTGGCCCATTGCATCCCCAATAATATTCAGGATTATTAAGTTTATTTTGAACCTGCACTGTTATTTTTATAGGTTAACCTACATAATCATCTGAATACCTAATTAAATCTGCATAATCATAAGTTTGGCATTGTGCCTTAAAATCCTCTTCTGACTGTTGAGAATTTGAAATTGAATCTTCTAAACCTTCACTTCCACCGTGAATTATTAGCTTCCCATCCTCATCTAGCACAGCACTGAAAGAATCTGCCCCACCTTCATTTTCTACAGCAGTTTCACTTATATTTTCTTCTACAGTATTCTCAACCTCAGTCGTAGCCTCTTCTGTATTACTTGCCTCAGTCTCATCAATAACTTGAGTTGATTCCTCTGTACTTTCGTCATATGTATTCTGTACAAATGAACCAGATGTATCATTTAAACTGCTATTTCCTATTTGGTTTGTTACATTCATATCTGTACTTGCTTCAGTTGTTATGCTATTCTCTTCAATACTATTGGTATCTTCATTATTGGTTGATACAGCTATTGCCAATACCATAACCAATGCAATGCTTATAACTATACCTATTATTACAGCTATTAACATCCCTGCCTTGTGATTCTTTCCACTGTATAAGCTATTCAAATCTTCTTGAACAAATACTGCTATCCAGCTTCCGAACAACACTGAAAGTATTATGTACTCTACTGTAACATTCTTGTCACTTCCTTGTTGCTTATTTAATTCATTTATTCTATCTGCCATTTTTACACTGTATATTACACTTATAACTCTACTTAGTATACCGCCAAACATTGAAATAATCATCACTGGCAATGATACTAATAGTACTATTATTCCTGTTCCTATGCTATGTATTGGCTCTGCTGGTATAATCGACATAATCACAGCTAGCACTATTACTATTACAATGACTATCGCTATTTTGATTGCTCTGCTCTTCCATTTATCATTATCTATACTTACTTTCTTATCTAGTAGAATATTTGTATCTTTCAGTGTTAAAAACATAACTACAAAATTTGATATTCCGCATGTCACCAGTGATATTAGCAGTAATAACCATGAATTTCTACTTTTAATAAGTTTCCCTTCATAATTGTTACCTCCCCTCTCATATTGAGGTGCTCCACAACTTGGACAGTACTGACTATCATTTGGTATATTCTCACCACAATTTCTACAAAACATACCTATCCTCCTAAATGTTCAAAACGCTACTATAGGTGTTATTGATATACAGTAATAGGCAAAACCAAATACACTGCCTATTAGCCATTGGCATAAATAATTACCTATGTTCCAACTGTAATGTCCTTGATTTGATTTTCTAAAATATAAATCATTTACATCCCTTTGTACAGATGCCCATGCACAGCCACAAAATAATAAACTGGTTATTACGTACTCAAAAGTCACATTCCTGTGTATTCCTAACTCTCTGTATGCCCGGTTAATTCTTAAACTTGTCATAAACATCCAATATATGTTGTATAAATTCCAAGTTGAATATAGCATAATTGCACACATGCTACCACTTATACAAGAGTCATCCTCCGTTACTATACAAACATCTTCAGATAAGTCGCTTGCCCATTTGAATGGATTCAACTCCCATGTGTATGGTCTAAAAATCAGCTTTGGAAATCCTGCTACCCATTGAATCATGTTTGATAAACATGCATTTGTATTTTTAGGCTGTATTTCATTTATATTATACTCTACATCCTTAGTAATACCAATGTTACTTCTCTTATTGCTAGTTATCTCATCATTCAATGCTTGAATGTATTCACTGTATTTAGCCTCATCTTTTAACTTGACTCCGCATTTAGTACAGAACCTATCATTATCCCTTACCCTATTTCCGCATTTTCTACAATACATATTTTTCCAATTCTCCATGTAATAAAAATACACCCACAGTAGAAAAGCCTACTATGGGTGTATCTCTATTCCTTATTTACTTTACAATATGAACCTTTTAAGTTGTTGGAGGAGTATACCCCCCCCCCGGCAATATGTCTATTCATTTTTTAACCGCCTTAAAACTTATTAAGTTCGCTCTGAATCAGTGCCCATGAAACTAACTGTAATCCACAAATACCAAGAATCAGATAAAGAATACCATTACTTGTACTCTGTCCATGTGCTACGTCCAGCTTAGCTCCTGCCTGATATAACCAATACAGTCCATAGATGCCACAAGTTACAATAGTCAATAGCAAGACCATTCCACCTGAGGTTCCATTCTGTGTATTGGATACTGTATTCACATCATTAGCCATGCAATATAACCAATACAATCCATAAATACCACAGGTGACAATTGATAAAAGAATACATACAACAATGTTTCTATTCTGTACCATGAGTCCCCTCTCCTTTCCGATTGAATTAACAATCAAATTTAAAATTTATATAATATTATCTATATAATGCCTGTATCAAAGATTCTTATAATTTAATCTGTTATATTCACTTTTATATCAACATTTCTAACAGGAACGTAACCACTAATTTGATATATGAAAAATGCCTTCAATAATCTCTTTAAACTTGCCATTACATTGTCTGTTAGATTCTTCCACTTTATTTCCTTATATCTAACAACCGTTCCTCTTACTCCTAAACCGCTCTCCGTAATTTCCAGGCTCCTGATACTGTCAAAATAAATGTTGTATTCCCCTGAAATTAGCTTTGCTATATTTCCATATGCCTTATCATATTTAGGTGATATATGTTTGTCTGATAAATATACTCTGTATTTTTTCAAATACTTAAATGATATATTACATTCTATGCTTTCATCTGCCCAGTTTACAATTTTTCTAACAAAGTCGTTAATCAGTACTCTGCCATCTCCATAGTCTGACTCTCTGATATTAATAACTACTTTGTGTATATTTGATGCTGTAATGAATGCTACAGGCCTATTTCCGAATACCTCTAATGTATTTATACTAACACCATCAGAAATTCCTAATCTACAGGGTGTGTACATTTTTAATCTGTTTATCTTCATTGAAGAATTTATCTGATACCAAAATTTATCTGATGATACAGTAAACTCTTCTAATTGTCCATTAAACAGCACAACTATGTTCGCATCTGAATCAATCATTATGTGTACTTCAACACCATCAATTACTATTGATTCATCAAGCTTTCTGTTGCTTATCCCCAACATTCTGAATGTATTTTCTATATTTCTTAAATGCACTTCTAATTTTTCTTCAAACATTTACATTACCAAGAATAGTAAAATTAACCCAAAAACTACAACTATACCAGTGAAAACTATTCCCATCATTACAATAAATACAATCCAAAACTTCCCTGATATTCCGTCATTGACTACCCTGACATTTTCTATATTATTTGGGTCATATATCAATACTGCTGTTTTTCCTTCTGGATTTTTAAACCCTCCATACCCTGCTGTTGACCAACACTCATGCTCTATTCCATTTTCATCCATGAATCTTATTCTATATTTTTTGTATGTTCCACGATGATGCCTTGTTCTTGAATAGTATTCTTTATATTCACCAGTATATACTCCAACTGCTTTGCATGTTAATTTTTTCTTCCCCTTCTTATTTGCTCTAAGCACTAGAACCATCATTATAATAAATGTAGTTATAATAAATAATGCTGTGATTGCAAAGAAAGCGGCAATACCAAATAACTCTATCCATAGGGGACTTAGCAATACCAACAGCAGTAAAATTGCTATAATTACAATTACAATATACTTACTATTTTTCATCTCATGAACCTTTCTATTATAGAGTTAAAATCCATCTTCATGCATCTATAACAAGTATAAGCGGCTAATACTAATCCAGCTGTTCCTATGAGTATATTAGCTGCGCTAAGCGTATTATTTCCATGTATGAACGCCATGCTCAATGTGTATAGAGGCAACACTGATGCAATAGCCATAATTGTTAAAATTAGATATGCTACAATCAATCCATCACTGTAAAATGCTCTTGTAAAAACACTAGGCGTATACAATACATCTACTATGTAATGCCTATCTCTAAGTGCCCTTACCAAATTTCCACCATGACGCTCTTTAAATATAAATCTATTACTTCTAGTATTTCTATATGTTACTGTAACCCCTAAATATTCGTTTCCTACACCCTCATATATAAACACTTTTTCAATTTTATTTGAATCGGCATTTATTATATTTGCCACTTTATTTAAAGTTGTATCAATATTCCACGAATATTCCCATGAATCTTCTATATAAAATACGAGCATAGATGATAATAAAAGAAATAACACTTGTGTATCTAAACTTACAACTGGCAGTGTAAGACTCACACAAATCAATACTACCAATGCTCCTTTTAAAATACTTGAGTTTACTTTTCTTAAAATATTGTACTTCATCTTATCTCCCGTTATTCAAACCAAATCCTATGACTATCTTGTAGTGGTTCATCTATATCTACTTGTATAGGATTCCAATCTTTTACTACTACTTTCTCATACTTTCCACCAGGTATTCCAAGAATTATTACCCTGTCACCAGTTGTTTCACTTTTTCTTGAAAATACTATATAGGCATCCTCAAGATATTCGTATCCCTCTCCTTTATCATTGTCTATGGGCAAGTAAACCCATCTCTTTGTCCCAGTGAGAACTGATATTTGCTCCCACTCGTCATATAGTGTATAAAGCTTATTCAACCAGTCTCTTGAGAACAAAGTGCTCACTTTTATTGGTTCCATCTTAACCTCACACGTACATAAATATTCCGCTTGCTATCACTCCAAGCACCATCAATACTACTAATGTAAATGCTACTATTCTTGCAAGTTTTGTTCTTTTCATAATGTTCTCCCTACAATTTAATTCTCAGCTTTTCTAAACTTGTCCCAGGATTTATAATTTAACACATCTCTGTACTTCATCTGTCTACTCTCATTAATTAATGCCAAATCTTACAAATCTAACTGAATGTTTGACTGAACTATACTGAATAATACTTCTTATGTGTCCCTCAACAAGCTTACCCATTAGTTCTATTGATTCCATATCCAAATCTTTAAGCTTAAACTCTTTTATCCCATCTGTGTATGTAATCTTAATTGCCCCTCTATTTAAAATTATCTCTGTTTCTACTCCTTTATACCTATTGTCTCGTAACCTGCTAAATATCTTCTTATATTTATCTCTTGTGAATCTCATTAAAAGTAATTCTGAATCTGTATTATACAGATTATAATAAATGTATGCTTCTGCATCAGCTGTTCTATTCTCTTTATTAAACAATTCCTGTACATCTTTCATAAATTTATTGTCAATCACCAAATGATTTTCTAAATGAATATGTACCTCTTTTATTGCACAAGTTATTCTTAATTGGTCTAATCTATCATAAATATGTAACTGCTCTACAATATGCTTATTTCCCAATATAGTAATCTTATTTACATCCTTGTCTACATGCAACTCTTTAATTGCTCCATCAGAGTTTAAATATACTCTACAATCATCTACACCTGTATAAAATTTATTGATCTCTCCCCTTAATACTTTAATATAGACTCTTCCATCTTTAGTGAGTACAGCCTCACCAGTTGCATTGCCATTTTCAAAATCTAACTCTTCAGTATATCTTTCTATACCAAGCATCTTTGAGTATGCATTAAATTTTTCTCTCCATTGAGTAAACTTTTCTTCTGTGTTTATATCTTCATATCTCATTTGATTTACCCATGTATGAATGTCACTAAATTGATATTTATTTGCTCTAATAATCCTCTTAAATAATTATCCAGCAGTCTATATAGACTCTGAATATCCTTTTCGCTCAACGTATTAGTATATAATGTGTATATTTTATATCCTTTGTGAATCTCTACTTTACCAGAACGTAACCAAACTAATTGTACTTTTTTATCAATGCGAATATTTCCGATTTTATATATTTCGTCTATCCTACTTCTAGTAATACCAGTTACTACTGTATCTATACAATAATATATAAAAAGCTGAGTTGTTACTGAACTTTTAAACATTTTAACAAAATAATATCCAAAATCTGTGTCAATATAAAACTTTTCATTCATGTGCATGTGTAACTCTCTTACATCAATTGAACTTAGTACTAATGAGTTGATATTATATATATATGCATTTTGTCCACTATTCCTGGACAATAACTTGATATTTTTATGTACTCTGCTTCTTCCTCCACATACAAACTCTCTATGTGTACGTCCCTTCCAAACTCAACGCTTGCCTCATCCGTTTTTATGTGTAACTCTTTAGCACTTCCTGATTCAAACTCTGCATAAACTCCTATACTATCCAGTGATTTTTTAATACAAATCTTACCCTCTAAATTTTCACCTTCTACTGTTAGCTTTTCTGTATACTCATTGACTCCCAGAATATTCATATATGATGTCACTTGCTCTTTCAATTGGTTAAATTTATTTCTATCTGACAATACTGAATATTCCATTTTTTATAATTTCCCTAAATCATCTTTAGAATTTATATCAATGCTTACTAACTGATTTGTTCCAACCATTCTCTGTAAACAACTGATTCCTGCTTTTGCTGGTTCTTCTCCGCCAGTTGATGCACTGTATTTTGTTAATACTACTGGCCTTATTCCAACTTCAAATAACCCAACTGCTATCTGCATTACACTTCTGTCTAAATCTACACCTGCTATAAAGACCTTCTCTGGAATTTCCCCATTATTTAATTGCCTTAGCTTCTGTATTAAGTCTATCACATTGCATCCATAGGAGAATCTGTCTATTACTACATTGGCATATTCCACTATTCCACATACAAGTGACCTTCCCTGAACTGTTCTTACATCTGAATATCCTAAATATTTCTCATATGTACTGTTATCACCCAAAATAAACCTTGTTGCTATCACTTTATCAAAGACCCTATTACTTAATAACTTTGATAGCTTGTTCTTAATCTCCATTGTTTCCGGAGTATTCATGTTTCCATTCTGCATGTCCACGACTATAATAATATTTTTCATATTTCTCCTTACAAATTAAATGGGTGCAACAGCAATCCATTGCACCCATTTACTATTCTTAAAATCCGTTTGCTGTAGCTGCGTATTCAGCTTGTTCAGTTGTAAACCCTTCAAACTCCATCTGATTAATTGCACTATCTCTTGAATCAAAATCAATATCGCTCTCTAAATATCCTGCCAGACATTCAGCCGCTTCCTCATTCCAATTAGGTTGAATATTATTCATAGCATAATTAATATTATCTTGAGTAAAGCTATGATATTCAAGCATACCTATTAAAGAATCTACTGAATATCCACCATCATCATCTGCTAACAGCTGGTTTGCGTAATCTAAAGCCATACCATCCCAGTTTACATTGTAATTGTTAAGTGCCATTTCAACTTCTGCTGTGCTGGCACCCGAAGAGTTTGCTGCACTTTCAATAACGCCATCTCTACCATAATTGTATCCCAGATAAGTGTCTATCCAGAACTCCACTGTACTGGAATCTTTAGTACCATTCAGTGTGTAGTTGCTACCTGAGGTTGTTCCAGTCTGACTCTGATTTGAACTGCTTCCAGTGTTGGATGAATTACTTCCAAAGCTTCCAGAATTACTACCTAGTGAACTCTGTCCACTATTTGAACCACTGCTTCCAAAACTCCCTGAGTTTTCACCCAGTGAACTCTGTTCACTACTTGAACCACTATCTCCAAAACTTCCAGAAGAACTTGTAATTGAATCTTGTCCAGCGCTTCCAAAACTTCCTGAATTATCTCCCAAAGAACTCTGCTCACTACCTGAACTACTTGAGTTGCTCGCTCCACTTCCAAAGCTTCCAGATGCATCACTCAGTGAACCCTGTGTTGAATCTGTTGAACTACTCGAATCATTTCCCCAGTACTCATTCCATTCTTCAGCAGTAACTTCTTCACCATTAAGTGTGTAAGTCATATCTACACCTTCCATGTTAGATGCCATGAAGAATGTAAAAACAAACACTGCTGCTCCTACAATAATCCAGAATCCCCAGATTCCTAATGCAATTTTTGCACAGGTGTGTTTATGCTCTTGGTCTCCACGAACCAAATCAATGATAGCCAAAATGATACCAATAGCCAATAAACATCCTGTTAATGATAGAATCATTGCTGCTATTCCTAACCCAGACTGTTTTCTGTCGTCGTACATTATCGAACCCTCTCATTCTTTAAAATTTTAATTTATATTAAATATCTTCGCTGATTAAAATTAAGACTTCTTCACTTCTAAGTAGCAATGCAACACATGCAATACGTCCACTTCTTTAAATTTTACCGTTGTCGTTGTTGCATAATCTCCACTCTTATGTAAATAAATTTTATATCTGACTCTTCCCTCAAATGCATATATTTTTATATCTCCGTCTATGGTAACTCCCTTCCATCTGCTGTTAGCCGTAAATAATATATAACTTTCATTCAAAGTCTTAATATTACGACATTGAATGTTTATAATATCATGTCTAGCCTTGATTTGCTCAACTAAACTCTCAGCCACTTTGACTACTTCTGATGTTTCACTTCCACAGTATACAGGTAGATGCTCTATGCTCATACCTTTACCTCTTAGTATGAACTTATCTCCACTGATATATCCTGTGCAATTTACAACTTGTCCTGAACCTACTAAAAATGCTACTTGCTCTTTAGTAAAAACTACATTATGTCCACCATCATCTAAGATGTATCTTATTCCATCATTCTCTTCAATCTTTCCAACTAACTTGTACATTTCTTTCATCTCGTTGACCTCACCTTCCAAACCACTCGTCCAAGTCATTCCAAAAATCATTCCATTCTCTGCTTCTAGCTGATTCCACAATTGGATACACTGACTTTCCTTTAAATTTTACTTTTAATAACTCCATCCGCCTCTTCTTAAATGATAATTCCTCAGCGTTTACAGTGAAGTAAACATTTAATATCTTTCTGTATAAATTTTCATCTATGCTTCCTCTATTTAATCCTGATATAGTTTGATTTTCTTTGTTTAATATGATCACATTGGTTTTTGTTAGCTTTAATATTGACTCACCGCCAAAGAATATCTTCCATCCTCTTTCTCTTGCTAATTTCTCTAATTTTATACTTAATCCCCAATTCTGTAGATACCCATTTGCTATCCAGTCTATATCTTCATCACAATCTAATTCATTAAAATCCCAAATGTCTTTAGATAAATAGAATATTCCATCCTTGGATGAGGGTACACCAGTTATGATGTACCCTCCAGTAATGTATCTTTCTGATTTAGAAGCATCCATTGAATCATAGTGAAGTCTGTAAACTCTTAATCCAGAGAAATGTATTTGACCAACTGTACTTCCATCTTTCATTGGTTGTATATAACAATCATCTACTTCCATATTTGCATTTATGGTGATTGTCCTTCCATGATTAGGACATGGAACCATCAATGTGCCAATTCCATCTGACCATTGAGGTATTATTTCTAAATCTGCACATGTTCTGTTTGGATAGAAATAAACTAAGGCTCTGTTATACACGCTTCCTGTTGGTCCAATGTCATTCTCAAGAGTCTCACTTGCCTCTTTTGTGCCTGTCATCTCCATGTATTGTCTTACTTCTAAAGACTTATTATGCAATTTCTCTGGATTAAATAATTCACTTACTTTCATATTCTCATCCTTGCTTGATTCTGGTTCTAAACTCTGTGATTACTCCATCTACTGTGCCATCTCCAGGTATCTCTATATCTTCATCATCTATTATGTACACCTTACCATCTACTTTGATTACTTCTTTTGTTCCATGTACATAAGACCAATAGAAGCTGTCTCCAGTAATTGTGAAGTCTACATCGTAATATTTCTTTGGGTTTATATCTCCTATATACTCTGGTATATAGAATTTTCTTGTATGGTCAAATTCAGTTGTAATAAGTCTATCTAACCCATCTATTGCATCTGGATTAAGTGCTAAAGCCTCATCATTTACTGGATTTAATCCATCATTATGTTGCTCATAATACTTATGCAACGTATCATCAAATTCTACTTTGATGTCTGTTACATTTCCCATAGGAGTTGTTTTATATCCACCTTGCTCACCTGGAATTAATATTGTCTCAAGCGTGACTACTGGTGTGTCAGCCTGCAAGTTGAATTTATTCTCTCTATGCCATGCTTCTTCTGCTGTTTCATCTTGGAATCTCAAAGTTCCTAATGTTCTGTTTAGACTTATATTTACTGTTAATACTTCTTCCCATACTGCATATAAGTTCTTATTTGAATCTATAGTATATGTTGTTGTATGTCCATTGTCATAAACTATCATGTTATCATTCGGTAACTTTGCTCCATTTGATGTACTCCAACCTAAGAACCTATAAAGTTGATTATTACTGGTACTTTTCGTTAGTATACTATTTTTACCATTACTTATTACATTTCCATAAGCAAGAATTGTACCATTTTGAATGGTATACTTTGGAAGATTTGCTGGGGTTCTTCCACCATTTATATTGAATGTGTACTCTTTTGTTGAGTTATACACCGTTGCACTTAGCCTAATTGGATTTGAGTTGTTATTATACTTACCACCTGATAAATTAAATATTAAACTCAAATCCTTCTTCCATAGTGCATACATTGGAACATTTCCATCAGGAGTTGTAGTTAAATTAACTACTGTTTGTTGCTCATTCCAATTAGGTGTCGTCTGCTCTGGAGTTTTACCCCAACCAATGAAATCATATCCTTGATTCTGGGTCTCTCCATCCCATTTATCTCCCTTTTCTCTATCAAACTTTGCTGGAGTTAATTTTTCAGGATGGTCATACCTTAATTCTTGGGTGTATTGCTCTCCAACCTCATCTGTATTCCAGTTATCATTACCCTTAAACACAACATTGTATCTAATTGGCTCCCAGATTGCATATAAATTTATGATTGGTCCATACTTGTTTCTTAAAGTGATACAATCCCATGTTGAACCTACTCTTAAAAATTCTCCTGTATATTTAACTCCATTTTCTCCAACTGCACTACCACCAGCTTTGGCTCCACTCTGTATATTCCATCCTGCAAATTTATATCCGACTTTACTATATGCTGTATCTCCTAAACTTGCATTGCTGACATTATTCTTTATAGTAAGACTTTGTCCCTTTACAATCACTTGAGGATTTATGTTACCTACCACATGTGTTGATGATGTATCATTATATACATTCAAGGTAGTATCATTACCATAGTAATTTACTACAACTGCTAAAGGTATCTCAAATGTTACTGTTGCTCCCAAGTTTCCTGCATTGTCTATAGCTGCTATATGAAGATATCTACCTTGGTCATTAACATTTATCTTAATCTCTTGTGAAGATGTAAATGTATGTGATGTTGTTGCAGTTCCACTTGGATTTGAGTCTATGTAATAATGATATCCCTTAACACCAGATATACTAATACATTCTAGTGGAAGTGTCTCTTTTAATTTCTCACCTGTATCGGCATTATAAGATTCTACTTTATGCCAGTATTTTGTTCCATTATCATCTGGCTTACTATAACTTATAATAAAGTACTGGGAACCATCTGGGTTAGTTCTTCCATCAATATTCAAATTATAGGGAGTATTAGGAGCTGCATTATCCCAAATCTTGACTCCATTCATATGATTTGAAGTAGTAGTTGAATCATTGAGCTGTACTCGTGCTTTTCCAAGTCCTCCATTTTTACCAACTAAACTTTGCCAATTGTACACTTTATTTAGATTTACATGTCCAGTACCACCAGCACCACCACCGTTTTTATCTCTTGAAGAGGCTCCGCCTATCCAGCCACCGCCTCCTCCACCGGCATCAGCTGCTCCTTGTCCTGATCCACCTTGTCCAAAACTTGCTCCTGCCCATCCTCTTTGTGAACCATCAATGTAGTATCCCATACCAGCTGCTCCCCGTGAACCATTTGTACCAGGAGCAAAACCACCGCCATGTCCACCAGCACCATCTTCAGTGGGATGGTCTCCTGTATCAGAACCACCTGGGTCGTCTGAACCTCCACCACCACCTGCGACAATTAAAACATCATTCTGATAATTATAATAATTAGCTAAAACTCCTCGATTATTATTCAATGCTATGTGAGTGGCTCCACCGCCACTACGTCCACCGCTTCCACCTAAACCTCCGCCGTTATATGCCCATCCACTTTGTCCACCGCAGACTACATATAACACGTCTCCACGTTTTAATTCTACTAATCCGTATGTGTATCCACCAAGTGCCCACCAGCCGCAGTTACCACCAGCCGCACCCCACACATCTATCTTATATATTCCATCTGCTGGAACATTATAAGCTTGAACATTACCGGTATATCCGAAGTCTTTTACCATAGTTGGTATATGATATCTAGCATCTTCAGCAAGAATAGCTGGATACCAAGTTTGTGCATCCTTTGATTGGTATACCTTATAATATTTATTTAATTCATCCTGTTGTCCAAAAGTTAAATTGAGTCTTGTATCTGCTACATACTCTTGTGTTAATGTTAGTGTTGCTAAGTTTATTGCTCTTATTGATACTGGCTCAAAACCAGTTGTTAATGTATCTCCATTTACTGAACAATCTCCAGACAGTATTTCCCATTTCTCAAACTGATATCCAATCTCATAAGTTGGTCTAGGAATACTAACTTGACTAAATGCCTCAGCTTTAAAATTAGTTGATACATTTCCACTATAACTTGCTCCAAGTCCTGCTTGTACTGTTACATCAACATATGCTTTTCCAACGTATTCTATTGTACAATACCCATCGCCAACATCACTTCGCTTTGTTTGAGTTGACCCCACAAATCCTGTTAATGTCTCGCTTATTAAAGTGGAACCTGCGTTACCGCTATAAACTCCACTCTTTTGTCCATAACCTCCGTACCAGCCACCGCCACCGGCTCCACCATATCCTTCATGTAAATATTCTGTTCCTCCATCTGCACCAATACCTAATGCGTTACCGTATGTATACTCAAACTCATTTTGATGCTGAAACCAATCCAGATAATTTTCCCAATTGCTTCCTTTTCCACCACCGCCACCTGCTACGAATAATCTAGATTTAAGTGATTCATCATTATTATAAGCAGCTGTACTCGCACCATCTGACTGATTACTCCACCCATTTGCACCAGTGGCTCTAACAGTTCTTATATCTGTTGCTCCACCACCGCCACCAGCACCATTATGTCCTTCTGCTCCACCGTTAAACGCTCTGCCTGAATCTTGTGATTCTATCATCTTTCCACGCTGTCCAACATAAATATAATATGTTGTTCCAGCTCGTACGTTAACGTTAACAGTTATTAATGTTCCAGTTGTATCTCTTATATGCCTGTCACCTTGTGGGTCAGTAACTAACGCCCCACCACCACTTGCTCCAGCTAAGGTGATTCTATACTGTCCAGTCTCAGGTGCTGTCCATTGCTGATAACTCCCAGTATAATTGTATCTCCAGCTTGTTTGAGAAGGTGCTGCCTCAACTTTTAGTGTCTGCCCCCACCCACCCAAATTCATGACGCTTGTCAATATCGCTATATTTAAAAATATGCTTGTTAATCTTCTTATTAATTTCACTCTTAAACTCCACCTTTCTGTATTCTACTTCTTTATTGATACCCACATGCCCATAATGTATATTCCCCTAGTTTTATGTTCATATACACTAAATGTTTCCTGTATAAACTCTTTTAGCTTGTCACGGTTGAATAGTAAGCTCACTTTCATATAGTTATCTCTTCCCCAAAAGCAACTATCTTTTTTAGCCTCTTACTGTCTTTGACAAATGCTCTAAGTATATCCACACATATGTCATGTTTATCTTTAGATTGTACCATGTCTGTCCACTTATCAATATACTTAAAACTCTCATCATGTATAGTTATCTTGTTGGAATTGGTTCTTATTCCTAATGGTTGACTTATATCAACTCCCCAGTTCTTCGCCCAATCTTCATGCTCTGTAAGTGTAACTTCCTTAACTTGAACCCAATCTATAGATGGGTCTAGTATAATACACTCTACTCTTCTTCTTAAAACATTATCTAAGTATACATTTCCTGTCTCAGAGAACAAATGTAAATTTATCACTTCTGTTTTATATATCATTTGCTCCATATTTACACAACTGGATGCTTCGATAAATAAATTTTCTATCTCTATATTCCTGTTCCCAAATCCAGCATTGTATTGACCAAAGCCTCTTGGTGTTTGTATATAAACTTCTTTAAATTTGCCTCTAACTGCTAAATCCTCTAACTTTAATATTTCTGGTAAGAATAACTCTTTAATATCAACTGGTCTAATATTACATATCAAAGACAGTTCATAATTTTCTTTCGACCAATTAAGAACTAAATGGGAGTATTCATATAACTCACCAGCTGTACCTAAATTATTCTTTAACTCTATAAATATATCTCTATCTCCATACTTTTTATGGAATGCTTTAAACTTCTTTTCAATCTGTGATTTATTAAATAATTTACCTGACTTTATCTTTTCATCAAATTTTAATGCAAAATTTATTGCCATGATTCACCCTCCTAAATGTATCATCACTCATCAGCATCCCCTATATCCTCTGATAAACCCATCATCTTTCTGTATTCTTTTATTTATCGTCAAAAATAGCACTCACTCTCATCTGTATAGCCTCTCATTGCTAAATACTATGATAAATCTATCTGGTTTTGTCAGTCTCCATGGGTCCTTCTCATCTATATCTCTTCTTATTCTATGCTCAATTAATGATCTTAACATGCCACGAATACTGCTTATATCTGATAACTTTATTGAACATCCACGTCCTTTAAATGTTATCATGACTTTATCTTCAACTACCCTGATTTTATCTACATCTTCAAAGCCATTTACCATATTCAACTTTCCCACACTTTTAAGTATACAATAAATACAATACTCTAAATCTTTTATCCTTGTCTGTAGATACTTGTCTGACTTAAACTCTTTATATACCAATAACGTTTTTGATGACCATACCTCTGGTACTATCATGTATATTTTTCCTACACTTGCTCTTGTGAAAAATTCTTCTATCTTTCGCTTTGAGAATATGCATCTCTTTCTAAAGTGTAAGTACATCTTATTTGTCCAGAATATGCGCCCAACATCACATCCTTCTGAAAATGCATGTCCGTTCATTATATGTAATTCATCTATTTGAGTTTCATCATCTGTTCTGACACTGGTTACATCTCTTACATCTGTACCAACAATCAACTTATTAAGTCTGGATTTATGAATGGATACTTTAATATTACCTTGATTAATATTAAAGTCTCCTGTTAATCCATAAACTGATACTTTAATTTTACTTTGATAAAGAATAAATTTATCTGCTAATTCAGAATTTGGTATTGGTGAGCTTCTATCAATCTTTGCCTCCAATACTCCTGGTACACCATTCACGTCTATGTCTGTTCTGTATTCACTCATCCCAAACATGTCCATGTAATGTCTTAACTCAATAATATATCTCTTTGATGCTTCATCACTGTTTATATCTGAATATCTCATCTATTTCTCCACTAAAATAAATTTTTTTTATTTATGCTTTAGACGACTCATTTACTTTCTTCTACTCTATGAAAGATAATATTATCTTTTAATGTCGCTTTAATTATTGAATCTTCTATTACACTATAAACTAAATCTTTATTCTTATCGCTTATTTCATCCCAGATGACTTCCCTTTCTTTAGACCTTAGATATTCTGTACCATCTAAAGTATATACCAATACACTTCTAATTAACCCTATTCTACCCCCACCCACTGTTAGACATAATATTTCTTCATTGCCTAATTGTTTATAATTAAGTGCGTCCAGTAAATCCCCATGATTTTTCTTTGCTTTGTCTAGTTCACAAACTCTCTTGAAACTATATATCCCATAATAAATATGATAACTTTTAGCTATCACCCTGTGTTCATTAATTATTCTTGACAACAAATTAATTCTATGACTATTTTCTAGGTGTATGTGTAATTCATCTACTTCCCCGACTAAACTCCCATACTCTTGGCCAATGTGCAATTTTTCTATTGCTCCACTCACGTGCCATAACCTATTACTTTTTTCTAAGTGTAATTCATCTATAACTATGTTTCCTTCAACTTTAATTTCAAGATTCTCTATATCAATACATAATTTTCTTATACGTCCACTCTGTATTTTTAATGTGTCTCTGTTCTCCCCAAACTTTATAGTAGCATATAAACTCTCATCGTCGAAGTCTATCAATACTTCTTTAGGTGTATACCCTAACATCTGCATATATTGGATTGTTTCTTCTCTCCATTTATTGTATCTTTCTGTGTTATTGATTTCATAAAAATTCATGCTCTCACCTGTCTAACAGTCTTGTTATCACAGCATGCATGGCACGCTAGTGTAAACATTTCTTCTCTAATAAGTTCCTCAAAGGCTTCTTTCATCCCACTCTTCATATTTTTATAACTCACCACAAATCCTGGACCATTAACAGTATAAAATCTGACTGTTCCCTTTATAACTTCAAGAAATACTACTATATCTGGGTCCGTTAAATAGCTACAAAATGTATACCATTTCTCATTGTTTCCGTAATTTTTAACTATTACACCTGTTAATGTTTCTATTGAATACTCCAGCAAAAATCTCTTTGCCATCAATCTTTCAAGAGCTGCTATTAAATATGTGTTTTTATTTGTATTTAGGTCATGCAATAATTCCATACCATGTGTAAAATTGCATTTTATTGCCTCCATATAACCCGTCTCTATATAATATAACTGCTCCATCATATTTAACTTCAGTAACTTAACTCTACTTTTACCACCTAGACTATACTTATAACAGCTGACCTTTGTTTCCTTGACCCCGTAATTCAATTCCAATTTACCTAACCTTACATCAGAGTCAATCCAAACATGTGTATCATCATCGTTACAATTTATAGCTAACTCTTTTGCGTTACCATATTCTATATGAATATATGTGTATCCTCCTGTAATAATAATCCTTCCTTCTAATTCATTTCCAAAGTCCAATTTCCCCTCATATTCATTGATTCCCATAGTTGCCATGTAATTCACCAATGCTTTAGTTCCATTTATTTTGTTTATATCTTTAAACTGCATAATGCATCTCCCTGATATTGTACTGTCTCTATATCATATTCCGAGTATATCCTAAACCTTCCTATTATGTCCTCATCAATCAAATTTATTATGATTTGCCTCAACTTATCTGATACTCCACTTATCTTTCTTAATGTCACTATCTTATTAATGTAGTTCTTAAAATACAATATTCCATTTTTAAGTTCTATTGTATTTATATCATCTTCTCCAAGTCCTTCTCCTATTTCTCGTATCAACATCTTTTTTACTGGTGCATCCAAATTCAACATGTATATTGTCTTTTTATATTCATTCAAATCATAATAAATCTTAATTTTTCCACTCTCACCTAATAATTGATACAGTTCAGTCGAATGCATCCAATCTGAAACTCTCAATCTTTCTATGTTACTATCAATTAAGTGCACCGTATTAGTATTTCCTTGAAATGACAATGTTTTTATACTATGTAGGCTGTCATACCCGTTTAATATCAAATTATCTATTTTAGCGGAATTTTCTAGTGCAATGCTAATACCTAACCTGTTATCAATATACAACTTTTCAGCATATCCAGAGCTTATAAAAGCTAATATGGCTACCTTATCCCCTGCCATCTTTAACCGCAAATCACCTTTTAAACTTCCTGGCAGTTCCAATTCTTCTGAAAATTTATTTATTCCTAGCATAGTCATATATTGAAGTATCTTGCCTATACTATCTTTGGCCCTTGACTCATCATTTATAACATTCCATTCCATAACTCATCCCTCAGCTAGTATCTTTATCTTATCTTGGTTTATTTTATATAATCTCCTGTATATTTTCTTATTTATTTGCTCTATAACTAACTCCTTTATTATGCTGTATTTTCTATCTGATAACTCTATAACCTTAATTTCCAACTCTGACGTATCATAGATACTAGCTTTTCCTTTAACTGCATTGATTCTAAGTGTACCTCCAATATTATATCTAGAATCTATTCCTAATGTGTTTATCACTTCTTCCCTATGCCCAGAGATATCTACAGTAAGGGCACCACAATATCTTTCTAATTTATACCTAATAGTGATTTTACTATCACTATGCCAAAAACTGTGTAATAACTCTGTTTCTTTCATTAATACGTCAAGTTGCCATACACTATCTATGTATACATATAAATTCTTGAAGCTTCTTATTGATAAACAATACAATTCAGATGTTTCTGTTAAGTTTAAATAAACATTATCTATTGAACTTCCATAATATAAAAAGAATACTGAAGGCGCTTCAGTATTTATAATTAAATTGCGTAAATGAACTCTTCCTGCTGTTACTATGCTTAGATTACCTACTCCAACCTCTAGTTTTAATTCCTCTAATTCTCCACTGACTAGCTTCACTTCTACTTTTTCTCTATCAGCCCTTATCCTTACTCTACCATGTAAACTTTCATTTCCAAATGTTACATCTTCGTATAAATCCCCTAAACCTAACATTTCCATGTATGGCTTTCTATTTTCTATTATACTTTTAATTCCATCTGGCTTATTTAATTCAGAAAAGTCCATCTTTAATCTCCACAGAAAGCTCATTCATACTATACTTGTACATATCTTCCAAATTGCTTCTTAAATTATCAACTTCTTTTTGAACCCTATTATCAATGTCATTATCATATCCACGTAGTTTAATCAATTCAATTAGACTGTTTCTATCTATATTTATACTGTATCTGCTAGCCTTAACTCTTCGGATTATATCCTCTATAACCATAATTCCAACACAGCTACCTATATTTATTTCAATATCTCCAACAGATTCATAAGCTACTACATAGGGAACCTTCTCAAAATTCTCTCTGATATTTATTACCAATTTCTCTACTTGACACTCTTCTTCAAAGATAACTTTTATATCACATTGGTCTACCACTATCTCATTGCATTGACCCTCTTCAAAATTAATTTGATACATTATATTCCTAAGTCTAAAAGTCCCTTTTAAATCTTCATAACGCATCTCAACACTGTCAGCGCCAAGCATCTTCAAATAGATTAAATCCTCTTTAAACTTTGCTTCATCAAATAAATCAGTGTATTCCATTTTAAAACTCCATGTTTACATCAGTTATTTTTACTGATAATTCCTTCAAGTTAAATTTCAAAGCCATTAATATATCTGATTTAATCTTATTTATAAATGTCTCATATAAATCTTCTAATATCGTCTTTGGTATCTTATTTAGGTCGATCTTTTTATTACGAAATTCTAATCCTCCTTTTATGATATATAAATTATGTGACGTGTTTTTATCTTCAATTACAAAATTCAAATTAGATTCTAACCATAAAATTGTTAAATCCTCTAATCCTCTTGTTGGAACTGTTCCAAATAATGAAGAAGACTCACACTCTATATTCATCTTGTTAATAACAAATATATACTGTAACCTCTTAAATTCATGTGCTATGAAATTAAATTGGTTTCCAATGTTCATGTTTAGTCTTTGTACAAATATTGCATTGATGCTTCCAGTGCGAACTGCTTTCATACCAGCTATATTCAATACCTCTATTTTATTTCTTCCATTACTTTTAAAATTTATACTGTATATCTCATCGCTGACATTACAAACTGCTACATTACAATTACAAAATCGTATAGTTATTATATCTTGGTTTATATCTAACTTATCTATATCTCCCCATATCTTTATCTCACACTCTTCATCTCTACCATCTAAATAAACTCCAATCTTACCTGTTACTCCACAGATATCTATATCATCTTCAAATCTCATTAGACCGCATATCTTCATGTACTGAGATGTCCTATTAAACCAGTCTGTTGCTTTTTGATTGTCATTGATATCATCATAGTTAATCACTTTAATTCTCCTATTTTATTCAAAATATCTAAAAATACTATTTGGAATATCTTTTTTGTATATCTTATATAATAACTCATCTGATAAATAGCTTAACTCAGCTTTCTCTTTTACTAATCCTGTTACAAAATTTGTGATGGTGACTTGTCCCTCACCTGATAGATGTATTGCACTGAAATCATTTGTGTCTATATTTAACCCATGCTTGCTCAAATCTCTTTTTAGAATATCTGAATATCCTTTACATGAATATAACCCACAAAGGTACTTGCATTTCTCATCATATTCTATAGAACCAATCTTTACACTTGATAGTAGTGCCTTCTCCAATTTGTTTGAGATTAGACTATCATTTCCACTGACATACACCTTATTTATTCTTAAACTCCCATTTGCGATGTCAAATATCATATGTAGTCTGCTATCTGTATACAACTCGTTTATATCCCATATACCACTATAGGAGTATATATTTCCCAAATCAAATCCTTTCTTGAACTTTGGTTGACAATAGCACTTATTGATTTTAACTTCTCCAGGTAGTATTACCCTGCTTGCTCCACCTGGTATGTACACCACCTCATATGCCTCTTTATGATTCTGAACTACCACGCCTTTAATTGTATACAAAAATATTGCTTCATCAAATAATTTTCCTGGCTCTCCTATATCATTTTCAATTGATATTTCTATGTTATATCTGTCCAATCCAGATAATCTAATGTAATCTTCAATTTCTTGTAGATATTGTTCTGTTTTGCTCTCATTAAATAAAATGCTTAACTTCATATAATTCTTTTTCCTGATATGACAAATTCTTTTAAGTTGCCAGGATATCTTCCCAGTGATTTGATGCACACTTCAACTGCTTTTAAAAATATTTCTCTTGGCATATTTCTAATACTATAGGTACTTAAATAATTTCCCTCATAATCTTGCATATAACAATTAACAAATGACCATGATATAATCAAATGTGCTTCTGTTGGAAATAACTGCCTTGCATACTTAGGTTCCATTATCTTATACTTATCTGGTAGTGGCCATTTAATATTTTTATCACAGATTACTCTGTTAAAGTCTAATAGCTTCCCGTCTAATGAGAAGTATCCATCAGGAGATGATAAATGCAACTCTACCTCATTGTTTATATAAGGATTTACAAAATTTCCTAGTTGATTTGCGCTACAATATATCTTTGAACATTTTATCATTAAACCTTGCATCTCAAATGCTGCTGGATTGGCCCATTTCCATCCGTAATTATTTGGCTGTATGTACAATTCATCTACTGTAATATTACCACTAAATTTTAAACTAAATGGATTTATACAACATGGTATGTAAACTTTATTGTAGTGTTTGTTTAACTTTTTATCATCTACTATGACTTTTTCACGCTCCCCATTGGCCATTACCCTCTTAAAAACTATCAATGTGCTTCCATCATATATTTCTCCTGGACCACCTATATCATTTTCTAATGGTATATGTAATCCTTTATCTATTCCCATTAGTTGTTGTAATTGCTCTTGTTCTTTTACATATGCCTCCAATTTATCTGAATTGAATAATAGACTTACTTTCATATGACCTCCACATTTACTGTAGCCCAACTTTCTCTATCCTTGATAAATTCCCTTATATATGCTCCAATCATATTTATAATGGCTTGCTTTAACTTGCCATCTGTTCTTAGTATCCTATCTTCCCTGTAACCTACAATTTTTACATGTAGATTATTCAATCTTATTACTCTAAATAGTATATCTTTATTATCGAGCCTCAATTCTATTTTCTCTGACACTATCTTTATAAACTCTTTGTACTCTTCTGTTCTTAACAATTTACTTTCAAGTGCTTTATTGTATATTAGCCAGTTATATAACTTATCTCCATTTATTTTAATGAAAAACTCATTTGCTGAAATATCAGTAGTTAAGCAGTTCAAATCTGCTAAAGCCATTCCATTATTTGTTAAGTCTAAAAACACTTTATCTACCTTTAATGCAGTTCTTATTGATTTATTTAAACATTCTGTTGATGACATTACAACCTCATGTATCCTGACTCTATCAATCATCGCACAGCTTACATTTAAACTTCTTATACTCTCATCTACCACTAATCTTCTTATATTGCCTCTCATAAGACATATGTCTATTATATCTTGTGATAGCTTAAATTCATCTACACTGCCACTATTAAACCATGCAACTGCTTTTACTTCATCATTACACAATCTTATGGTGATTTCACCCTTTAAATCTCCATGCTCTAAGTCTATTGTTGTGGTATTCATACCCATCAACACGAGGTATTTACTTATATTGTCTATGTATCTCTGTGCTTTTTCATTTGTATCTATTTCACTGTAATTCATGCTTATATCCAATCTAAATATATTGCTTCTTTACTTGAAACTTTGTTATGCAACTCTATGTATATTGCCTCAAGTATTATATCTAATGTTGTATCATTAAATTCTAATTTCTCTTTTTTAACTTTACCAAACTTACTTTCATATAATACATTAGCATTATTTCTGCCTATTTCCAAATTGAATATTCCATACTCTCCAATTGATAATAGCCTCATTAATTTATATTCCGCAACACTACCTGGTAATATTTTTGTCTCTAACCATCCTTCTTCATCTATATTGATGTGTAACTCTTTAAAGTGTATTGCTCCGCCCATGCTAAATGAAATCTCAGCTAACCTAGTGCAACTGCTTATGGTTAAATACAATTTATCAGTAAATATATCTACGCATTGGTCAAATGGCAATATTTCTTCAATCACTCTACAATTACTAAAATGGACTTCCTTGATATACCTATTTTGATTTGTCTCTACCTGTAATTCTGATATGTTATCTCCTATATAAAGTCTATCTATATCACATTGTTTAAGGTTAAAATGTATTTTATCCAGATTCACTCTAAGTTCATCTGCATATCCCCTAAGAACTAGGACTCCTATATTGCCTATCTGTTCATTCTGTTTGTATAATCTTAAATACCCAGTTAATTGTTTGTAATCTATATCAATGAGTCTATCATCTATTCCAAGTACCTTACTATAAATCTTATATTCCTCTAACCACTTAAGAAATTTCTCATTTGTATCAATTTCTTTATAATTCATCTTCATTCTCCACAAAGTAATTTTAATAAAGAGTTATAAGCACCTTTATTGATTTATTTATCCCTTTAACAAGTGTTTTTAAATCCCTTTTAAAGAGTTCGAACATCTTCGCTCTAATCTCTTTTGGTATGTCCTTTACTTGTATTGAAGTGCTGCTTAATCCACGTGCACCAAATTTTTTATAGTATACTGCAACAGTTTCATATGGAACTGTAAACCCTTCAATCTCTCCTTTTATATTCGCTGCCTTTCTTAAATATTTATAGCAATCATTTAATAAATCAGCGGGTAATTTATTATATTTTCCAGTGATTATCCACTCTTTTGATGCTCTAAGTGGAATTTTTAAGTGTAATACATTACAGTCTATGTTTATGTTCCTTATAAGACTTATCAATAATGAACTATAGAAGCATCCATCGTCAATTAGTACATCCACCCTATTGATTGATGCATTTCTTATGCCAGTTCTTCCTATTGTTTCTAAAGAATAGTTTAAATTCAATAGTTCAAGATTCTGTATTTTAACTGACTCCTTAAAATGAAGTGTATTTATTACTACCTTATCTGTGATTACTAAAGTGCCTATTGATGTATTCTCTATAATAGTATGTAACACAGATTGCTCAATGTGCATTTTCTTTATATCTATATCTTTAAACTCTATGCTTCCTTCTAAATCTCCGTTATTTAATCCTATATTTACTTGTACCAATTCTTCTTCAAACTCTAACTCTGTTGAATACTCACTTAATCCTAAAAGTGTTAAGTTTTTCTCTATGTCTGATAACCATTTCCTCATGGTTGCATTAGTTGAAACTTCACTGTATCTCATGTATTGTCTCCAAGTATAACTGTAGCATTATTTATTCCATGATGACTTAACATTTCTTTTATTGTCTCTTTTGCAATCTCTAATGCTAAAATCCTCACACTTTGTTTAGTTCTCTCTAAATCTATCACTGTTCCATCATAACACCATAGTGAAATCCTATCATCATTGATGCTTATTCTGTTTATCTCTACTGGTATATCTCTATATAATATGTACTTTAAATCATCCCAAAGGTCTTTTACTTTTTCTGTTGGTGTCAACCACATATTAAATGAATTTAACCTTATCTCCACACCACAACCTGCATATCTATCCATTCCATCAAATGCTCTTTCGTCTAACTTGACTTTTTCTTTTATATCAAACTGTACATTATTTGGATGTATAATGCCATGCTTCAAATTAAAACTGCTCAAAATTAATTTATCTACCACATCTTTACCAATGCAATGTATATTGCAATAGTTGTCTATTGACTCCAATGACAATTCTTTGATTTTAGCATCATCTTTAATAATTATACTTAAATCTCTGGTTGTCACTTCTAATCTATTTGTTCTGCCACATTCAATAGTAGCAACAACAGACTCAGTTGAGTCCAATACTAATGAAGTTGCTAACCCTATATCATAGCAACTGTCCTTAAATTCTAAGGTGTCAGTCTGACTATCTAATTCTAGCCGCCTTAGATATTTAGCATATCTTTCTTTCCATGAATTAAATTTTTTATCTGTATTTATCTCATTATAAAACATTTTTAATCTCTTATCTCCATGGTGAATTTTATTTTATCTACTAGACCTGAATATTCTATGTCATATAAAATATTATATTTAAACTCTTCCAGCACTGTTTGCCCTATTTCTTCTTTTAGACTGAAGCAACCATCATGCTCAATCCTGTTTTTATCAATATAATGTATATTTACTTTTCCATCCCTTATACTGACTTCTTCTATGTTAAACGAATCTTGAATCAACTCTTTTAATTTGTTAAGTGTACTTTTTCTGAATCTTTCTTCATTCATTCTGGTTAATCTTATTGATTTGGCTGGTACATATATGTTTAAACTACTTGATATTATAGACCCTGTTATAATGAGTAATCTATCTTTAAGAAACACACTTCCATCATTATAATAGATATCTAATCTATCAACTTGAATTGCTCTTCTTACGTAAACCTGTAAATTCTTTAATGCAAATGCATCTTTTATTACTATGTAGTCTATCTTATTATGCTGTGAAACTTTAAATAAAAATTTTCCTATCCCTTCTGATAGTATCAATTTTTTGATATGACAATCTATAAACCACAATCTTATTCTATCTTGGCATAGCTCAAAAGTATCAATCTCATTGTTTTCTATCACCAGATATGGATAAATATCATCTCTTTGTCTGTGTATTTCTAATTTACCAATTATCCCATTTATAGAAACTGCGTCCTCAAAATCTCTAATACCTAGCATATCTAAATAACATAATGTACTCTCAATCCATGCTTGTGCATCTTCATTTGTGGCTATGTCTTTATAATCAACCATATTTGTTAGTCCTCAAACTCTATGTATGTTCCAGAATCAATTAGATATTGCTTTAAATATATGCCCATTAAATACCTTAATAAACCTTCTTGCCTCTCTAACTCTTCTCTCTTAATTGACTTCAATCTTTTATTATCATTTCTTATTATTTTACAACTGCTATTATTAAATTCCATAATGTATTTATTATCAGAACTTACTGATTCTGGTGTTAATTCCCTGCTTAATTCTTTCCCATACTCATCTATAAGAAGTGGTTTGCTAGTTATCCATTTTACATCAGAACCTATCACTATTTTTTCTTTGTATCTACTAAGAATAGAATGTACTGCCATCACACCAGTAGATGATGACACATGTAATTCTTTCACTCCAACTGCTTTAGGAAAGAACCATGTAAACCTGTTGTAGTCACTTGCCATGCAGTAAAGCCTATTTATTTTTACACCACTTTCTACTATTACTCCACCAGGCATTTCATTCTTGCTATCTGATGGCTTTACAAAAAGTTCATTTATGCAAACATTTTTCATGTTTATCATAAAATATCTTCCCATTCCCAAGTTTGGTGCATATATCCTATTATATTTTCTGTATAGTGTAGCTTCATTTGAAACTGTAACAGTCACTTCATTATTGGAGTCATGTTCAACTGATATGTGAGCACCAGCATATAATTCTCCAGGACCATCTATATCATTCTCTAATATATCATCCCAGTCTGAACCTAGTCCAAGCATTTTATTATACTTAGAACGCTCAAGTGACCTTGTATCAAATTTAATTCCACTGAATAATTCACTTACCTTCATTGCAACTCTATCCTTTTCTTGAATCTTTTTAAAATTGTTTATATCCACTCCTCAAACCCTCAGTAAATATCATGCTATCTCTATCCTTAAGTGACTCGAAATGTTTTAAATATACCTTTAATAATATGCTCTGCTTCATTCCATTTATATTGAATATGCTCAGATGGTTGAACCCATAATTCCTCTACTTCAACTCCACTCATGTGTACATACATTACCCAATCTGGTATATAATCAGTTTTAACATGTTTTGACTCAGTATTAGTAAACCTACACCCATTGGACATATGTCCTTCACAATAGCAACATTGGAATACCGCTGACTCATATATCTCTCCAGTTTCACCAATATCGTTTTCAAAAGTAAACTCCATTACTTCTGATTGACCAAGCATTTTTGATATGATTCAGCTTCAGCAACTTTTGTGACTATCCTATCATAATTTAATATATCACTTACTTTTATCCTCATGACTCAACTCATTAACTCTGATTATATTTCCATTCTCTACGATTACACCAAATCCTTCAAAGATTTCACGTGAATCTGACACACGTCCTGCAAGACTCATCTCTCTATAAAAACTATCTATGTCGATACTACTAAGATCGATAGTAGGTACATCAATGTCTTTCCTTTTACCATTTGGTAACTCTCCTATTGCTAAGATTCTGTCTCCATTCATATAGAATCCCCGTATTGTAATTTTAGCATCCTGCCCCTTAAATCCTTTTCTCAATTCTCCAACTGCCGCCCATTTATTGAACATTCGCCAGTCGTCTTTAATTCCAGGTATATGACAGTAATCCACTAGGTATCTGCATTCCTTATCATAGACAATTGTTTTAATACCGCTGTAATCTTGTAAATCAAATATTCCTGATTCTCCATGGATTATTAACTCATCTATTATAGTATCACTATCTAAAAACTCCTGCACTTTCAAACTTCCTTTATCTTCCACATGTAATTTATTGATCCTGCTTATCCCCAATGTACTAATTCTAGAAGCATACACTGACCTATTTGGCTGGATGTACACTTCAGCTATTTGTATAGGACTTCTAGAATCTATATTAAGTCTAACCATAGATGGTATGTATGCTATTCTAAATTTTCCCGATCTCGTCAACGTTATATCCACACGACGATGCAAACTACATACTGCTCCATCATATATTTCACCTGGTTCACCTATATCGTTTTCAAGGGTAAATTCTGCAATGTACTCTCCCCCTATCAATGAATTATATTGTTTTATCTTGTCCAACGCCTTTCTAAGATTG
>ERZ1643251.1062-NODE-1062-length-33325-cov-84.585452_pt1 | contig 33325 bp, 60 predicted proteins | sample MGYA00579261_ERZ1643251 | MGnify/ENA primary metagenome ERZ1643251 (study PRJEB29033, sample SAMEA4952267) | chicken gut metagenome | biome: Broiler Chicken; feature: Gastrointestinal Tract; material: Caecum | place: Ireland | collected 2018 | study: Broiler... | reverse complement strand
TTTTTCAATCCCATCGCTCCTCCGTCAGCCACACTTTTCGCGAAGGAAATTTTTTTTGCGATTCAGGATGCAAATCCTCATGGCATTTTTTGCAAACGCATTCGAGGTTCCTCTTTCCGTTCTCATCGAACACACTCAACGCAAGGTCAGGCCTGTCCTTAACATGATGGATATGGTGGACAATGTATCCCTTAGAGTACCTTCCTCTTCTCTTGCATTCTTGACACTCGAAGTGATCCATCCGGAGAACTTCTTGCTTCAGTCGTCTCCACTCCGGCCAGGAGTAGAAAGCATCCGCGTCGCCCCCAGCAACCATCCCGGAGAGTTCTTGTAGGGTGTGGGGCATTCAACTTCACGTCCCTTGCAAAACGATGTGTCCGTCTTGTTTCAATAAATGTATTCTCCGCTGCCCCAGAAACCTAACCTTCATTTCCTTTAGAACTGTTCCTTATATGTCAGCTTAACTGCAACATTAGGAACGATAAATGTTATCGCAACATTTAGTCCCCCAAATTGGTTTACACTAATAATTGGATGCTCTTTCCCATCTGCATCTTCCAGTTTCCCTGTAAGCGTTCCACCCATAGTCGGACCTCCAAGGTCAAATGTAAGCGTTTCTGTTTCTCCTATAGAAAAAATATGCAATACAGTGCCTTCCATAGGAGTATCAGAAATCACAAACTGATTATTGCCCCCCCCCCCAGTCGACACCACATTCGGATTGTTTATCATAGTGATTCCTCCTATAAGTCTGGTGGTTCCCCCTGGCCTCGAACCAGGATATGCCCGGTTATGAGCCGGGATCTCTTCCACTTGAGATAGGGAACCGTATGGGCGGATTCTTTCATTACAGGCCCCGCCACGCCCAGCCGTTTTCTCACGCGTCGGCACGCTGCCGAACGTCAGGCGCGACCTGACACCCTCGGATAGTGAGGGCCTTTCTGGGATTCGGCATGTATGGCCCTAAATCCTCGGGCCATGCTGCGGGTTTGTGACCGGCTTTGCCCGCGGGCCGGGATCTCCAATATGGAGTTGGCCGTCCGTACCTGAGTTGCACAGGCATTCGCACTGGCCGGACGATGTGGGCGGCGGCATGATTGGGGAAATCAGAAAAGAGGTACATAAAGAACCCAAGAAAGAAGGAGCGATTCTGCCGCCGCCCGTAAAGGAGGACCCGATACTACCGCTTCGGAGTCGAGCGGGGAAAGACGGTACAGACGCAATTTACATATAAGAGAAAAATGAATAAATTCATTTTTCTCTATATGTAAATTGCTATTCTGTAATTAAATTGTACTACTTGTCAAGAGCAAAAGTCAAGCGTTTTTATGAAATGGACACCTGTAAGGCACTCACTACTCGTCAAATTCGAACAAAATTCCTTGTATAATTCTACCATTTATTATCCGTTTCCTGAGGCCTGATAATGTCAGGTGGTTTTGTTCTGCCGCCTGTTTGATCGACGAATAGTACACTATATCTCCGCCTTCGGAGGTTCGCTTTACCGGCCTTCTTCCTCCATGATTTTGCCTGACTACTTTTGACTTCTTTGCGTATTCCAAGTTTGACAACCGAACATTCCGCCAATCCCCGTCTTTATGGTGTACTACATATCCATCCAGCTTCCCTCGCATCCAAACATCTCTCATAAGGGATCTTACGGTAACTTTTTTTCTGGCCCCTCTCTTGCCTAACCCAACGGTCAAACTGCCCGCTCTATGGCTCGCAGACGGCCTTAGTACCCGCGGTTTTTTTGCTTGGATTGTCCCAATCGGCATCCAACTGCGGACACGGCCCTCTGTTGATATTTCGTACAATCCATCAAACCCCGGAATCTTTCTCCACTTTTCCGCTGGCACGTCCCGTCATCTCCGTTTCTATGTATGTTATCCCGGCAGCGTATGCTGCCCAAACGTCGGAATAAAACTGGTAGAACCAGTCTGGGCTCTTTTTTGTCCCCTTTCCAGTTTTCAAGTCTTTTTTTGCAAATCTATCAATCAGAGCTCTTCTTATATTGGCATCCTTCGCCCTAGAATCATGACAGATATGTAGTTTTTCGTCTTGACGATAGATATATCCCACAGGAGACGTAGACGCTTGAGAAAACCGTCCAACCCATTCACACGTCTCAAATACATGCTTACCGACCGCCATACCATAGGATGCAACCCGCTCTATGACAAGAAAGTCGTACGCTTCTAACTGAACCATAAGAAGCACAATATGGTTCGCTTCTTTTCCAAATCGAATAGGCCGGAGGGTCTCTTGATCAATAAAGCAATATCCGGTATAAGTGTCGCCGGGGTCAAGCGCTAATATCTTCACTCTATTCCCTCCATTCGTACATCCCATCCGTCCCAGGGATCGGGCGCCATTGTTCAGATTCATTTGTGTTTTTCATGGACATTCCTCATTTTCCCCAGATGAATATCTTCTGCATTGATCTTTCTGCAAATAATTTTGTAGTTATCGTCAGTTACCGAATTAGGGCGTATCACCACGCACCGTCCCTCTCGATCCGCCTGTACCAGTTCGCGCAGCCGATCCAGGTCATACTCGTCGCCCAGGATGTCCTCGATGGTGACGAGGCGATGGATAGCAGTTTCATGCTGGCTTGCATATTTGACATTGATTACCCCGTTTTCCAGTCTTTCAGTCAGACGTTTCATGTCAGTCCTCCTTCTGCGGGCCACTGTATAACGGACAATTTGCGCGGACAGTGGCTCCTAGTTTCGGCCTGTAGTCGCAGTTTCTTTTTTCGCAAGTGTTGCAATCAGGCTTTGACGACAAATCCTTAAAATAGGCTTGATAAGCGTCTCTCTCGACCTTCACCTGCTCCAGCTCTGCCCGCAACTTCTCGTTTTCGGCCTCCCACTGTCCGCACTCCTCGTAGTATGCGTCCGCGTGCTCCCGCTCATACTCTAAGTCTGCCCGCAACTGGGAGTTTTCGGCCTGGAGCGTGGAGAGGGCGTCAGCCGCATCGCCTAAAAGGGTTGCGTCTGGATCCTCAAGATCATGCCATGAAGGAAATCTAAGATTGTCGATCAGTTCGTTTATGTCCATCACGTATCCTCCTCCGCTAGCTGCTGTAGCCAGTCCTCCATTCCGGTGTGTCCTGGTCGGCAGTAGCTCTCTGCCTTGCATCCGCTACATGGGTACCCATCGGAATCACAGGACCGGAATTCACAGAGGAACTTCGATAGCTCCTCATTGCTCATGGAGCGGATGCGGTCGGCGTGAGTGGCCTGCATATAGTCTTTGCATTCCCTGTCCAAATCAGGGTCAGGGCTGTCTAATTTATGTGCGCACCAGTCTTTATAAAGGTGTCTGCAATTCCTGCACTTCATGTGTCCTCCTCTCCCTCCGGCGGGCGGCGGTCAGGCGGTTCTGGAAGTGGCATCCAGTGGGTGACTTCTCTGCAAATCCTATTCCATTCGAGTCCGTTGTATCTGTACCAACTTCTCGACAGGGAAGCGTACCATGCCTCACCAACATCTGATCCGTTGGTTGCGATAACATTTTGTCCAGATGCTGGGAGCCGGTCCTCCACGCTCACCCACTCGTTCGGCGGGGTGAGGGTGGGCAATGTCTGCGCCCACTCTAAGATGGATTCCACACCGTTTAGGAAACGAGGGTCAGCGTTTTTCTCATCACAATGCTCGCTTCCACGTCTGAGCGGATATTTCATAAGTTGGTCTAGGTCAATCTGTCTCGCCATCTTTCTGCACCTCCAGTCCATTCCCTCCAAACGGTCTATATTCAATTGATTCTGGTTTCCTTTCCCAATGCCATCCGCAGGACGGGCAATCTTTGCAAGAAATCGGCGGCTCTGTGCAAATTACAGTATTCATTAGTACAGCGCCACACTTAGGGCATGTCTCAACAATCACTTTCCGATGCCTCCAATCTCCGCATGGTGATCTCCACGGCCTCGTCCGTCTGGGCGGCTCCACAGGCAGGGCAGAATGGAGACCTCATTTTCTCGTTTGCGTACTCAATTCGGTACACTTTTTTCTTGCACCGCTTGCAGTAAACTCCCTCATTCGAGCATTCGTCAAGGGCCATCCATTCACCCCTCCACACCTTCTCCACCTGCTCTCGGCTGACGGGGCGGAGGGAGGAGAGGGCAAGGTCGAGGGCTTCGGTTTCGTTAGCACACCAATCCATATCTACGCTGCTTATGAGATTTCTCCTATATCTCAAGAGCTCAGTCGCTTCTTCAAGCGTCATGCTCCACACCCTCCCAATCAATCATCTGCCCGCATCTGTCGCAGAAATTCTTTTTCTGCTGGTTGTGCTTTCTTCCATACACTTCCACTTGTTCACCTACGAACCAGTCACAGACAGGACAGCACCAGGACGCACGTTTAATAGTTCTTGTGTCCGCCGAACCGTCCACATAATCTGTATGCACTACGCTCTGTTTTACCTTCCAGACGGGCTTTTCCGCCTTGTCTGCGCTGGAACGGGATTCAGTGTTCATGCCATGCACAGCTTCACAAATATTGTTGATGGTGTCGATCTTCCCGGCTGCGGCTTCCCATTCCTGTGAACCAATAGGTGCATCCACGCCCTCCCACGCTTTTTCCCGTTCCAGGTCAAAAATATCCCACAGCTTGTCCACGCTGATTACATCACCACGATTAGCCATGCTGGGCCTCCATTTCCTTTCTCAGGCTGTCTTTAATGTAATAGTCCAGTCCCAACTTTTTGCAAAGCACCTCGGCCTTTCTTCCAAACTCCGCCCAGTTTATGGTGGACGGGTAGTAGTTCAGCTTCCCAATTTTCACCTTATTAAAGAGGTCGTGGCAATTTTCGATGCAGTCCAGTACCGCATCAGCATATAGGACAGGCTCAAAGGAGCACCAGGTCTTAATTCCCTTGCATTTCGCGGCGTACAGGTCGGTCAGCCGGTCACTTGGCGTGTATGGTCCTGCGGCGGAACCGTCAATAGTTACCCCGTACCAATCCTCACTGTCCAGCAGGTCGAAGTCCCGACTTCCATCTCCTTTGGTAAGAATCTGGACATGGTTCCTGTGCTCTTTCAGTGCCTTGATGATTTCCCTTGTTGGCGTGGTATCGTAACCGGTGGGATATGGGTCACAGGTAAAACATAAATGAATTGTCTTTCCGGTAATGTGCTCCCTCTCCAACTGTGCTTTAGTTGCCTCTATAATTCCTTCACGAGGCCAGACATTTGTGTGGAACTTTTCCCTGTCACGATGCAGGACGCTGGGCGCAAAGCAGTAATAACAGCGGTGTGGGCATCCGGTATAGATATTCAGCGCATAGTCGCCGTACTCTTTCGCTTTCCCTTTTGGTTCATAAATCGGCTTCATTCCATCCCCTCCAGCATCTCCATCTCCTCCACGCTCACCCACTCGTTCGCCGGGGTGAGGGTGGGCAATGTCTGCGCCCACTCTAAGATGGATTCCACACCGTTTAGGAAACGAGGGTCAGCGTTTTTCTCATCACAATGCTCGCTTCCACGTCTGAGCGGATATTTCATAAGTTGGTCTAGGTCAATCTGTCTCGCCATCTTTCTGCACCTCCAGTCCATTCCCTCCAAACGGTCTATATTCAATTGATTCTGGTTTCCTTTCCCAATGCCATCCGCAGGACGGGCAATCTTTGCAAGAAATCGGCGGCTCTGTGCAAATTACAGTATTCATTAGTACAGCGCCACACTTAGGGCATGTCTCAACAATCACTTTCCGATGCCTCCAATCTCCGCATGGTGATCTCCACGGCCTCGTCCGTCTGGGCGGCTCCACAGGCAGGGCAGAATGGAGACCTCATTTTCTCGTTTGCGTACTCAATTCGGTACACTTTTTTCTTGCACCGCTTGCAGTAAACTCCCTCATTCGAGCATTCGTCAAGGGCCATCCATTCACCCCTCCACGCCTTCTCCGCCTGCTCCCTGGTGATGGGGCGGAGGGCTTTTTGGGCAACGTCCAAGGCCACCATGAACTCCGTGAGCCTTTTCGCTTTTCCGCCGATCTCGATCCCTTCGATTCGCAAGGCCTTTATGGCTTCTTCCCGTGTCATGTTCATAGTTTATCCTCCTTAATGCCTCACGGCTTCTTCCCTTGTGATGTAATGATGTATCCCCGGAGCGCACTCGTTCCAACGGTTTTCGTCGAAATTTTGTACCTCTACGGTTTCACCGATGCGATAGGCAAAACTGCTGTCATAGTCGCTGCGAACCTCATTCCCGGCTGGATCTCCTTCAAGGGTTGTGATACTAATAACGACGGCCTTGTTGGCACGGCATTTTCTCCCGGTAGCAGACAACCTTTTCGCATCAGCGGGTATTCTCAACTCGACAATTTTCTCATCGGCTTTCTTAAACGCTGTGTATTCACCTTTCTCGGGGCACGTCAGTGGGTAAAATAGATTTCGTGCAGATTCTATGTGTTGTACCCCATTCATGTTGGCCCCGCTTATGTCGGCCCCGCTCATGTTGGCCCCGCTTATGTCGGCCTCTCTCATGTCGGCCCCGCTTATGTCGGCCCCGCTCATGTCGGCCCCGCTTATGTCGGCCCATCTCATGACGGCCCCTCTCATGTCGGTCCCTTTCATGACGGCCCCGCTCATGTTGGCCCCGCTCATGTCGGCCCATCTCATGTCGGCCCCGCTTATGTCGGCCCCGCTCAGGTCGGCCCAGCACAGGTCGGCCATTTCTCCTCCATCCTCATCATTCAGCCACATCTTGTGTTTTTCCAGGATGGTTTTCAGGTCGATGTTGTTCATTTTTGCCCTTCTTCTCCTTTCCAAGCAGGCTGTCAATTTTCCGCTTCGCCCATCCAGTTTCCCGGCCCATTTTGTTAAGCGCTTCATGATAGACCCGCACCTTGTTTTCGAGCATCTTGACCTCGGCTTTCAGGTCCGCAATTTGGTCTGTGTATCCATTCCGGCACTTTGTGCACTGCCGTTTTTGGGCCGGAGTGAGTTCGTCATACAGCATTTGATGCCTCCCCGTATTCGCACCCATCATCTTTCCTTGTCACATCATCCAACCTCGGAGACGCGCAGCAATCACACCGATGGATCTCCACCCCCGTCTCCGGGTCAATGTCCGGCTCCCAGTGTGCGCAGTATTTACAGGTCATTTTCGTCTTCCTCCAACTCATCCAGTTTCCCCGACAGAACTAGGGCCACGGCTTCGCAGAGGATGCCCATTTTGATGCGAGGCAGCTCGTCCCAGTCGATGTCCTTACCGCGTTTTCTTTGCCCCGCTGTTTTCTGGGTCGCGGCTTTAACCCATTTGTAAACGAACTCTTTCAGTAGTGGAATATTCGCGTTTGTCCCTCCCCGTTGGAGTGTAGCCCACATCGAAAAATCTTCTAGGGGGGTTGGGTCAAATCTACCTGTTTTTGGGTCATATAGATCCATCGGCTTCCTCCAGTTCTGTGACAAGCGCTCTTAGATTCCCCCTTGCGGTCTCCAGGTTTAGGATCACGCCAAGCAGGTACTTAATGTACACATCAACATCCCAAAACGCCGACCTGGGGGCCAGGCTATCATCCACCACAACCTGCGCCCTCAACGCCTCTGCAGCCATCCGGTACATCTCACGGACCGCTGGGCCGGGTGGGTGCATGGTCTCAAACCATGTTGCAGCTTGTTCTCTGGTGATGCTCATTTTTCTGTCCCCCCCATCGCCGCAATCTCCCCACCACAGGCTGCATAACCTGCGATATCCACCCAATTGTCCTGGGAGGCGGAACCTCCAGCAATCCGTCCAACTTTGAGCAGGATCATCATGGCTGCAACATCTTCGGGAATGAGGTCCACTAAAACACCAGGGCCAACGCAACGAGTCTGTATGTATTGCCTCCACAGCTCAGCAATGGTGCGGAAATTGTCCTCTGGGCTGCCATAGTCCTGCTCTCTCTGTCCGCAAACACACGCCTCTGCGGCGTCCAGTATTCCCTTTCTAGTCATTTCTTCCCCTCCATCTCTCTGTACATCCGGCTAGCCACAATCTCCCGGCTCCCCTGGTATTTGCCGTGGTATGTGTCAGCGATTTCCCCGCACACGGGATGATAGGACAGCTGCCCGATCTCCATGTTGGGGTAGATGCGCACAGGCTCCACGGCGACGATCTCCAAGGTCCAGTAACCCCGGAAACCTACGTCACCATACCCGGCGGTAACGTGGATGAACATCCCCAGGCGGCCAATGGAGGAACGGCCCTCCACCTTGGGAACCAATCCGTATGTCTCCGTCCACTCATTGGTGCGGCCCAGGTACAACTTCCCAGGGGTCAACACAAGCCCCTCCTCGGGGATTGTGATGGTCCGTGTCCGGTTGTCCTGCCGGGGATCCAAGCAAGCCTCGGTATAGACCATCAACTCCGGGGCCAGGGAGACGTTGTAGCTGTTGGGGTTCAGCCGCGCCTCGTTCCAGGGTTCAATGACGATGGTACCAGCCTCATGCTGGAGTTTGATTTCATTACCGCTTAAAATCATTCGCTACCTCCTTTAGCTTCAGGTCCAATTCGCACACTTTAAGTGCCGTCCTCGTTACCTCTCCGTTTTCACTGTATAGGCTTTTCCCTCTACCGTTTTTCATCTTGCCAAGAATCGCATTTGATACACACGCCAGATTGTCTGTACTGTAATCGCGCCTATTTCCATTTAGGAATATCACGCAATGCCCTTTCGGAACAGGCCCATGAATCCTTTCCCAGACAACAACCTGTTTTCGTTTCCATGCCTTATAAAACGATCCATGCTCAGCCACTTTTACATATTCGTACAGTCCCATAACGGTTTCATCTCCGACCTTGCTATGCCCTGCACGGTTCTGAAGCGCTCTCGTCCTCGCAGAACCATCCTTCTTTACCCCCAGCTTTTTAGCCATCGTTCTGACGCTCTGCTTTGGGTGTCCACTGTGGAACGCAGATTCTAGCGCTTCCCACAATTCATCCGTTGTCAGGCGGCTTCCATGTTTTCGGATAAATTCGCACTCTTGTTCGGTGTATTTAACCGGCATCCGCTTCACCATTGGAGATCATTTTCTCAATGTTAGACCCACTGAGCTTGCCTTCGTACACCAGCTTTTCTGCTCTCAGGACGATGTCTGCATTATTGATCATCTGTTTGGCAAGGGAGGAAATTGTCTGCGAAATTTCCGTTTCCTTTTGACGCTCTTCTAGCGTGAGGTCATTATTGGTGGCGATCTCAATCCGTCTCCCAAGGATATCTTGCAATTCGATCAATGTCATTTTGTACCTCCTATTTGCATCTGCTCCGGGGCATCCGTCTCCCGGATTTCCACGTACTGCACATAACCGTATTTTTCCAGGTCCATGGCGATCCCCTCCCGGCTCCCTTGCGGGTTGGCCGCAGAGGATGGGATGGGACGAAGTTTCGCGATTATTTCCCACATAGGCACCTCACAATTCCAGCAGGCGGCACAGCGCTGCCTCTACCGCTGCCATCTCGATATAGGGCAACGACCCGAGGCCGTTCCGTAGAATGTGCTCCGGCGCATTGCGCATCCTATCTAAGCAGACGTGGTGCACATGCCCACGAAACTGCACATCCGGGCGAGTAATGCTCCCGTCAAACAATTTCGCCCGCCCCTGAACGATGGGGGCCACCACGATGTGACCGGTCTCTCGGTTGGCCTGTTCCCCGGAGAGGACCAGGACGGTCATGCCGTTGCCGGGATCTCCGTGCTGGCGGAGCTTGTAAATATCACCCTTTCGAATCATTCGACGCTCCTTTCTTCCGGCAGGGCAAACTGTTCTGCGAGCCCCCGGGAAAGGGCTTTCACATCCTCTGGGAGGGCTTCAAAGTCCCTGGCCTGCTGTGCCCTGGCGCGGAAGCTGCGCTGCACGTTGGAGGCAACCACACTTTGCACTGTGGCCTCGTCCATCATGGCCCATTCTCGGAGTTGCCGTGGGTCGTGGACTACGGACTGGAGGACGGGCGGGAGTTTTCGGAACTCCTCCTCGGAGCCGTACAGGCTATTTCGCAGGGCCTTGGAGATGTGCGCCCATGCCTCCTGCTCGGTCATTTCCCGGGGCTGTGTAATGCGCCGGACGTGCTCCTTGACCTCCCCGATGGTAGGGGGGTATCCGGTGGTTTTTGTGGCGATGAGGGCCTTGACGGCCCCGGCCACCACGTTGGAGGCATCGCCCTGAAACATGTCGTGCCAAAGGCTCACGATGCCCTCAAGTTCTTTTCGTTCCATGCCCTTGTAGAAGCTGGGGAAGGCGGCCCGGAGAATAGCCAGGATGGAAACGGTCTCTTGTCTGGTCATAATCCTGCCTCCTCCATCATGTCCAGGAACGGGTTGGAACTGCTGGGCTGGCGCTTTTTCTCTTCCTCTAGGCGGTCCTCCACCCAGGAGAGAATGGCCCGATAATCGCTCTTGTACTTCTTGCCGGAACTCCCCTTGTAGTTGTCCAGAATCTCTATCAGCCTAGCGGTGTCGGCTGGTCCATGAGTGTCAAGCAGCTTCTGGTGCTCGGCATTGGTCATGGAGACGTACTCAGCCCATTGGACCTTCGGCTCGGTAGGGGGGACATGGGGGGTAATATTGTCTTCGTCTTTGTCTTTGTCTTTGTCTTTGTCTTTGTCTTCTTCTTCGTCTTTGCCATGTTTGCCATTTTCATCATGGCAAATATGGCATTTGCTATTTTTGCCATCCTTTGCTTGGCCTTGCCATCTGGACGAGGCCCCTTTTTTTCCCGCATTAGACCGGGATGAGACGGTCTCTCGATACTTCTCGTTGTCGCGGTCAATCTGCGCTTTACAGGTATGGAACAGGAAGCGCTCGTTCCCGGGAAGGACCGGGTACTGGCCCGTGCGCTGATACTCCAGCAGCGCACGGACCAAGCGACCCACCTCCTCATCGTTCAACAGGGACCAGGTTTCCAGAGCGTCGGTAAATACCTTGATGTACGCGATTTCCATGCGGTCACCCGATCTGCCCTTCTTTGGTGATGAAGGCCTTGAGTTCGTCGGGGGAATAGTAGACCCTTGCTCCAATGTTCAGGGCGCGGACCTTGCCCGCGGACCTTAGCTCGTCCAGGGTGTCCACGCTGATGTTGAGAGCCTGGGCGGCCTCCTTGCGGGTGAGAAGCAGTTTTTCCATGGGTACCCTCCTTTCTCAGAACGGCAAAGAATCGTCCGGTTCGTCGGTGATGTCCGCGAAGCCGGAGGGATTTTCTCCACCGTAGGCCCTTGCGCCATTCTGGAGGGTTTTCAGCTCGGGGACCTTGAAGTCTCCGTTTCGGATAGAATCCACGCTTCGGGTCTGGCGGACGGTGGGACGGGTTTTCACGGTGCTATCCTTGGCAATGTACTCTTCCATTCCGATGACCACGCCGATGTATTTCCGGCGCATGTCCTGGAGGTTGTCCTCGCGGAAGGTGTAACCGGAGTTGGACTTTTCCAGGGCGGTCTTAAATGCCTTGAAATAGCCCAGAGAAGCCTCCTTGTAACTACGGGGGAAGCGCATGGGCCAGTACCCAAGGTCTTTATGGGTCTGGGTGTTGCGGCCCCTGTAGGGCTGCTCCACGAAGTCCCAGCAGATCATAAGGTACTCTTTGGCCTCGTTGTCTTCCACATCGGTAATGGCGGCAATATATCCTCCGGGAGCAATGGGGGTGAAGTCCCCCTGTTCCTGGACGCTGTTCCAGTCAATTCGTCTCATTCTGTTTATCCTCCTCGATATAGAATGTCAGGGGGCAGTGGCTCCCAATATATTTGTCGGGGTACTCGCAAATTTCCCCGTTTAGGCCGCAGCTGCGGTAGTTGCGGCGGTAGTATTTGCACTGGTAGCAACAGATGTCCGCATGGTCGCGGAAGTCCACGGGGAAACTCACCTCTACCAGAGCGCGGGCACGGATGTACTCTTTCACTCCCCGGGAGATATCAGGCATCCTGGCTCACCTCCTGGGATGGAGTGAGGCCCCAGTATTCCCGGATGCGAGTATCTACGGCCTTTAGATCATTCTCAATCTCCAGGCTATCGAAGAGCCCTTCCGGAGATTTCGAGATGTCCATGCCGGAGGACTGGGTCCGGAAGAAATGCCGGTCTCCCTCCACCATGCAGCGCAGGGCGATAGATACCATGCCTTCAACGCATACCTTCTCGTCCAACAGCTTCCCAATGGTCCGGAGTTTGGTTTCCCCATAGTCGGAGGTCGCCTCGTGCATCAGCAGATATACGATCACGTCTTCGGGGAGCTCGTCCTGGATGAATCGCAGGAGGCCCCAGAAAGCATCTGCAATGTCGTTGTAGAGGTCGAAAGAACTGCTGCCACTCTTGGGGGCTGAGTGGCCCCGCATAAATGTATTTGTGAGCAGATATCCGGCATCGTCGATCACCGCAACCTTCGATGGCATCTTTTTTAGGCCATTTTTGATGGTGTTGTAGTTGTCGGATTTGATACAGTACCGAAAACGGCCCGGAAACGGAAGCGGCTTGCCAATCACATTCACCAAGAAGATCTCGTCCTCGGCGAAGTTTTTCAGGCTGCGGCTCTTGCCGCTGCCGGAGCGACCATAGACAAGGACACCAACGCCCATTACTGTGCACCTCCCCCGGAGAGGATCCAGTCCTCGAAGAGTTCCTGTCGTTCGGTCAAATAGCCGGACAGGACACATGGGTTGGCTACGGTGAGGTAATCCAGAAAATCTTCCAAGGCCTCGTCCTTGATCCACTTCTGGACCATCTGTGCGGTAACGTCCATCTGCACTTTACGGGGAAAAGGGTTGTATTCCATTAAAATCCTCCTTCTTGTTTGCTCCTTCCTTACTTTTGGGGGCGTCCTCCTCTCCCATTTGGAGGGAGATTATTTTTTTTGCGCCATCGTAGGACCATTCCGCGACTAACATCACACGCCTGTGCAATAACAGGGTCACTATGTCCACTGTCATACAGCTTTTTCATGGTGTCCTCTGTGGCGCTGAGGGGCCAAACTTTCTTCCCGGGCCCATCCATCTCTTTCTTTACCGTACATTCATCCCCGGGTTTACACGGCCGTTTCCTTTTTTCTATTGCCATATACTCACAGGAACCCTGAATGAAATATACACACGGTACAGGCAACCGACAGTTGCGAGTCATTCTTTTTTGCGTTCTAGCATATACATCATTCACGGCGTTCGCGCTTCCTTTCGCATCTGGGGCAAATGTATATCTTATCGCCCGGATCAATCGTGGACACATTCCACCGCAAACCGCACACGCGGCAAATACGGTACTTCATCGCACCACCCGCAGGGGAATCCCAACTTTCTTAAGGGCCAGGTTGACACGGATAATTCGATCCGCCTTTCGACGATCCTCAGTCCGCTTGCGCATGGCCGGAGCAATCGCCCGGATCATGGTATCCTCAGCCAGAGCGGCCTTTCTTTCTAACAGTGCGTTCATTGTGTTTCCTCCTCTTTCTTTCCCTCCGCCCAGGCGATAAACCCAAGACGCGGGATTTTCATACGGTTTCCGATAAACATGAACCGGAATGGGATGGATTCCGGTATTTGCTTCGCCTGCACCCGGATTTTCTGCGGGTCGCACCCCAGAACCGGAGCGATGTCGGCGGGTGTGAGCACGTCCTTCGTGCTGCTCAGGATTTCTTGATAAGTCACGACTGGCCTCCCTTCGTGATCGCTACCGCCGCCAACACAACAGCCCAGGCGAGGATGGCGAGGCGTAATGGTTTCATGGTTTTCCTCCTTGTCTCCTCGTTTTACTTCGTGGTATGATGGATGAGAATGGAGGTGCAGCAATGAGGCTTGATACACAAAGTAAACAGATGTTGGAACTTCTTCGCTCCTCTAAGCCGGATGGCCCCAGGAAATCATTCTCATACTACCGAATCTGCGAAATATCCGGGCTGGAAGAAGATGATATGTTCCCAATCATAAAATGGCTGGTTTCCAACGGCTTCGCAGAATACGCATACCGGGCAGGGACCGCTGGGAAGATGGACGTCGGTGTCTCCTTGACTCAGGCTGGAATAAAGTACAAGGAGTATGTAGACATGAGTCGCAAAGAGCGTTGGATAGAACGCGCAATCGGCTTTACCTTCGGCGTAGCATCCTCCTTTTTTGCCGCTCTCATAGGATCGCTCTTACGATAACGGCGCCAGCAATGGCTCCGAGCGCATAAAACGCCAACACACCGAAGTCAAACTTTGGCCCATCATCAAACACGCTCTCACCCCCTTCCTCGTTTGGCTCTTGCAGAAATTGCTTAAATGCTTAACAGCAATTTAATGAGCAAGATGCAGATTACGCCAAAGACCACTCCCTCAAGGTAGTACCTAATCGGTTTCTCCCCCTTTTTTTGGTTGGTGCATACTAGCGGGAATGTCTCTGTCTTCGTAGACTTCTCGATCCCGTTGCCTCTCATCCTGTTCCTGTGGTAAAATGCAAGCGGAGAAGGAAGGAGGAAGACAGGATGATCGAAACAGAAGAAGAGTTCCTGCAAGCTATGCGAGATATGATTCGAAAAGTGCAAGACGGATATGATCTCCCATTTTCTGCGAGCACAGAGGAAGCGGAAGTTCTTGCCGAATGCATCCGCCGTGGGTACCTGTACGGAACGATAACCATATCGTCCAAATCAGGGAAGGATAGGGAATTCAGAACCTTAGACGGTAAGATCCATCCAGTTTTGTATAACCGCGTCGTATCCCCGGATGGCCTGGCTTTCTTGGTCTCAGAGGAAAAAGAGATAGGCGGAAAACCAGACAAAACTCATTGTTCCGAACGCGAGAAAAGATCTCGCAAAAAGTTCTATCAGAGCGGAAATTTCTGGGCCGCTGCGGCGATTTTCGTCACGATCGCTATCTGGGTAATTGACCGTTTTGTTCTCGCGGTCTAAAGCCTTTTTCGTAACTGTGAACAGGGAAAGCAGCGCACAACCATAAGCCGCTAAAAAAAATACTTCATGTTGGTTATCACCTCTCTTCTGCGTTTTCTTGCGGATACATAAGTATGTCCCTCTATTTACCTTCGTTCCTGCCTGTGATACAATGGCGCGGAAAGGAGGTGATTTTGTGGATCGTGAAAAGTTGGCTCATAACATCGCGACCGCCTTTGCCGCATCAGAAAACGCCAAGATGTCGTTCGAAGAGTCTCAGTCTAAAATCGAACAGTTTTTGGAAGACTACTGCGCAGCCTATGGCTTTGTAATGAGCCGCAACGAATCTTTCATTCAAGAGTTAATCCAGCGTGGAGAGTAGTCTCCATCCCACGGGACCTTGCGATTTCAAAGACACACTCCAAATCGCCAACGGTCAATCCTTCGTCCTTGCACTGTTGCAGCAGTGCGAGGGCGATTTTTTTGCAGGCCTTTCGCTTTGTGTCTCTGGCCCGTAGATTCTCGAGTAGGGTTTCATCGTTCACCTTTTTCACCTCTCTTCTGTGTTTTCTTGCGGGGACTTATCCATCGCTGGAAGCTTGCTTTTTATGAGAGTCATTCTTATGCTTCGGTTTTACCGAAGTCCAAGGGTAAAAAAATAAGCTGGTTATAGTTAACTCCATACGTTTCTTCGATCTTACGAAGCGTCGGAATATCCGGGTATGTTTTTCCTTGTTCATAATTGCCCAGTGTTGCTTCGTTCACGCCGATTCGCTCAGCGGCATCCTTTTGCGTCATCCCGCATAACTCTCGCGCCATTTTTAAGGTCATGCGCATGTTAGCCGGGCGGTTATTTGGTTTAACCATCTCATTCACCTCCGTTTCTCATGTACTCATAATACTACGGTAAAACCGAAATGTCAACGGTTTTTCCGAAATTATTTTTATTTTTCTTGACTTTATTACGGGAATTCCGTATAATGCAATCAAAGGTGGTGTGCTAAATGTCCTCTCTCGGAAACAAAGATGTTATGGCAAAGAATATCAAAATTCATATGGAATCCGCTGGGGTCACCGCCAAAGATATTTGCTCTACACTAAATATCCCAATGGCCACTTTTTCAGACTGGATCCACGCGAAAACGTATCCGAGGATAGACAAAATTGAAATGCTTGCCAATTATTTCGGCATATCGAAGGCAGATTTGATTGAAGATTATTCCGGTCCGAAAGACGCCATCCCATATGAACCAAGACACCGAGCGCCAATCCTTGGAACTATTCCAGCTGGCTATCCAGTTCTTGCATTTGACGATATCCTTGGTTATGCTGACATACCATACTCTGATGAGGGAAACTATTTCTTCCTTCGCGTAAAAGGGAATAGCATGGAACCTCTGATAAATAGCGGAGACACAGTTCTGATAAGAAAGCAGAACTTCGCAGAAAACGGCCAGGTCGTCGCGGCCAGGGTCAACGGAGACGAAGCGACCTTGAAAAGATATAAAAGCCAGGGGGAGACCGTTCTGTTGATACCAGAAAATCAAGAGTATAACCCTTATGTCGTTTCGAGAAAGGACTTCGAGGCTGGATACGCAAGCATAATAGGTGTTGTCGTCGAGTTGCGCCGTAAATTTTGAGAGGATAGTTATGGGACTTTTTGATTTTTTCAAAAAGAAAAAGAATCAGGAAAATATTGGTAAAAGAGTGGAAAGTCAAAACAATAATTTCCTCCCAAACAAAGAAAATACAGAATCGAAAGAAATTAAACCCAGCGAAAACTACAAGGCAGAAAAAAATTGTGAATATGAGCCTGTAATTGTTAAAGCATATCCGGTAAGGCCTCCTTTGTATCTCAATGCGAACCTGTCATACAATGACATTAGAGTTGAAAACAAAGGCAAAATTACATTGAAACGAATTGACGTCAAGCAGCTTCGTGATTTGCGGGCCCTGAAAAACTACGTCGTTCTGGACCTTGAAACCACAGGACTGGACCGAGAAAATGATGACATTATCGAAATAGGACTTGTGTTTATTGAGAATCATTCCATAGTTTCGTCTTGCTCTATATTAGTAAACCCAGGTCGGCACATCCCGAGCTATATATCGGAGATAAACCATATTACAGACCTTGATGTCGAGGGAAAGCCAAAAATTGAAGAAATAATCAAAAAAATTTGGAACGAAATTGCCGGAAAGATTATCGTCGGGCATAACGTAACATTCGATCTTTCGTTCATAAAGAGAGAGGCCGAGAAAGCTGGTCTATCCGGTAATGTGAGATACGTAAACACAGTGAGCGTTTCAAAGGCATTTATAAGAGACCTGCCAAATTATAAGCTCGAAACGCTCGCAAATTATCTTGGGATTACAGAGCGCCAAGAACACAGAGCAGAAAGCGATGCCATGATGACAAACCAGGTACTTTCTGCGTGCCTTTCCATTGCAGAAGAAGCCGATAAAATTGAGAAGGAAAGAAAAAAGGCAGAGAAGGCCGCAAGGGATGCGGAAAGAAAAGAGAAGTACAGAAACTCTCCGCTTTTGGGCAAAGCCTTTGTGTTTACCGGATATTTCAAATCAAGTAGGTCGGAATTGGAAAATATGGTCCCAACGGTTGGTGGATTGCTTCGGGATAAAGTGAGTGGTAAGACAAACTATCTTGTGTTGGGATCCTTAGAAGGGTTTCCGGATTGGGCCGTTGAGCGAAAATTCTTAAAAGCAAAAAGTCTAATCGACGAGGGGAGGCGGATAACAGTCGTTTCAGAGCAAGAATTTATCGAAATGATAAATGTAGCAAGAGAAACCCTGCAAACCAGTTCCCCCGCCGCCGAGGGCGGCCAAAAATAAAAAACGGAGGAAAACAAAATGAAAAAGAGAGCCCTAATTATCCTACTCGGAGGAGCATTTGCCCTATCCTTGTGTGCTTGTGGAGAAAGCGATACCACAAGCCAAGAACCCTCTTCCCCTCCCGACCTTACTGGAGTATGGACGCAGGTGGGGGCCAACGAGGGCGACAGCTACCAACAGGCAATCATCTCAGGAGACACCATCACCATCAACTGGGTCGATCCGGAAAGCACGGCTCTTTACTGGGCTGGCACCTTCTCCGCGCCAACCACAACCGACGAACCATACACATGGACCTCTGAGAACGATACGTCAAAAACTGGCATGGCCCTTCTGGCAGCAACGAGCGAAACGAAAGATTTCACCTATGAGGACGGGAAGATAACCTACGAAGTTTCTGCCCTTGGGACCACCACCAATGTGACATTAGAGAGGACAGGAGACGCTCCGGCGGTTGTAGAGGAGACCGCACCGGATTATGAGGCAACGATTGACAGTGCGACTATAGAGACGGACCAGTATACCGGGGACGCTGTTTTAGTTGTAAACCTGACATTTACAAACAATAGCGGGAACACAGTTTCTCCCGATGGAGCTTTGATCGTCCAAGCTTTCCAGGATGGCGTTGAATTGGACTTGGCTCTGTTGGACTCTGATTCTTATGACATGGGGTCATCGTCCAGAGAAGTACAAACCGGAAATACATATAAGTTCCAAGAGGCCTTTACATTAACCAGTGAAACGTCTCCAATCGAGGTGAACGTAAGCGATATGATGGTGTTCAGCGGCGATCCCATTGCCACCAAAACCTTCGATCCGACCACTCTCGCATAAAAGCACATAAAACAACCGCCCCCGGTGCTACCAACACCGAGGACGGCTATAGGGGCAGTAAACTTTGGACAGGGTACTGCCCTTCTATTTTACCCAAAGATAGGAGGAATTGCAAGTGAAATGCAAGAAATGCCATACCGAACTGCCGGAAAAGTCAAAATACTGCCTACAGTGCGGGGCAAAGGTCACCTCCGGTCAGGCTTCAAAATCCCGCGGGAACGGGACCGGCACCGTATACAAGCGCGGAAAAACGTGGACAGCGGCCAAGACGCTCGGCTACTACGTTTCGGAGGATAAGCTGCACCGGGAGGTGCGGACCAAGGGCGGCTTTAAGACCAAACGGGAGGCGTTGGAGTATCTCGCCGTACTGGGCCGGGAGCCAGCAACGAAGGCCCGCACGTTCCGCCAGGTGTACGACCTGTGGTTTCCGACCCACCAAGCAAGTGCGTCCACGATGGGCTGCTACCAGGCGGCAATGAAATGGTTTAAGCCGGTATGGGGGTATAAACTGGACTACATCACCATAGAGGATTTGCAGGATTGCATGGACGATTGTCCAAAAGGGAAGCGGACGCAGCAGAATATGAAGGCCGTCTGTGGGCTGATCTACAAGTACGCTATCCCTCGGGGCCTTGCGCGGCTCAACTTGGGAGAATATTTGCGCGTTGGGGGTACAGATACCGGCCCGAGGGAAGGCCTGCCTGAGAGCGCTGTAGAGGCCTTAGAGAAGGCGCAGGATACCGTGCCTGGTGCGGACTATGTGTTGTGCCAATGCTACTTGGGGTACCGCCCCTCCGAACTGCTCACCCTGGACGCCTCTCAGTATGACCGCAAGGAAAAGGTGTTCCGGTGGGGAATGAAAACCTCCGCCGGGAAAAACAGGGTTGTAACCATCTCCCCGAAAATCCAGCCAATTATTGACCGCCTCACCGCCAACAAAATTGGAGGGCCGATCTTCTGCCGCCAGGATGGAGGCGAGATGCCGATCGCAGAATATCGCGAGTTGTTCTACTCCGTCCTGGATTCAATCGGCGTGGAAAATCCTGTGAACGAGTTTGGGTACCACCGCTATACCCCGCACTCTTGCCGCCATACATTTGCTACCCTGCTAAAACGAGTGAAGGGCGCAGACAAGGACAAGCTGGAATTGATCGGACACACATCGGAGGGGATGCTGCGGCACTACCAAGACGTTGATTTGGAGGATCTCCGCAAAATAACCGACGCGCTTTGAATTTGGCCTACTGCATACAAATTGCACACAATAGAGCCGCAAACCGTTGAGGCTCAAAGGGTTTGGCATGTATGGGGTTCAAGAGGCCTTGAGTTCGAATCTCAACACTCGGACCAAAAGTTCCGAAAACTAACCTAAACAGGTGGTTTTCGGAACTTTTTTGTTGCTCTCTTTTTCAAATTGATTTTCGAAAAATTTGGCTATTGCATACCTATTGCATACACGGAAAAGAGGCCTGGTGGGGCCTCTTTTTTTACATCCCGTGCTTCACCCGATCCATGACCTCAAACCGCTTGGCATCGTTGAACCGGCCCAGGTCTCCCACCAGGTAGCCGGTGATCCGGCGGATACGTTGGAACGGCACCCGCTCAAAAGCGGGAGTGATCCCGTATTCGTCTGGGTTCTCAGTGCGGCGGATGGAGATTTCCACCACACGACGCCCCGCCTCCTGCTCCATCATGGCGATGGCTGCCTGGACAATTTCCTCGGGAATGTTGTCGGGGTTGTGGATGGTCATTTGAGCAACCCCAGTCTGCCGAGGATGGCCACAACCTCGTTGCGCTTCATGTGGCGCACGGGGGAAGTGCCATCGGAGACGCCGGCCTCCTGCGCCTTCTCCCACCACCCCTCCTGCCGGGACCAGTCATCATCCGGCAGGGTCGCTGCGTGAATCTCGGCTTTCTTGACCAGTTCGTACGCCTGTTCGTTGGTCATCTCGGACAGCAGCTTGTTGATATCCATATCCTCATCTTCTCCTTTCAGTCGAGCGTTCACACGCTCTGCGATCTCGCCATATTTCCCAAACAGATAGTTTCCCGGGCAGCTCTTGCCCTTGTCTGTGGTGTATCGGTGGGGCACCATGTTGCACACAGCCCAGTTTCCGGTAAAGGCCGGGCAATACTGCTTGCCTTCCTTCCAGATCAATTTCTTGATGCCGTTTCGCTGGCAGATGTCCACACAGAGGTCGATCAGGCTCTCAAAGGCTGCGTCGGTGCATTCATAAGGCTCCTGATAACTCTGGATGCTGGAGACCTCAATGGTCACAACCTCATGGTCCACCTTATGGGAGCAGCACCAGGCCCGGTTCTCCTCGAGCACGTACTGTCCGATGCGGCCATCCGGCCCGATGCCGTAGTGAGAGGATGCCTCTGAGGTCTGGAACACTTGACCGCAGCCCTCTACACTGCCAGGGCCAGCCATCGTATGGATGGAGATGCCCTTGATCTTACCCTGTCTGGGCTTCGTGCAGTGAGGGGACAGCTTGGTGTACACGACAAGCTTGCTGTTACTCATTCGTGCTCACCTCCTGTTTTACCTCCGGCAGCCCAGCGACGGAGGTCAGCAGGGACAGCACCCCAGCCAGGACGGCGGTGGAGAGTACAGTAATCCAGTTCACATCCGACAGTACGGCAGATGCCCCGATTGCCGCCACCGCAGCCTGTGCGCAGGTTTTGATGGCCCGCACACCAGCAGCGCGCCACCATGTTTTCCATTTTTCACTCATTTCTTCACTTCCTCTCCATGTACCGGGAGCCGGTCTAGCTCCTCCATAACGGTTTTGAGATGACCGTTCCCTCCCAAATTTTTATATGCCTGATACATCTCGACCAAATTTTCCTTCTCGTCCAGAGTGATGTGCCCTCGGATGATGTAGCACTCCCCGAGATCCCGCACCCGATCAACCATGAGCACTTTTTGCGCCTCCAGAAGGGCATCCAGTTTCGTGCTTGTCCCCTTCTTTGCGGCCCACCTATGGTTGAGGATTGCTACGATGATGGCGGATAGGCCGGAGGATCCGAGGGCGACGGATATCAACGTAATCAACATTTCCATCATCCGGTTGCCTCGTAAACCCTTACGGTAACTGTCTGCGCTGATACAACCGGAAATTCGCTTATATCCATGTCCTCTCCTGGGACATTATAAAACGTTGCAATCGTTCTGACCCCACTTGCGTTCAACAATACATTGTAGGTAGGATCTGTAAATGCAATAATAATGCTGCCTTTAGCGGCTGAGATGGTTTGACCAGAAACATCCAAACGTTTTTCGACAACAGAGCCGTTTTCTATTATCGTCGAGTAATAGCAATAAGCTTCCGGGCGATAGCGATAGAGATAGTTAAAGGCAACTGAGACATTCTCCGCGTTTCCCCCACTCCCCGCAACACTAGGATTCTGAATCATAACGCACCTCCTATCAGCTCAACGGTTGAATAACGACATACACAGTCAGATTGCTTGTAGGGACAGTCTGGCAGGTAAATGTCAAACTGTTTGCAGCCTGCCCAGTACACATGATCCCGGCCTCATAGTATGCAGACTGGGAGGCGATAGCGGGTGTTGGTGTGATGAGTTGTGCAGTTTCGGTTGCAGACACACCGGAGACTGTGACGGTCTGGGTGTTGGAGGACCAGCCGGAGGTAGTGAGGGTGACGGGGACGGGGGGGAGGGGGGCCTTGGAGTCGACGTAGGATTTGTTGGCTCCATCACTGCCATTAACTGGCGTTCCAACGCTTGTAATTTTGCTTCCATCAAAATCAGCGCCATATTTGAATGTGACGTCTCCTGTTATCATTGCATCGCTATTCAACTGCAAATACCTTTCATCCGCTTCGGATTGAGTGAGGCCGGGCGTAACGCTAATGGTGCCATCCTCGGCTACTTCCACACCATCTCCGATTTTGACACCGCCGATTTTGGTGGTGGTTGCGGGAGGGAGGATGATTGGTGTGGAGCCGGAGATGATGCCATCTACCTCGTCAGATACGGTTTTAAGGTCGGACTGGCGCACGGCGTCGGTCGGATGGGTGGGCGCACTGACATTGGTAATACGGTGACCACCCATGTTGAGGTCGCCGGTCATGGGGACGGAGCCGTCCGCCTTGACATCTCCCGTTTCGGGTGGTGTCTGAGCTATGGCGTTGCCTTCTGCGTCAAATCCGACAACCTGCCCCGACTGGCCAGTCAGCTTGTCCTGTTTTCCATCCCATGTGGTTTCTTTCCCTTGGACGGCCCCGACGGCTGCGTCAACCTGGGGGCCTGTATATGCACTGTTATATGCCATGTAATCACCTCATTACGAGATATTCCAGCCCATCAGCTGTCAGCATTGTGTCGGACTGGCCGTTGGGGATAAATCCCCAGTTGTCGTTCCAACTGCCGTCCATTCCCTGCGCGTAGAGGGAGATGCGATAGTCTCCGTCTCCATTAACGAGGTCTGCATCGTAAACCTCAAACGTCCGGGACGTCCCCGCCGGGGTCTGGGAGAAGGACGCCACAAGGACGCCCTTTCCCAGCCCCCAATCCTCTCCCAGCTTGGTCGCACGGCACTCAAATGCCTGGTACGGCGCGTCAGCGGAGAAGGTGACGGAGATGTAGTTGAACCCGGACTCATCCGAGATTTGTGTCCCGGAAACGGAGAAGTCCAGATTCGGGGCGGACATCAGGCCACGCTCCAGGTGCCAGCGGCGTTGCGGACGAAGACCTTGACGATCTTGACGCCATCGCCGGAGGAAGCGGTCTCCAGGTCGGTGCCCTTGATGGTAACCTGGATGTTGGTGTCGGCCTCATAGCCACCCACAGACCCGCTGGTGTTGGTGGACCCGGCGGTGGTGGGGATGACAGTACCGTCGGCCTGGGTGGCAGAGGAGGAAGCGACAACGCATACCTTGTACTCCTCGAAGGCCACGTCGGACATGAAGTTGATGATTGCGGTGTCGAAGCCTTTAACCTCGGAAATGACGGACTTGTCGGGGCCGGTGACAGAGACGGTGGGCACGGAGGTGTCCAGAGTGATGGTGTCAGAGGCAGCGGTGGTTTCGTTGCCAACAGCATCGCGAACCTTGACATAGACCGTCTTGAGGCCGTCACCAGCGGGCAGGGTAATGGAGCTGGACTCCTGATAGGTCTCCCAAGTGGCGTTAGTTTCTTCGGCGGCGTCTGCGGTGCCCCAAACTTTCATCTGGTAGCCGTTGGTATCTTCGTCGCTCAGAGATACGGCCAGGGTGACGGCAGTGGTGGTGGTGTAAATGTCGCTGTCATTCAGAGTGATGGACAGGCCAGAAGGGGCGGTGGTGTCCAGGGTAAGGTTGAAATAAGATGCCATGTTACTCAGTCTCCTTTGTTCTTTGATTTTTCGAGTTTGATGTATACGTAGCTTCCGGGGCGGTTGTAGATGGTCGTGCTGCCGACCTTTGCGGTCTTGATTCCCATCTGCCCGACCATGAGGGAGGTGATCGGATCCTTGCCATTGTAGACCACCTACCTCACCCCCTCAGCAGATACAACGTGTTTTCGTCCGGATTATCCAGATCTGCATAGTCTGCTTGGTCCATGACACGGATGGTCGAGATTTCGGGGGACGATACGTTACCGGCCCCTCCGCCTCCACCCGAAAGCAGAGTCAACGTCCCGGATGTGTCCGAAATCATATAAGCGGAGGCACTCCCGTTCTCGACCACTCCGATGATTTGTGAAACATACGCAAGCGGGCTTGTTCGGGCATAAGCTTGTGCCGCCTCGAACGAGTCAAACTTGGAGTATCGGTCGAGAGGAAATCCATCCTGCCTGGAAATGCTGAGAGGGAACTCCATAAATGGGAAGCTGTCAAGATTTACTGCCATGATCTACCCTCCTCAACCAAGCGTTACTTTTAGGACCGCCGCGCTTTCATACGGCACGGCAGGCTCAAAGACCCAGACATTGTAATCTATCGCGGTATATCCGCCTGCGCCCTCAACCTGGATCGTGCTCTTGATGAATGTGCTAGTCACGTCTGCGTTGAGGGCCGTCTCGTTGATAACACGGGTCACGCCGGCGACTGTAGCAACGCAAGCGATGGCGACTCTTTGCGCTCCGGCGGGGACGTTTATCGTGATCGTTCCAGCTTGGTATGCCCTGTTGCTCTTGGTGAGGCCGCGAATGTATGCGCTGCCCAAGGTGGGCTTGTTCTGGGTTGCGCCGTAGAAATAGTTGCGATACGGGGAGTAGGCAGACGTCTGCTTGGACTTTGTCCCAGCCTGTATTGCAACTGGCGGGTTGCTGTCTCCACCGAGGTTATCGTGTGCGGTAATACCAGCTGTATGATCGGCAGTTACCTGGTAGCGCAGAGAAGATACCACGCCATCCCCTCCGACGTCGCCGATAACGAATCCGTTTCCGTCGTTATTGTCGGATCCCGCCGGAAGCTGCTGGGTCTGCACACTCACTACTTGCGTGTTGCCCAGGTTGGTCACTCTGGTTAACGTCCAGGATGTAACACTAACGCCGGTCTCGGGACCGTACTGATAACTACCTGGACTGAGCGATGCGGCTGTGTAGCTCACGAACGGCAATCTTGTGCCCGCCTCAACGGCCCCGGCGCCGGTCAGCGCAAGCCCAGAGATTGATGGCTGCGCGGTGATCGTCGGTTGGAGAGTAGCTGTAAGCATGTCTTTCAACACGGCAGTGAGGGTCATTCCCTTCACAGCTTTTTCCGCCGTCCCGTTCTGGGCCTTCGTCCAGTTGCCGACCTGCGTATAGTTCCCTGCCAGAGTTATATCCTCTGCCATAGTGACGTCATCCGTGGTGATCTCGCTAGGTGCTCCGCCACCGTCAACCCATACAGCAACCCCGCCAAGTGCCCCAAGTACCTTCCCGTTGTCCTGATCGGTTATCTCGGGGATCCCCTCGCCGGGTTCTCCCTTAATGTTGACCGGATCCGGATTTGGGAGTCCGCCATCGTTCGTCCAGCTCAGGTCTCCATCCGTGGAAACAGACGGGGTAAATGTCGCCCCATTCTCTCCGGGCGTGCCGTCCTTCCCGGGCGGCCCTTGAATATTGGAGCTCGGGACCTGCGGCATATCGCTTTCGCTGGGCGTCCAGGTCAGGGCCCCGGATGCGTCCACGCTTGGCGTGTAGTATCCGCCGTCTTTTCCGGGGGCACCGCCTCCGCCGCCTCCAGTCGCATATACCTCGTTGATAGCTGCAACCAGTGACGCCTTAGTCTGTGTGTCTAATTCATCGAGATTGCCGATATCGGCAAGCAACTGCTCATAGACAGACGGAGTGGGAGGTTGGGCGCTCTCTCCAGGCTCCGTGCCCTGATAGATTTGCCCAAGATTTGCGGACATGGTCGGAAGGACAATCTCTCCGTCTTTCGTCCCGTATACTCCGGCATAGAGGTACCGCCCTTTGGTCTGCATGACCTCCCACGGGATAGTACACATGCCTGTGCTGTCCAGCAGAACGGAGACACGATAGTTACCAGCCCAAAACACGGCAGTCCGTTGCAGGCCGTTCCACTCGCTGTCAAAGACAAACTGGACGGGATAGACATTGACAGACCCGGAGGTTACCAACTCTTTCTGGAGGATTTCCAGGACATTTTTCTTCGCGAACAATTTGAACATTAGGTAGAGCCTCCCTCGCTTTGGACAATGAATAGATTCATCGCCATGATTTCTGCCTTGAGTTCCGCTATTTCCGCTCGCATCTGCGATACCGTGACGGCATCCGTATCAGCTGTGCCGTCGGCAAGCCCCGTAATTCGGTTGCTCCCCATCTGTAGGTTCCCGGTCATCGGGACGATACCGGACGCCATGAAATCGCCTGTACCTGTCCCGTTCTGGCCGTTATAGACCTGGAACGTTCCGCCGGTCTGTCCGTTGGTGAGGTATACGGTATAGGTATCCGTGGTGCCAGGTGCGCCGGTGCCGGACGTGCGCTCGATACGGTCTACACTCGCGCCGGTGGGGCCAACCTCACCCTGGATGCCCTGGGGGCCAATGACAGACCCAGCGTTGATGGGATCCCCGGCAGAGAGGGTAATCACCAGGTCGCCGTCCTCGTTGACGGTTGCGTTGGTGACGCTCACGCCCTGGGGGCCGGTTGCACCTGTTTCGCCGGTTTCGCCTTTGTCGCCTTGGATCCCCTGGGGAACCCCAATCACAAACAGCAGGTCACCCTCGGGAGAGGTTGTTTTGGTCACGGTAACGGAGGATCCCGCCGGGAGCGTCTCCCCGTCCATGTCCATATTTTCGATGTAGGTCTTCGCCTGCTCTGCCTCTGCGGCCGCGCTCTCGGCATCTGAGGCGGAATTCGCAGCGGAGGACGCGGATGTCTCCGCCTCATTGCGGGCGGTCTCTGCATCTGTCTTTGCGTCGCCTGCCTGGGTCGCAGCTGTTTGTGCAGCAGTAGCACTCCCAGATGCCTGGGTGGCTGCTGTTTGGGCCTGCCCGCTGGCAGTTTCGGCCGCCGTTTTCGCGGTCTCTGCGGCGGACTGGGCGGAAACGGCAGCGTCCCTTGCGCTGGATGCCTGCCCCGCTGCTGTCTGCGCCTGCTCCACAGAGTCGCCGATGGTGCCGGCAGCGGCAACGGATTGGTCCCTCGCCGTTTCCGCTGCGTCCTGTGCGTTTTCCGCCGCGGTCTGTGCCGCTGCCGCGCCCTGTCTGGCCGCTTCGGCCTGGGTTGCGGATTGACCAGCCTGGTTCGCTGCGGTTTGGGCGGCTGTTACCTGAGACGCAACTGCATTTTGGGCGTACCCCTTGATAAGCTCCCCTTTGATGCTGGATGTGGTTGCATTTTGGGAGACAACGAGCAGATCATCGTCCCCCATGGCGGAGGCTACTGGGAGATCAGTAATCGCCTTTGGTACATTAGCCATCCTGTTTCACCTCCGCTGCATCCTTTCCAGCCTCAGCATAGGCCATCCGGAGCAATTCCCTAGCTCGCGCCATGATCTCCACCTGTTCCCCAGATACGGGGATGGCGGAGATGTATTTAAACGCCTGGTCTAAATATTCCTGCACCTTCGTCATGAAATCACTCCTTTGTCCTTTAGGGCTTCCTTTATTTTTTGTACCTGGTAGATCAGCAAAGGGACGAATTCCCCGTAGCGGATCGCGTAGCGATAGCTACCCTCTTTGGTTTCTTCATCAATTCCCCAGGATTTTATGAACGCCGCGAAGTCCTTCGTTGGGATGTTCAGCTCCGACAGAGTTTCCTCTAGGTCCTGCGCGATAATCCCCATGTGGGTACGGTCGCTTTGTCCGTCGATGAATTTGAACGATACAGGGCGCAGCGCGTCGAACACAGGCAAGAACCGATCCAGCCCGTATTCCACATCCTTTTTGAAATTGGCGTCAGATGTGTTTATGGTGGCGTTTTGGGAGTACACATCCCCCCACCGGATTGTGCTGCGACCGAGGGTTACAGACCCATCGGAACTGGGCGTCGGGGAGTTACTGAACGAAAACCGGCCAGTGGACGTTGTGCCAAACGAGCAGTTTGCGGTATCCACCCACCAGTTACCGGCAGATGTCATGCGCATACCGCCACGGTTCGTAACGAATTCCAGACCGACGCCGGTGGTCGTGGATGTGATTTCGATGGAGCCGACCGTGCTCCCTCCAGACGCCAATAGTTCCACCGTCCCGCCTCTCAGTATGGACGCCTCCACGGTGCCGGTTTGGATTTTTGAGCCGTCAATGTATGTGGTGCCCCGATAGCTCCACGCCTCGACCTTATCTTCTGCGTTGTTGGCAGTGTTGTTGGCCGCGTTTGCCAGGCCGTACGCGCTGTTCGCCGTGCTCTGCGCGTCGTTGATATCCCCCTGGACGGAGCTGGACAGGTCTGAAAACGTAATGGCCCCCGTGAGATTCAGGCGGTCCGCGTCAATCTTTCCGGTTTTGATACAGGCACCATTGATGGTAGTTGTACCAGAGGACAAACCGGTAAACGTAACGAGGCCATCCATCTGGATGGTTTCGCTGGAAATGGTCACGTCTCCCGCTTTAAGGGAAATCGTGGAGGATGTGGAGCCGTTGGACACCGAAAGTGTGATGGAATCCAATTTCACGGAAATGCTGGATATCTGTCCCTCTAAATCCTCTGCGATACCCTCCACTTGCAGGAGGATTTCGCTGGCGGACTTGGATATCATGGATCGCGTTCTGGCCAGCTCCCGGTCGTACTGCCGGCGCTCCAGCGATTCATAGGGATATTCGTCATCCACCTCGTCCAGGTCAGGCGCAGATATCTCGGAATTATATAGGCGGGAAAACGACATGTTGTCATTGGCGATAACGGAATAGATCCCGCCAACAATAACGCCGTCCCCGATTTCTGCCGCCGGGTCTATCAGAGCTTCCCCTGCGGTGTAGGGCTGGTACTCCACGTTCTGTACAGTGGCGAGGATGGAGTTCGCCATCGCCTGAGATGCCCAGGCGCAGGTGACTTCCAGCGTCCGCCCCGTATCACTCCCGGCGGTGTAATAGGTCTCGCTGTCCACGCTGAGATTCACACGGGAGATGTTGGACGGGATGTCCCCAATATCTAGGCTGCCCGCCCGAGACCCCAGAAAAATAGAGTCAGACAAGGATCAACACCTCCCCCGCAAACTGGATGGGCTGTCCGTACTCCGTCACCAAGTAACCCGCTTGCTCTGGGATGTCCCCAAAGCGGATCAATCGCAGCTTCCCTTCGTCGGTAATGATCCAGTTTCCCGCATCGGAAACGGCAATGAAGGACAACGCCTCCCGCATAGTGAGGTCCCCTTCTTCGTCCACGGGGTACTCAACAGGGAAATCATCGGAGAAAACTGTACGGGGATCCACCGAAACGCCCATGCGTTGGGCAATGTCCGCCACAGCGGTTTCCTGGGGCATGGGCCAGTTATCGTATACATAGTCCTCGTTGAGCCAGACGTTTTCTGCTTTGAGCATGGCATCGTAGCCAGTTACCGTGAGGATGCCGGACACCTTATCCAGTTCCCGTGTGGAGAAGAAGAACACGCCTTTTGGAATCCATTCGCTGGCCTGCTCCCAAACGCACACCCGGACGAACACCTGAATTTGCGCTTGCCTCGGAATGGTCCCAATTGGAATTATCTCCATGTCGATCTGCCGGGCATTTACGTTCCCGATCCCAGGGGTATCGAACAGCCCACCAGAGATGGACAATGAGACAATGTTTTGCTGGGTATACTCCTGTCCGGCGATGTCCAATTTCAGTTCTGTCCAGTGCCCTGGATCGGAGAAAATCTGGTTGTAAAGGTCGCTGGTCGTGTGCATGGCATCACCTCTCTGCCAGAGTCATGGAACCGCCCTCCACCCAGGTGATCCCAGATTCTACCTTCTCCTGAGTCATTTCCGGGCCCTCTACCCAGAACACTTTGGTTTTTTCTGTGCCGTCCAGGTCCAGGTAGGTCACCGTGGATGGCTGGGTAATGAGGTCGGCGATAGCATAGGCGTTTTCCGCCCGCATCCGGGCGAACTCCACGTCGAGCTGCACTTTTCGGATGTTACTACGGTGCTCGATGCCATCCATGGTGACCACGCTGCTCTCCTGCCGGTAGATGGGAGATTGCGCGATTCCGCTCTCTGCCAGATAGCCGGAGATGTCGGTGCCGTTAAGCACAAGTTTTGCTTTCATGCACGCACCCCCCTTAGATCAGAGACGATTTCGCGGTCCGGCGGGCGTTTCCGTTCAGTGCCGCCCGCAGGTCGTTGAACGTTGCTCGGTAGAGTTCCTTGCCATTGATGACCAGTGGGATCTCTACCTGATAAACCTCGCGGGCTGTAGTCCCTCTTGGCACTGCCGCTGTCGCTGCTTGGAGCAGGGCGGATGGGGTGTTGGGGGAGGGGCGAGTGACGAGGGATGCTGCATAATCCATATTTGCGGATACGCCATCAATTTCAGACGCAGACAAAACGTCGTCTCTCAACTTTTTCGCTGCGTCCATCGCGGTTTTGCTCTCGCGTTCAATGCCAACAGCCATACCTTCCGGTATCGATCTGCCCACAACATCTCGAATTAGTCTGGATGGAGAGTTAATACCAAAGAAGCCCTTAATTCCGTTTAGAATACTCCCACACCAATCTCTTATCTTTCCAAGCAACCAGCTCGCCTTTTCTGTAATTCCGTTCCACAGTCCATTTACTATATCCTTACCAACGGAAATAACTTTCCCGGGAAGGTTGCCAAGTTCGGTTACCACATTGGAAACAACGTCACTCGCCCCTTGTTTCGCTTTCGCGACCATATCAGACGCCCAGGAAATGATGTTAGAAATAACCTCTGATAAGAATTCTTGCACTCTTCCAGGCAAAGTAGTAAAGAACTCAATTACAGCGTTAATCGCATTGCTTGCCCCGTCCCGCATATTGCTCAACAGGTTGCTCGCCCACTCTGCGACCCGTGAAATCACCTGTGAGAAGAATTCCGCAATTTTCCCGGGCAGTTCAGAGAAGAAGTTCACGACTGCGTTTATTGCGTTGCTGGCTGCATTGCTCATATTGGTTACCAGGTTGCTGGCCCACTCTGCCACGCTCTGAATGATGTTGGAGAAAAATTCAGCAATTTTCGTTGGTAACTGAGAGAACCATTCGATCACTGTCTGAATGGCGGCGGGCAGCGTTTCGGTGAAGAACCCAACCAACGCACCGATAACGGTAATGAGCAACTGGATTGCAGTCACAACGACGTTGATCGCCGCGCTTAGAACTGCAAACGGGACAGCAAGGATAACCTCTCCCAACGTCTGAAAAAAGCTAGAGATTGCAGCAATTTGTTCCTCAGTGAACGCGCTGCTAATTGCATCCTTCACTCCCTGGAAAGATTCTTTGAGTCCTTCCACGATAGGCTGAACGAGCTCCAAGGCACCCTGGAATACAGTGGAAAACGCCTCTCCCAACGGGGCAAGCGCCTCCAGCAACCCAGCTATTGCCTCGGTTACGGTGGCAACGACTGGAGCAAGTGCTTCTCCGATTTTCCCCATCGACTCCTGCATATGGGCGTTTGCCTCGTTCATTGCCACGATCTCCGGGTTAGTTTCCCGGAAAGCCTCGGCCAGGCCCGGCAAGCCCTGTCTGGCCAGCTCATCCATAACCATCCGTGCGCGTTCTGCAGGGTCCTGAGTGGATTGCAGCTTGGCATTAAACTCATCCTCTGCGGTACCGGCAGTCCCGGCGGCCTGTGCGGCCCAATTCAATACATCGGCAAATGTCCCGGTGACTGTGCCGGTTTTTATGGTCTCGTTTACAGCCTCTGCCAGAGAGTCGATCGGGATAGAGTCTCCGTACTTTGCCCACGCCCCTATCGTCCCGTCGATCATCACGGTAAGGTCCTGCTGAGACAGACCGAGCGCTTGCAAATTTTGCAAAGCTGTTGCGCTAGACTGCTGATCTCCGAGTATGGCGTAAAGCTGATTATAACTCTGAGCCGTTTGTTCAGCAGAGTACCCAGCTTGCTGGCTCGCAATCTCTAACGTCCCCATGATCTTGTTGTATTCCATGGTTTCGTTAACCAGGTTTTGTATGCCAGATATAGCAGACTGCACAAGGCCAGAAACCGCACCAGCAATACCGCCGCCGAGGATCGAGTCCTTCAATCCACTAAACGCACCGGAAACCTTACCGCCTATTCCATCGGCAGCGTCCCCAAGATCATCGAGAGAACTGCTTGCTTTGTCGGCAGACGAATCAATGTCCCGCATTTCCTTTTCCATTTTGTTCAGGTCTGCAGTAGCATTATTGATTTGAGTGCCTAAATCGTTGACCACTTTCTGCTGGCGATTATAGGCGTTGTTTGCCTTTGTGACAGCCTGTATCATTTCCTCTTGGCTGTCATACTGCCCGTTTGCTGCATCGTCCGCGGCTCGGGCTAACTCGTCCAGTTTAGCTATTTGGCGGTCATACTGAGCTGTCAGAACGCTGATTTTCTGCCGTTGTGCCTCCATGGACCGTCCAAGTATATCGGCCTGTTTTGCAGCGCGACCTTCTGCATCGTCCATATCATTCATAGACGATACTGCCGCTTTCATCTCACTACCGAGGTTTTTTAGCTGCGAATTGATCCCGTTCAGCGCGGAGCGGAACTCTTTTTCTCCGTCTACGCCTACACGAATCGACAAATCTGTTGCCACAAAATCACCTCACTTATAAGAAAGTAGCCGGAAAAACTCCCCCTCTTGGTCCCTAACAACCCGCTTCTGCTTTGCCCCTTCCTCTTTGATTTGCTGCACGGCGATCAAATCCAGGAGCATACCAACAGGGATGTCCATCGCTTCCTCCAGGGAGAGCCCTATTTTCAAACCATACCAAAGGAACCAGGCGGCCGTTACTTCTCCGCCCCCCTGGTTCCTCCTGCGTTTTTTGGGGCTTCCGCCTCCACCGTGGTTTTTCCAGTTTCTTTGATGACATTGACCGCCGCACCGAAAAGGCTGTCAAAATCATCAGCGCCGATTTCATCGATAAAGTCATCAAACGAGAGCTCACCAGGATTGGTTATCCCGTGCCTTTCTGCGTATCGGGTCCCAGAAACAATCATGCTGTGGAGAAGAGGGAGCAAGTCCGACATTCTGCCTTTTTCCGCAATCTGTCCCAACTTTTCCTGGATGCTCTTTCCGTCCTGTTCGAGTTCCAGCATCAGGCGGCCAGAAAAACACGCCGGGTACTCTTTTCCGCCAACCAAAACATTAACTAGTCTCAATTCACGTACCCTCCTTACCCGTCTACGCCAACTTGCGCCTCACCAATTTCGCCTTCGCCAACGACTCCGGTCTTTTCTGCTGCTACGCTTGCTGTCACCGTCGCCT
>ERZ1643251.1059-NODE-1059-length-33353-cov-5.851763_pt1 | contig 33353 bp, 27 predicted proteins | sample MGYA00579261_ERZ1643251 | MGnify/ENA primary metagenome ERZ1643251 (study PRJEB29033, sample SAMEA4952267) | chicken gut metagenome | biome: Broiler Chicken; feature: Gastrointestinal Tract; material: Caecum | place: Ireland | collected 2018 | study: Broiler... | reverse complement strand
CTCAGGTCTCATCCTTTTTTTCTTCACTGTCCAATATGTATTGTAGCGCTACACCGAGCTGCCCGCGCTCATCGAGGAATACAGGCAAAAGCCTGGTTTCTATATTCCGCCCAGCCTGGAGGAAGTCCTTTCGCACAGCTATGGTTTGCCCGCGGAAGAGGACCTCACCCAACAGCAGGCGCAGGAGGCCGCTATCGCATCCCTGCTTGCGTTGGGGCAGGAAACGGAGGAGGAGCTACGGGCGGCTACCTGGACCTTTTCCTTCCTGACCGATGATCCGAATGCGCCCCTCTGGTCAATCAGCGTTTACAACGGCGTTTCCACGGCCCGAAACCGGCTTTACCACCTCTCCATCCTCTCGCAAAGCGGAGAAATCACGCTGGAATACGATCATCTGGCCTCTCCGGAGCAAACGCCTGAGGAGATTCTCATGGTGTTCAAACGTCAATTTCCTGATGAAAGCTTTGACCAGACTTATCAGGAAAAAGCCATGATCGGCGATAAAATCCTTGAGCTGATGGAGCTGTATCCCGGATTCAACGCAGACAAGTCGTATACGATTTGTGGCCTGCCAAAGGAAAACGAAGTGTCCTATGAGGAGGGCCTCGCCTTTGCGAAGGAGGTGCTGGCACGGGATTATGGCGGTGATGGCGGCTGGAGCGAGGAAGCATATCCGCTCTGGTATGCCGAATTTGTCCTCAGTTCGCCCGCCGTGCCCGAAGCAGTAATCCCTGTTTGGAATTTTGTCCTGAGGAATCCGCAAAGCAGAGAATTCTTTCAGATTTATGTGCATGCCGGACCGGACGGCCCGGAACTGGTAAAGGTTTATCTGTCACGGAACAGCAACGGCTGACGGAGGATAATAGGATAATGGCAATGCTCTTGGCTACAAAGTAATGAGAGCAGCTCACCTGATGCGGGTTAATGAAAACGGCATCGTAAAATGGTATGGCTCTGCGAAAGTCAACCCAGCGTTAACGGTTTGGGACTAACCAAATCGACATTGAATGACCAAAATAGTCAGACTATCAAAAAACCCTTTTAGGTAGGCTTGGAGTCCACGCAGGCCCTCCAAGTGAAATCCGAATCCAGGACATGGGCGGTGGAGGCGGAAGCCTTGCATAGCAAGGTTTCCTTACGCCGCCCGACGGAGCGGAAGGCGCAGTAGGCGGACGGCGTAAACCTGTCGGAAAAGTATGCTTGGCATTCTCTTCCTGTAACGTAGCATAAAGGGTTTAACCTAACGAAGTATGGAAGGGCATCATATTGGTAACATGATGTAGGGGGATGAAGTTGTGCTATCTGTATATATAAGCATGATTTGGATCGTTGCCTCGCTGTTGGCGTCAGCGCTTAACCCATCCATAGATGCTTTTAGGAACGTTGTATATATCAGCCTAATGGCTTTATTTGCTTCATTTATGCTACATATACAACGAAGCAGGCAGGCCATTTGTATAGCACGGTATAGCGGACTGTCCTTCTGCAACACAGCAGAATGTATTGTGGGAAGGTACGGATTTGCATTTCTGCTGATCATTGGTCTTGCCATTGCTGCTTTGTGCTCTAATAGTGGAGCTTTACTTCCTGTATTTGTTTGTTATTGCTTCATCCATATGATATGTTTCGGCGCTCTGTCTTTGTACTATTTCAATCATTCTATTGACAACGGGAAAATAAAGCTTGGTATCTCTACTCTCATACAGATAGTAATCAAAGTTGTTTCGCTCGCTTTGATTGTCGGAACAACCTATGCAACATATCAATACACAGTGGACATCATGAACAGATTGCCTCGGACAGCAGAATGGAAAACTTATGAGAACGAATATGGAGTCGTTCCGGACTTGTTTGTTGGAGAAGATGAAAAAATCATATTCGACCAGGTAAACAAAAATGATCTTGCGATCAATGGCGAGCTATACACTTGGCTCAACCATTATGGAGCAATCTATTGCAGGCAAGACACCGATGTTAACGGCGTCCCAATATTGTATGTGAATCCCAATTATCTCGGCATCATTCCAATCATTGACGCTGAAGGTGGCACAGTAAATATAAGTGAGGATGAAACAGACATCATCATACTCAGCCCGCTGGAAGCCAGCCAAGATAGTAAAATAATGGATTTCTTCAGAGAAAGGCGAAATGAGATGTTAAAGCTGGAGCGCCAGTACGCCGTCCCACAGAATACGCACAGTGAAGGTATACAAATCATACACATAAAACCATCACAAAAGCTTTTTACATTTCGGCCGGATACAGAATACTGTGAGAATGCAATTGTTTGCGTGCTCACGGAGAAGAATAGCCTCATTACCGAGCGAGTGTGTATCACGGGAAACGGTGTTCTTGATCCGCTGAAAATATATATAGGCAGCGGAAGCGATGAATATAAACTCAATATATCAAAAAAACTTGCTGAATTAGGACTTGATGATAACATTCAATCGATTGTGTCGCTCCGACAATCAATAAATGCGTTGCGGCGCGAATTGAGGAGTAGGATGACTGCACTTGGGATTGTCATAATATTTCTCTTTTTATCTCAACTTATAAGTAATGTTTTAACGTTTCGTGCATACATCAAAAGAGCTATTCCTTTGATCATCTTAAAATATATTAACGGCTATTCTACATTCAAACGATATGCAGTTTATTATTTCATCATGATATTTCAAATTATTTTAACGGTTATGATATGTTGCGTGCGTCAGATGAGCTTCGAATTTGGTTTGGTGTGGTGTGCATTGGATATTGGCGAATATTACCTGTTGAAAAAAATAGCGCTTCGCTATGAAAAGCGTATGCGATCAGAGTACATGAAGGAGGTCAATTTATGAATGTATGTGAATTCAGCAACGTAACAAAGAGATATGGAGATAGAGTGATTCTTGATCGTGTAACCGGAGCATTTGCCAGGGGAGAAATGGTTGCACTGATTGGGAAAACAGGCAGTGGAAAATCTACATTGCTTAATGTTCTTACCGGTGTCATCACGCCAGATTATGGGCAGATCATGCTGTTCGGGGAGGAGCTTAAGCGAAAGAGCGGTTCCAGAGCACTTCAACAGTTATATATGAATAAAATATCCTTGATGTTTCAGCAAGGAAATGTTGTGTTGGAGAAGTCTATTGAGTGGAATCTCCGTTTACCTCTTATACCACATAAACTAGAACAAAATCAGATTCATATCAAAGTACATGATGTGATGAAACTCGTTGGTTTGACGCAAGATCCAAAAGAGAAAGCAGCCCACCTATCAGGCGGCGAAATCAGGAAATTAGCGTTTGCACGAGCAATCATAAACCCCTGGGAGCTACTCATACTCGATGAGCCAACAACCAACCTGGACGAGTCAAGCGCAATGCAATTAATGGACATTGTCGCAAACCTGCATCACGAGAATAATGCCATACTCATTGCAACACATGATCCTGAGGTCGTTAAGCGCTGTGAAAGAACGGTATTATTGCGCAATGGGTTCATGGAGATAACAACTAATCCATCGCGTATCTGATGTAAGATTGTAGAATGGAATCACTGCCTGGCAGAAATGAGAAAAACGCCATCTTAAGGGATGCCAAATGAGGAAGTCAAGATGATTTGGATTTCATTTTGAGGGCTACGACCCGACAAAACTTCCAAAATGGTTTTTTGCCAGTATGAGACGTGGCCTAAAGAAGGCGACACCACAGCCTGTCAAAAAAACTTTCGAGAGGTTTGGAAGACCCGAAGATCCTCCAAAGTGAATTCGTATCGCTCGCTTTGCTTGGCAGGCGGGTAGTTTACGCCTCTGGGCGCAAACATTTCTTAAGCATCTGTAGGAAAAGATCGCCTCAGATGAGCTTTTGTCGACAAGCTGATGCTACCGCATGTGTAAGCGATAGAATTTGATTTTGAGGGTCGGGGGGGCGGACAGAAAGAGGGACACAGCATCATCAGCAGCATAAAAAGGATTCCAATCTGTTTCATGTCTGTTTCCTCCCTTAGCCTACGCCGACTTCGGCGGGCCATACAATACAGTTGACGAACTCGACAAACCGGTCGTCCTGTCGCCACAGCTCCAATGATACGGTGTCGTCCTCCCGGACCTCGGTGCGTACAGGCGTTTCTTTCCCCGTTTCAGCCCCGATGGTGGATACGATGAAGTACGCCTCCTCGCCGGGGATGTTCGTAATGAGATAATCATAGGTGGGCAGTTCCATCCATGTGAAGAAGCGGCGGTGGGAGATGGTGAGCTTCTGCCGCTGATCCTCAAAAACCGGATTGTAGCGTACCCGGCGCATGCGGCAGTTGGCAGGCAGCTCCACGGTCATCCCCTCGCCTAGGTAGAGCGAACAAAGGGTTTCTCCCTCCAGCGCATAGGCATACAGCGCCTCTCCGTCGCAAGTGAGCACGCGCGCTTCGCCTGCGCAACGCGCATCCGCCTCGATGGTGTAGATGCCAGGGTCCATATCGCGTCCGGCGAGATACGCGCCTGCCTGGGCGATCAGGGTACTGTTTTTCGCAGTGTCATAGGCGCTGCGCGAGCGATAGACAAAGGGGTTGATTCTAGCCATCTCCTCCAGTGCGTTGCCTTTCAACTGCCCGAAGCACAGTGTGCAGGGAAGGAGGGTCTGGTAGGGTGCCTCGGAGAGCGCTTCCGGGGTCAGGGTAAGCAGGGAATCCCGGTCCTGTGATGGGATGAGCGGACAGGCGGGGTCCACATGATAGGATGCAGTATCGTGCGGGGCGGCGTAGTAGATGGTTTCTTCGGTCTGCGCCAAGCCGGTTAAGGATACCGGCAGGGTCAGACACAGCAGAATCAAGCATAGTCGGATGTTTTTTTTCATTGTTTTTCCTCCAATCAGCATAAGGTATCCTTTCAAAAAATAACGAATCAGCCAAAAGATACAATCCCTCCTGCTTATTCTCGCGGAAGGTTAAGCAGGTGTGTGCCGTAGAAAGGTGTTTTCGCAAGGGTCATCCGGGCTTCCGCCCTTGACATACGCCCCCCGCCCGCGTTATGATGCCAGTATGGCGCAAACGGGCTTTTCCCCCGCACCCGCCGCGATGATACCGGCATGCTTTGCGCCCCGTCCTTTTTATCATGCGGGCAGGAAAGGAGTCACCCCACCATGAGCCAGCAGCGCATTGAAACCATCTGCGTCCAGGGAGGATATACCCCCGGCAACGGCGAACCCCGGCAGATTCCCATCATTCAGTCCACCACATTCAAGTACGCCACCAGCGAAGATATGGGCAAGCTGTTTGATCTGGAGGCTTCCGGGTATTTTTATACCCGCCTGCAAAACCCCACCAACGACCATGTGGCAGCCAAGATCGCCGCGTTGGAAGGCGGCACGGCGGCCATGCTGACCTCGTCGGGCCAGGCGGCCAATTTCTTCGCGCTGTTCAATATCGCTACCTGCGGGGACCACATCGTGGCTTCCTCCAGCATCTACGGGGGCACATTCAACCTGATTTCCGTCACCATGGCCAAGATGGGTATCACCTGCACATTTGTTGCGCCCGACTGTACGGCGGAAGAGCTGGACGCGGCGTTCCGTCCCAATACCAGGGCCGTCTTTGGCGAGACCATCGCCAACCCCGCGCTGACCGTGCTGGACATTGAGAAGTTTGCCGCCGCTGCCCATGCGCACGGCGTGCCCCTGATCGTGGACAATACCTTTGCCACGCCTGTCAACTGCCGGCCCTTCGAATGGGGCGCGGACATCGTGACCCATTCCACCACCAAGTATATGGACGGGCACGGCACGGCGGTGGGCGGGGCCATCGTGGATGGGGGACGGTTTGACTGGATGGCCCATGCGGACAAGTTTCCCGGCCTGTGCACCCCGGATGAAAGCTATCATGGCATCACCTATGCCGAGCGCTTCGGCAAAGAGGGCGCCTTTATCACCAAGTGCACCGCGCAGCTGATGCGCGACCTGGGCGCCATCCAGTCGCCCCAGCATGCGTTTTACCTGAATCTGGGTCTGGAAAGCCTGCATGTGCGCATGGCCCGCCACTGTGAAAACGGCCAGGCGGTGGCCGAATACCTGTCGGCCCATCCCAAGGTGGAGCGGGTGATTTACTGCGGCCTGCCCGGTGATCCCTACCACGCGCTGGCGCAGAAATACCTCCCCAACGGCTCCTGCGGCGTGGTATCCTTTGAGCTCAAGGGCGGACGCGCGGCGGCCAGCGCCTTTATGAAGGCGCTCAAGCTGGCGGCTATCGAGACCCACGTGGCCGACGCCCGCACCTGCTGCCTCAACCCCGCCAGCTCCACCCATCGCCAGATGAACGACGAGCAGCTGCGCGCGGCCGGCGTACCGGCCGGCCTGGTGCGCATGAGCTGCGGCCTGGAGAGCCGGGAGGACCTGATCGCCGATATCTCCCAGGCGTTGGACGCCATCTGACCGGCGAACGCCATCATCAGTCAAAGCGAGGCGAACCCTGTGCCCATCAAGATTCCCAACCAGCTTCCGGCCACCGAGACCCTGACCCGCGAAAACATCTTCGTGATGACGGAAACCCGCGCTCTGACGCAGGATATCCGTCCTCTGCGCATTCTGCTTCTCAACCTGATGCCCACCAAGGTGGACACCGAGACGCAGTTCGCCCGCGTGCTGGGCAACACACCGCTGCAAATCGAGCTGGAGCTGATCGCGCCTTCGGGACGCGTGGCCAAAAATACGCCGCAGGAGCATATGCTGGCGTTTTACAAGCGCTTTTGCGACGTGAAGGATCAGAAGTTCGACGGCCTGCTCATCACCGGCGCGCCGGTGGAACACCTGCCCTTTGAGCAGGTGGACTACTGGCCCGAGCTGTGCGAAATCATGGAATGGAGCAAGACGCACGTTCATTCGACTTTGCACATCTGCTGGGGCGCGCAGGCAGGGTTGTACTATCATTACGGCATTCCCAAGCGTCAGCTGCCCCACAAGCTGTTTGGGGTGTTCGAGCATACGGTGGAGGACCCCAACTTCATCCTGTTCCGCGGCTTTGACGACCGCTTCTGGGTGCCTCATTCCCGGAACACCACCGTCGATCGTGCGGATATCGAGGCGGTGCCTGGCCTCAAGGTCCTGGCCGCCTCGCCGGAAGCAGGCGTGTACGCCGTGAAAACCGAGGGCGGCCGGCAGGTCTACCTGATGGGCCATGCCGAATACGACCGCGACACCCTGAAAAAGGAGTATCTGCGGGATGTGGCCGCGGGTGTGGACATTCAGCTTCCGCAGCACTATTTCCCCGATGACGACCCGGAAAAAGAGCCGGTGGTCCGGTGGCGTTCCTGCGCCAACCTGCTCTATTCCAACTGGCTGGATTATTTCGTATATCAAACCACGCCCTACGACCTGTCCGCCTCTTTCCCGGACGGGCATTCGGCGGAGGAGTGAAAACGCCGGCTCTTTGCGCGCAGCGGCTGCCTGAGGGAAAGGTCATGCAGGAAAGGCTTTTCCCAATTGTTTGAGAAAAAGCGGAAAATCATCTTGACAAACGCCCCCCAAATCCGATATAATACCTATCGTTGCAAAACCGCAACGCGCGATCGTGGCGGAATTGGCATACGCGCACGTTTGAGGGGCGTGTCCGATAAGGGTACGGGTTCAAGTCCCGTCGATCGCACCAGAGTTCCATGGAATCGTCTGATTCCATGGAACTTTTTCTTTCCGAAAATAGGTTCCTTTTTTGCGTACTGCTTTGCTCCCACGCCCGCACGCCGGTATGGTGCAAACAAACCGTTTGATCGCATAGTAGAGAAGCGGCCGAAAGATGGAAAAAGGAATACCGCAAACGGGACCCGTTTTTTCATGGCGGTTCTTCCTTTCTTCCGTTCTTTGCCTTCAGCAAAAAACGCTCTTGGGAGGTACCCTTCTCCATAATAAGACGGAGCCACGATGCTTTTTGTAACATCCTGTGAAAATGTTGCAGCTTGCGAGGCGGTGGTTTGCCTTGCCTGGCAGCAAACACGGCAGCCCGTGCGCAAAGCTGCCGGAAACGCTTGCGGCCTGACAGGCGAAAGCCCGCCGGTGCAGTGGTGATGCTCCCCTTGCCTGAGTGGCCGGCATGCCCGTGAAATACGGACGTGCGCATTACGAAATATACGGCCGGCGTCTGACGGCCCAGGGGAATACAGGCACACCGCCATCTGCCGGGGCTTATACAGCCGTAAAGTTGCCTTTGGCTCCCTCCTGCACCTCCCGGAGCGCATCGCTGCCAAAGCGCCGTGCAAATTCCGCACCGGCCTGCGCCTCGACGAGGGCGGCCGCCTGTGGATTCGTTTCCGCCGCGCAGCGCAGCAACGTGCTGTAAAGGTGCGCCGTATGGTACAGGAAGTCCTTCACCTGCGTGCCGTGCAGACGCTGCTGGATGCGCTTTTGCCGCTCTGCGAGAGCGGGCGTGTTTTCCGCGCTTTCCCAATGAAAGGCAAAGGCACAGCCTTCGTCCGGATTTTTGGGCAGGCAGGAGGGGAGACTCAGGCGTAGCGCCGGATTGAATCCCTTCAAAATCGCATGGTCCACGCAGCGGCAGTAATAAAAGCTAAAATCCGCCAATCCGCTTTCCTGCCAGGCGGTATGCCAGGGGCATTTCAGCATGCGGAAGCTGACGTGGGAGCACTGGGGATCATTTTCGGTCCGAAGCGATTCGCCGGGCCATGACCACTCGCAATAAGCGAAATAGGAAGCCATGTCATCCAGCGGATCGCCGTTTTTCCGGCAGCGTGCCGCCATGCGCCTGCCGCGCTCCTCGCCATAGGTCTCAACGGCCCTGAGCAACAGCGTGTCCGCATCCGGTCCAAAATGCCGGCAGATTTCTCTGGCCAACAGACCGAACATCACCGCATGCTGTTTCGGGCCGAAAAGACAGGCGCCTGCCTGGGTGCGATCCGGCATCATAAGCGTCCCTCCTTTTTCTGCCACAGCCCTATTCCCCCCGCGGGGTCAGCAGGCCGCTTCGATAGGCGTTCAGTAACTCTTCCAGAGTACGGATGCGCTGTTGAATCTGCCGCCCGTTGTCCGTGTCGGCCACCAGACAGCGCCTGCGGTTTTGCCAGAGAATCTGCGAATCGGAATGGATGTCGTCGTTGGCATCGAGCACGCGCGTCAGGGACGAAAAGGGCTGGTGCGCCACGATGCGCAAGCCGTGCGAATTGGAGATGAGCGTGTATCCCGCGATGCCGGTTGCCTTCTGATAGGCCTTGCAGAATCCGCCATCAATGACGATCAGCCGTCCATTGGCCTTGACGGGGCTTTCGCCGCTGCTGACATGGATGGGCGTATGGCCGTTAATGATGTGCGCCTCGGGAGAGTCCAGGCCAAAGGCGCTCAAAATGCGGCGGCAGACGGCCTCATCATTGATGTGGCGGTAGTAGGGATTCATCGGCTCCTGCCAGGCCTCCGGGCAGTTGACAAACGCACGCTCGAAGGTCTTGATGCTGCGTCCGCACAGGGGCGAGCGTTCGCCGCACCAAAGATACCACATGAAATCCACCGCATCGGGAGCACGGTCAAAATAGGCCCGGCGGGCCATGCGCTCGTGGTGGTCCATCAGGGCCCGGCCCTGATAGCATTCTCCATCGAAGGTCACCTGGTCAAAGTCGCCCGCCTCGGTCATGGGGATGCAGCCATGGAAAAGCAGATTGCCGTTATAGCAGCGGTACAGCCTCCCATTGTCGTACAGAAAGCGCACATGGCGGCGCAACCGCTCGCTTTTCGCAAAAGAGGCCGACAGGTCGCGCACCACCGCTTCCTCGCCGGCGGTCAGGCGGTAGGGATCGGCGGGATCGACGGTGGGCAGCGCCACAGGCCGGAGCGGGTAGATACGGCCGCTCAGAGAAATGCTTTCGCTGTTTTTCGCCAGTAGGTGCAGCAGCCGGCGGCTTTCCATACCGTATTCGGGATGCCGCGCGATAAGCTGCCCTTCCAGCTTGAACAGAATGACCGTTACAGCCTGAAGCGCCGCCTGCGCCTCCGTAAGGCCCGGATAGTTCTGGCTGGCAAACAGTGCGAGCGACCGCAGGCTGATGCCATAGCCGGTTTCCAGCAGCTCCATGTTGTCATATTGCAGACATCCGCGCACGACGGCGGCCATGCATACGGGGTTGCCGGCGGCCGAGCCCATCCAGAGAATATCATGGTTGCCCCATTCGATGTCCACGGCGTGGTGATTCACCAAAAGGTCCATAATCCCGTCCGCGTGGGGTCCACGGTCGTAAATATCGCCTAGGATGTGCAGCCGGTCCACCGCCAGGCGTTTAATCAGGCCGCACAGCGCCACGATAAACTCGTCTCCGCTGCCGATGTCAATCAGGGCGTCGATGATCTTCTGATGATAAACCAGCTGGTTGTCGTCCTCATCCGGCAGGGCGTGGAGCAGCTCGTCCAGTATATAGGCATAGGCCGAAGGCATCGCCTTGCGCACCTTGGAGCGCGTATATTTGGAGGAAAGCAGTCGGCTTAGCTCAATCAAATCATGCAGCGTGGCGTTATACCAGCCCTTGGTCAGCCTTCCCGCGGCGCCGAGCAGTTTGAGCTTTTCCTTGGGGTAATAGATCAGCGTAAGCAGATCGGAAATCGCGGCAGCGCTGTGGGTGGAGGAGAACAGCAGCAGCGCTTTCTCCCGGACGACGCCCGAACAGTTGTTCAGAATGTGCAGAAACGCGTCATATTCGCCGTGAATATCACTCATGAAGTGCTCGGTACCTTTTGGAAGATTCAGGATGGCTTTCAGGTTGATGATTTCCGTATAAAGCGACTGAACGGTGGGAAACTGCTCGCTGATGCAAGACAGATAGCGCTTTTGAGATGCCTCGCTCATGAAAATCCTCCGTGTGCTCTTGTGCTCGTCTGTGCGGTCAGGAAACAGTATACGATATTTTGCGCAAGGTGACAATAGAAAACAAGCCATAAAAAACAGGCCATATCGCTATGGCCTCTGCGAAAAATCGTTTATCTGCGTCCTTGCACTGGCATAGAAGCGCGGGGGAGAGCCGGAAAAAAGCGAACCGGGCCGGCAGCGCCGAAACTTCTGTGGGCGAAACGGATCGCCGGTTTTTGATGAATCATTCAGGGAGCATATTGATTCAAACGATGCGGACAGAGCCCTGGAGATGAAAGGAAACAAGGAAGATCCCCAAAGCGCGGGATCAGTCCCGCCGCCGGTTTTACGGAGCTGCTGATAACCTCGGAACATAGGCCTGATACAGTTCGTGCAACTGCCTCAGGCTTTCATCCCTCGAATAGCAGCGCTCCTTGAGAACGATCGTTTTGAAGTAATCCGTATACTGGCGGGTGAAGGCCGGATAGGACAAAAACACATAGTCGTATCCGGCGTCCAGGTCATAATCTGTGTCGTATTCGGTGATGGCCACGCCGAGGCGGTCATAGCACACCGTAAGATATTTGCCCCAAAATGCTTCATCCTTGAGCAGGATAGGGGAGTAGCTGCGGTTTTCTTCTGCATATTTCAGCATGGTCGAAAAGATGAGCAGACGTTCCTTCGGGAAAAAGGGACGAATGCCGGCGAATTGATCGCGGCTTATGCCGCTTTCCAGAAAACGCCGGCACCCTTCTAGGCTCAACGTTCCGATGTAAGGCTTCTTCTTGGTATAGAGGTTTTGAAAGCGCCGCTCGTGCAGGGGAACGATTTGCTTCACCAGGCTGTCCGCTGTTTCGGGAGAGAAGAGCGCCTTGTCCCGAAAAGCGGCAACGGCAACATCTGTGGGTACCTGCGCAAAGCTGATATCCGTACCGTAGCAAAAGACAGTCCGGTTCAGCTCGCGGCTCAGGCAGGACAGCACAAGGGAGGAATAATCCATCGGCGTTTGCTCAAACACTTTTAAGGGTGTGGGGCGGAAGGGAAGCTCCGCAATAATGCGGTTGAAAAAGGCGCAGATGCCCACGGAGTCTGCATTGGACAGTTCATAGGCAGATCTGCCATCCCGGATGATGTAAAACTGTTCCTCTGTTTGCGAGCCGAAGCGGGAGCTTAACAGCAGCAGGTTTCCGTTTACCGATGGATACTGTCCGGTTTCGGTCCAGGAGGCGAGCTGGTAAGGCGAATAGCGGGTATCAAACAGAATGGGCGACATGCAGGCGACAAATTCAGCGGCATTCAAACCGCCGACATCGGGCTGAATATAATGATGCATGCGTATTTTCCGCCCTTTATCGGAAAAAAGAGGCTGCAGGGCATGGACCACCGAGGGGTAAATGCAGTTTACGCATAGAATGTTGATCTCATCGGCATCAATCAGTGGCGCAAGACGCCGCTGGATCATCGGACCGCCGGAAATGCGGCACGTCTCCAGCGGTTCATCCGGCTGTGCGGAGGATAGAAGACGGTCGATGCTCCGTCGGCTGGCATAGCGTTCCATGCCGATGTTGCTTACCTCCAAAGATTCCCTCAATTCTTTACATTCTTCGTCGGAGAAGGGACCAGATAAGCAAATCCTTTCACATAAACTTGCCCGCCGTGCGCTGCTGAGACTGTTGTGCAGCGCGCGGCGAAGATCCGAACGAGCGCCAATTTGCGCACCAAGCGCGCTGGCTGTCAGTTGATGTTCTTTCAGCAGCTGTCCCACGCACTGTGCAAAATTTTTATAATGAGGCATTCAGAATCTCCTTACCCTTGCTATGATAGGAGGTGACCTTCCCGATTATACCACATTTTCCCTATAAATAGAAAGTTTTTCCTTTGCATTTCATCCCTATGCCTGCTTCGTTTGGAGAAAAGCAGCCCGGAAGGCTTTACCGGAAGGCCGGGAAGTCTCCTTTGCATCTATAGCAAAAAGCGCCATCTTTCACCTGGCGAAGATGGCGCTTCAGTATGCGCAAAAGAGCGTGACTTCTGCGAGCTTTTGACTGATAAAAAACTTCGAGAAGGTTAGAAGGATCGCAGTCCTCCGGGGAAAATCCCAGTTCAGCGGCATGCGCGTGGAAGCCTTGCGCAGCAAGGGTTCCCTGCTCGTTTCCCCATCCGTGCCACGGGAGCCGAAGGAAAGCGTGTGTCCACAGGATACCTTGGGCCCAAGGGCCCCAGAGCGACCCGCAGGCATGAGCAAATACAAGGGCGGTCTGCCGGCCGCACATAGCCCCTTTACTTGCCGGCTTCTTTGGGTCGCTTTGTGGCATGACCCGAAGAGGCCAATCGAAACGAGCCAAGCGCCCTCTGATGCGGGTCTGTGATTCTCAAAATCTCTCGAGAGAGGTTTTTGACAGCAAGCATTATACTGCCTGTTGTGCCACAGCACAGAACGGCCTCTCAACCAGCCCTCGCCCCCCTGAATCAGACGCCTGTCTGGGCGGCGGCTTGCTTTTACGGCTTCTGCAGCGAAAGGGTCACAGAAAGATCCCCGCCGCCCAGTGCCTCTGCCCAGCCGGTGAGGTCGTCGATTCTTCCCAGACGGGTATAGCTCCAGGAATTGGAGCCATAGAACAGGACGATCTGATCTCCCTGATACAGCACAATGTCTCCGGCCTGGGTCGTGGTCTGGGTGTTTTCCGTGGGCAAACGTTGCCCAAGCGGTCCCACCTTTTCAAAGCTGCCGTAGTCGCTTACCTCGATGGTCAACGGGCCGTCTGCAAGCAGCGCTTTGAATGCCTCGGCGCCCGGATTGTCGGCAAGGGTTGCCGCAAAGGTTTGGTCCGAAATCGTGACATAAAACGTATTCTGATTCATTGCCGGTTCTTCCTCCGCATTCTTTGGCTGTTCGCTTTCATTGACCGTGGATTCATGTTCGCCAGGAGAGACCGCTTGCTCCTCCGACGTTTTTGAGAGGCTTTGCCCCGCTTGAGCAACACCGGCCTCCTTTGCGGAGACGGCATCTTGCAAAGCGGCGCCGGAATCCCCGGCGGCGCATCCGCACAGGCAAATCAGCATCAGACCTGCCAGCAGGATAGAGAGCCCCTGTTTCATATCGTCAGTCCTTCCTAATTTTATGTTAAAAACAGCGTTTTCCCCGGCACGAAGATACACAGGCGGATTCCCCGCAACAGCAGAAAGCTTCTGCCAACAATAGGGATGGCTGTCTGCCGCTGCATCAAAAAACCGAGATCCATGTCCATCCAAAGGCGCCGACAACGGCATAGAAGCAGTCGGCTGCAGAGGCGCCCAACTCCGTCAGAATGCCATACGCGGCCCATGGGCCAGGGTCCGTTGAACGGTGAGCGCCCCTGCGGCCCCCGCCGGAAGCCCAAACAGCAGCCCAATGCAAATTCCCTTGAGCAAATCGCTTTCCATGCCGCTTCTCCTGACTTGGCAACGCCGGGCAGACTTCGTGGCATGCCGGTTTACGCACAGCATACGTCTCTTTGCTTTGTTGCCTCAAGGCAGGTAATCTCGCACCTGGCACGTTCATCGTCCCGGATGATGTCGCCCACTGCCGGAACCTCGATATGGCCGGAATACGGATTCTTGATGCTGATGACCGGCGTGAGGATCGTGGCGTGCACATCACTTTTTTCAAAAGCAAGATCCGCGTCTTCCATTTTACAGTCTATCAGGCGCAGACCCTTGCAGTAGCACAGGGGCTGGGTGCCGATGATCGTACAGTGGTCGAAGGTTACGTTCTCGCAGTACCACGCCAGATACTCTCCCTTGACCACGCTGTTTCGCACCACCACGTTCCTGGCATGCCAGAACGCGTCCTTGGTATCGAAGCGGCAGTTGTCAAAGGTGGCGGTTTCGATGTACTGGAAAGAATATTTTCCCTTGAAGGTTACATCGGTAAAATGCAGGTCGGTGGAACGCATCATGAAATACTCGCTCTGTGTGGTGCAGTGCTCCATCGTGATGCCATGAACCGACCAGCCGAATTCCGGCGAGATGATGTCGCAGTCCCGCATCGTCACCTCGCTGCACTCCCGCAGCGCCTTGATGCCGTGAAGCGCGGTATGGGTTATTTCGATGTGATCGGAATACCACAGCGCCGCCCGGCAAAGCTCCGTCATCCGGCTGTCGCGGATCACCAGCCCATGGTCATGCCAGAACGGATAGCGCAGGTTGAAATAGCAACGCTCTACCTTGATACCGGCGCCTTCTTTCAAGGCGCTTTCTCCGTCGGCGGGGCCGTCAAACGCGCAATCGACCACCTCGATGTCCTTCATGCCATACAGGGCGCGCTCCTGATCCAATGTCTGCTGCTGAATCCTTTTCATAATGTTCCTCTCCCTTCCTGTACGACGTCCGTCGCAAGCTAGGCTGACACTCTGCCTTTTCCAATCTGATAGACCAGATAATCCAGGCAGTCAATCTGCTTTTCCTCCCGGTGGAGGCGATCCAGTATGACGGCCCGTTGCCTGGAAAGGAGTGTCAGCTGTTCCTTGATGTCCCCCATCCTCCAGCAGGCGAGGTACTCTTCAATCCCGTCCGCTTCAAAGCCGGCGGCTTCCAGGTTCAGGACCAGATCCTGAACGTTCATTTTGCCTTCCATGGTACTGATTTCACTCTCCGTCGCTGATAATGACAATCTTGTCGCCCCGACCTTCCAGAACAGGGTTGTTTTCCACTGCGAAGCGAACCAGCAGTTCCCGATTTTCGGTTGCCTTAGATTCGGCGCTGCCGCTCTCCGGGCTGGATGGTTCCTGCTGATTCGATCCTTGGCTCCGGCAGGAGACGCGGAAGAATCCGCACACGCCGTGAGGAGCATGCAAGAGACAAGGACCATACTTAAAAGCAGAATCCCAGGTTTTGTCACGATGTTCCCTCTCCTTCTCTGCCAGATCGTTTTCTGGATCCCTCTTTTGACAATGCCAGTATACGCGGAAGCAGGTAACATAGCAAATACTTATATTTAATATGTTTTACTAGATAAAAGCTATGAATGTTGCTTGCAAGAACGGTCCTCTGGAGACCCGCTGTATCCTTGCCAGTCCAATTACCGGAGGAAATAAGCCATGAAAGGGCCGGAAAAACAGACAAAGCGGCCGATGGATGCCGGCGTTTTGATGCCGGGGACATGCATGCCGCTCTCCTGTCTTTCCGAGCCCATGGGAGGGGAGAATGCGCCCCGCTCCCTTCAAAATCTATGGCGCCTGCATCAGTTCGGTAAGCCGTACACGCTTGATCTTTCCGCAAGCCAGGCAGGCAAAAACGGTGAACAGCAAGGCAATCACGACCCCCGGCAAAACGATGCCGCCCAACGCCGTATGGGAGCTAAAGTTGCTCATGCCATACATCCGCATCAGCACCGCCACGATCGGGTCCGTGCCCACAGCGCTCAAGGCGGTTCCGAGCCCACAAGCGAAACCAGCAAAAACCGCAGGGAAAAGCTGCGCCTCAGGGCGGTGCACGGCAGACCCATGGCGCGATAGATGCTCAGGTCCTGCCGTTCGCTTTGCATAAGCTTTCCGCTGGTGAGCAAGGTAACCACCAGCATGATATCCGGCAACAGGGTCCTTCCTCCAGGGGACGATCTCGCCGGCAGGTTCCACCGGCTGCTCCGCAGGTGTCCGGCCGATCTGCCTTCTCATCCTGCCCGCTTTCATTGAACAACCTCCCTCACTGTTGCGAATGTTCCATTTCCAGTATAAGCAATGATAAAATGCATATCAAATACTTATTCATAATGCTTTTTCATAGTTGATAGATATGGAATTTTGCGCTATACTGGAACCGAGAACAAGGCGGGAGGTCGGCCATGGAACTTCGAATTCTACAGTATTTTCTGGCTGTCGCCAGGGAGCAGAGCATCTCAGCGGCGGCGGAGTCGCTGCATCTTTCCCAGCCCACCCTTTCCATCCAGCTCAAGGCGCTGGAAGAGGAATTGGGCAAGCAGCTGCTGATTCGGGGAACGAAGGGGTCCCGCAAGGTGCTGCTCACCGACGAGGGAATGATCCTTCGCAAGCGGGCGGAGGAAATTCTCACGCTGGTGCAGAAGGCCAAAAGCGAGGTACAGATGACGGATGCCTCCATTGCGGGCGACGTTTACATCGGCGCGGGCGAGACGGATATCATCCGGTATTTTGCCCGCGCGGCAAAGCGCATGAAAAAAAGCTGCCCCGACATTCGCTATCACATTTCCAGCGGAAATGCGCAGTTTGTGACGGAGCAGCTGGATAAGGGACTCATTGATTTCGGACTGATGTACGGGCCGGTTGACCGAACCAAGTATGAGGCATTGATGCTTCCCATCGGGGACCGTTTCGGCGTTTTGATGCGGCGGGATGACCCGCTCGCGCAAAAGGAATGGATCTCGCCGGAGGAACTGCGGGACAAGCCGCTGATCCTTTCCGCTCAGGACCGCAGCGAGGGATGGACGGTTTCATCACAGATTCGTCAGGACGTATCCCATCTGAACGTGGCCGCTACCTACAACCTGATCTTCAATGCCTCCCTGATGGTCGAAGAGGGGCTCGGCTATGCGGTTTGCCTGGACAAGCTCATCAATACAAGCGGAGACAGCCAGCTGTGCTTTCTCCCCCTGCGCCCGGAAATTGTCATCACTCCATCTATTGTATGGAAACGCTATCAGGTGTTCTCCAAGGCATCGGAACGGTTCCTTCAGGAACTGACTTCCGTCATGGATTTGCCGCAAAAATGATCCGCACCGTGCAGGCGGGAGGGGATCATCCCGGTGATGGCATGCGCGCGTTTTGCAAATGGAGGGGGAGAACAGATCCGGGGCTGGGTCCTTACTCCCCGCCGAATACCTCTTCTTCCAGAGCGTTGAGTTTCTCAGAAAGGAACGTGTCCAGCGCTTCATACAAGTCAGTATCATTCACAGCGGGGAGGCCCATCTGCTGGCAATACTCCGAGTAGGATATATCGGGAATAGGCGTCTGCACGAGCTTGTTGTACTTGGTCACTGCATCCCCGCCGGTTTGCTGTTCGTACCACAGGGAAAGGGAATTGATTGAACCAAGAATATAGTTGAAGTCATAGAAGGGAAGCTGGAACAAAGTCGTTGAAGTGATCCACTGGGAGCCCAGTATCATCTGGTATTCGGGTGAATAACCGGCTTCGTATCCCAGGGCCTGGCTGCTCTCCAGATAGAGGCGCGCAATGTCTCTTGGCTCAAACGCATCCGGGTTTGTGTAAACTTCAATGCTGATCATTGCATTCAGCATGCTGGAATACAGCACATTCAGCGAGGTGAGCAGGTAGCGCAGCGTCAGATAGGCGCCATAGGTATCCCCGGTCCGCTCCCGGAAAAACGCCTCCATGCGGTCCGCGAGCAGAAGGGTGCCGGCAATGGAGTGCGTTTCGTTAATCGGATAGTTGACCACTACCAGTTCGTTTTCATAGGTGTCGTGCAGGTAGTGGCCAAACTCGTGCAGCGCAATGCTGCAGAAGCTCAAATCATCGAAGGATCGGATCTCCACCTCAAAGGTTCCATATCTGAAGCTGGTGCTGCCGCCTGAGAGGAGCGGCGTTGTTGTTTCCAGATGCAAGTTATCCGAATTGATCAGCGATTCCAGAAGCGGCTGATAGTCGGGACAGAGCTCGCCATACAGGGCGGCGGCCTCCTTCAGGAAATCATCCTCATCCAGAAATTTCTGATTGTCAGGTTCGGTTGCCAGATAGGCCAGCCAGGCTAGGGGTTGCCACGATTTGCTGAAGCTTTCCACCACCGTGTTCGTTAAGGCCACAACATCAACATCAATGCCATATCTCTCCTCAAGGGCATAACTCATGTAATTGTCATAGCCCCAGAGAACGGCCAGCTGATTGAGCAAACGCACCTCCTGAAGGTACAGCTCTGCGATTTTATCACTATGCGCCAGGGAGGCCTCCATCAGCTTATCAAAAAAAGGATAGTAATCGTCGGTCTGCTTGAGATGTTCGTTGGCGTATTGAGTGCCATTCGAGACATGATAGGTTTCACCATTGTAGACGAACGTTGGATCCTGCTGCTGCAGCTCCGCGATTTGCGCTACCAGCGCATCCACCTGTTCCTGGAGGGCCTGCTCGGATGTGCCCTGCGCGAAGCCGGGAAGCAGCGCAAGGACAGCCGCCAGAAGAAGGGAAAGAATTCGGTGCGTTCTCATCGAAAACCGCCTTTCTGAAGCACGGGAGAAGATCAAAAGCGTACTGACCTAAGAATTATACAACATTTCAAGAAAAATGTCATGGCTCTTGTTTGCCGGGCTGCCCGATGGTTCCGTATGCCATCCGGCTCAACGACGCATATCAGGGGGCGAAGCACACCGGGGAGATCGCGTGAAGGAGGGGAAACCCCATCCCGCCGCCAGCCGGATCACGGCTTATGCGCAAAACAAAAGGGGAGCTGCAACCCCGCTTTACGCGGATTGCAGCTCCCCGGATATCTTCTGTCGTCAGGAAGCCTTATTCGGCATCAGCCGAAACGGCATTGGCCGCCGTCCTGCCGGAAACGAAGATTTCAACAATCGCGTTGCCGCCCAGACGGTTGCCGCCATGGATACCGCCGGTCACCTCGCCCGCAGCGTACAGTCCGGGGATGATGTTTCCTTCGGTATCCAGCACGTGGCGCTCGGTATCCACCTCAACGCCGCCCATGGTATGATGCGTGGAGGGGGCCATCAGACGGATGCGCAGCGTGGTGTTTTCCAGATCGTAGGTATCCACGTTGTAGCTGCCGTCTTCGTTCTTTTCCACATCGCCGATGGTGCGGGAAGCGATCGACTTGCCCACATCCTCAAACTCGCCTTGGCCCATCACAGCCATGTCGTAGTTGCGGATGGTCTCCAGCACAACGTCGGGATCAGCGGACACGCCGATCTGAGCGAACAGATCGCCCAGCTCGGTCGCCTTGCGGGTATAATAGCGGCCCTCATAGTCGCCTTCATCAAGCTGGATGGGGCCGGGGATGGGCTCGGTCACGTTGTAGATTTCAATGAATACGCCCTTGGTGCCGTTGACTTCCATGCCGTTCTCAAACTCGGCCAGGGACAGCACGTCGCGCTCGGAACCCTCGTCCACGAAGCGCTTGCCCGTGGTGGGGTTGATGTACACGGCGTAGTTGCCGCCGCCGAAGGCCAGGTTGCCGTTGTCCACCCAGGAAATCGGCATCAGCTGGGTGAAGCCCATGCCCGTGGTGGCCGCGCCGACTTCGACAGCCATATCAATGCCGCTGCCGGTGAGGGAGGAGCGGTTGGTGGTCTTGGTGGCCTCGGTCAGGTATTCGCTGGACCAGTAGACGTTGGTGTCGAGCACCATGTCGATGTTGGCAGCATAACCGCCGGTCGCAAGAATCACGCCTTTGTTGGCATAGGCGGTGACAGGCGTGCCGTCATAGCGGGTTGCCTTCACGCCGATCACGCGGCCGGTGTCGTCGGTAATGAGGCTTTCGGCCGTGGTGCGCAGCATGATTTCATTGGCTTCGTTCGCGGAGAGGAACTCGTTCATGGGAGCCACGAAATAGGTGCCCCAGCGCCCGGCGTAGCTTTCGGTCTCGCCGTCGCCGTCGGTATCGACGTCAGCGCCGATGAACTCGTTTTCACGATACCAAAGCGCACCGATCAGGGTGGGCTGGGTATCCTCCACGAAGGTGGAACCCATTTCCTCCAGCCAGGGCTTGAGCTCCTGACCGTCCTGGATGAACTGGGTGACCAGGTCGATATCGCCATAGATCCATTCGCTGCCGTCCGCGCTCTGGCGCAGGCCGCCGTAATAGGTCTGGAAGATATGCAGGTTCAGCGTGGAGAAGAGCGTGAGCTGGTTTTCCGGAACGCCCGCGTCCAGCTGCGGCTGCGCCCAGTCCAGATAGGCCTGAATCTCGCTTTTCAGCTCCTTGAGGACGGGCAGGTAATCGGCATGAACGCCATGCTTGGAAAGCTCCTTCATGTCGCCGGCCACATACTCATGATCCTTGTAGTAATCCGCATCGAATTCTTCTTCGTTCCAGTCCAGAATGACCTTCAGCTCGTCAATGCAGCCCTGGACGGACTTGACCTTGTTGTAGGTGTTGCCGTCAAAGCCCACGCCGGTGGTCGCGTCGGGATCTTCGGGGTCCCATACCAGGTAGGGCATCACGCTCTGATACTGGCCGCCGGAGACCAGCGTGTTGCCGCCGACCTCGGCATTGGTTTCAATGACCAGCACGGTGTCGCCGTTCTGCGCAGCCTGAGCGGCCGCGGCGATGCCGGCGCCGCCAGCGCCCACGACAACCACATCATAGGTTCCCTCGATGGGGTCCTGCGCTTCATAGGAGAAGGGCTTGGCCCCCGCCTGCAGCGCCGCCACATCGCAGCCGGCCTGCTCCGCTGCCGCGTTGACGGCATTAAAGACCGCACGGCTGGTAAACGTTGCGCCGGAGACGCTGTCCACACCGGTGGAGGTGTATTCGATGATCTGGGGGAACAGAATCTCGTAGGCAACATCGCCCACATGCTCTGTCTCCGCAGAGGAGACGACCTCGATCGACTCGATGGCGTCCTCCGTGAAGGTGACGCTCAGCACCACGTCGCCGTTGTAACCGGCGGCAGTGCCCTCATAGGTGCCCGGCGTGAAGGCGATCTGCGCCGCCTCCTGCGCCTCACCCCTGGCCTGGGCAAGGGCGCTGCTTACAGCGGCCTTGACGGCGTCGCTGGTGATGGTCGCGCCGGTCATGCCGTCCACGCCCTCGGCGTCGGCCTGTCCCACATACGCCGCGCTCATCTGCTCGATGGCCGCGCCGCCCAGCGCCGGGGTTTCACCCTCGCCGGTGATTTCAATCGCGGTGATCGCTTCTTCGTCCACGGTCAGCTTAACGCTTACAGTGCCGCCGAAGCCCTGCGCGGAGGCCTCGTAGTCGCCAGGAGTAAACGTTGCAGCGCCAGCAGTGAACACCGTGCTCAGCAGCATGACCGCAAGCACGATGCCCGTCCATTTCCTGATGTTCATCCTCTTTTCCCTCCTGTTATAGCGTCGGATGGATCAAATACCATATTTACTATAACCATCAATTATATGGATGTCAAGAAGCTTTTGCCAATTCAGGCATGCCGCGACAGGGACATGTATCGGACAAACGAAAGGACGAACGCAACCTGCCGGTGATAAAGAAGGCAGGGCCGGCCAGGACAGGACGCGAAGGCGGCCTGTCCTGGCGCTTCCCGGAGACGGCGGCAAGGCCGCACCCAAGACGCAGGGCCGCCCGGATACGCTTAAGAGGAACTCAGGAGCGGATTTCCGTCATAACGACGGGATCAAGCAGCGTATCCAGCTCGCTTTCCGTCAAAAGCCCCCGGCTGTGCGCCAGCTCGCGCACGCTCTTTTCGGAGCGCAACGCCTCACGGGCCAGCGAGCACGCGGCGTTGTAGCCGATTTTGGGGCACAGGGCGGTCGCAAGCCCGGCGGAACGGGACACTTCCTGCTGGCAAACCTTCTCATTGACGCGAATGCCGCGGATGCAGTGAGCCGTGAGCGTCTGAAGCCCTCCGCTGAACATGGTGATGCCCTGATAAAGGCTGTCAAAAATCACGGGTTCAAAGGCATTCAACTCCAGCTGGCCGCCCTCGACCGCCAGCGTGACCGTCATGTCGTAGCCCACGAGACGGAAGGCGATCTGGTTGACCACTTCCGGGATGACCGGATTGACCTTGCCAGGCATGATGGAGGACCCGTTCTGCCGGGCGGGCAGACTGATTTCGCCCAGTCCGTCCCTCGGGCCGGAGGACATAAGCCGCAAGTCGTTGCAGATCTTGGACAGGCTTGTTGCACAGCCTTTCAGGGCGGCAGAGAGCGCCAGGTAACAATCCGCGTTCTGCGTGGCATCAACGAGATCATGGCTTTGGGTGAAGGGAATGCCGGTCAGCTTCGCCAGCAGCGGAACCACCCGTCCGATATAGGTTGCGTTGGCGTTGATGCCCGTGCCCACGGCTGTGCCGCCAAGGTTGAGAACCAGCATCTCCCGACGCCCGCGGGCCAGCCGCTCGCGCTCCCTGCGCATGACCGAGGCATACGCCGCAAATTCCTGCCCAAGCCGGATGGGCACCGCATCCTGCAGCTGCGTGCGTCCCATTTTCACCACGCCGTCAAACGCCTTGGCGCGTTCGGAGAGGGCCCCGATCAACACGTCCAGCCCGTCCAGCAGGCTTTCGCAGACCCGAAACAGCGTCATTTTGACGCAGGTGGGGTAGATGTCGTTGGTGGACTGTCCGCAGTTGACATGGTCGTTGGGATGAACGAGCGAATAATCGCCTTTTTTACCGCCCAAAAGCTCGATGGCGCGGTTGGCGATTACCTCGTTGGCATTCATATTGGTGGAAGTACCCGCGCCCCCCTGGATGGGGTCGACGATGAACTGGTCATGCAGCTTCCCGGCGATCAGATCGTCACAGGCGCGTTCTATCGCATCCGCTATGCGCCCGGGCAACACGCCGGCCATGCGGTTGGCTCGCGCACACGCCTTCTTGATCCATGCCATGCTCACGATCATGGCCCCGGGCAGACGCTGGTTGGTGATCGGAAAATTCTCCGCGGCCCGCAACGAATGAATCCCGTAGTACGCCTCCTGGTCGATTTGTTTTTCGCCTACCAGATCGTGCTCCGTTCTATACATAGCCGCATCATAGCTCCTTCCTTATCCTTGGCTTGCTTTCAGTATAGCGATTTGGTATACTATTTTCAAATACCAATTCTACAAACTGACTTATAGGTAAATACCTATGATTGGAGGAAACCATGACCCTGTTACATGAGATGGCCTATGTGTATGAGGTTTACCGGCAGCGCAGCTTCACCAGGGCAGCACAGGCGCTCTATATTTCCCAGCCCTCCCTGAGTCAGATGATCCGCAAGGCAGAGGGACGAATCGGCACGACGATCTTTGACCGCAGCACCTCGCCCATCGGGCTTACGGAGGCGGGGAGAGCCTACATCCGCGCGGCGGAGCAGGTGCTGCAAATCGAATCGGATCTGCGCCGGTATCTGGATGACGCGGAAAGGTGCATCACGGGCGTATTGACGCTGGGCGGTGCGATGCTGTTTACTTCTTATGTGCTGCCCCCGCTGCTGAGCACCTTTTCCGAACGCTATCCCGGTGTGGAGCTGCGCCTGCACGAAGCGCCCACAGCCCGCCTGAAGGAGCAGCTGCAGGAGGGGACGCTGGACTTTGCCGTAGACAACAGCGCCTTTGACCCGGCGGTGTACGAGGCGAGGCTTTTCAAACGCGAACAGGTGATTCTGGCCGTACCGCGCGCCTTTGCGGTCAACGAAGCGGCGGCGCGCTTCCGCCTTTCCGCCGCCGATCTGCTTCGGGAGGAAACGCCGCGCGCGCCGCTTTCCCTTTTTCAAGACACCCCATTTTTGATGCTCAAGGAAGGCAATGACACCCGCGAGCGGGCCGAGCACCTGTGCGCCCGGGCGGGTTTTTCCCCGAAAATCCGGCTTCAGCTGGACCAGCAGCTCGCAGCCTATACCCTCGCGGGCTACGGATTGGGCGCGGCCTTTATCAGCGATACGCTGGCCGTGAGCGCTCCGCCGGACGAGCGGCTGTACTTCTACCGCATCGACAGCCCGGACGTAGAGCGCAGCATCAGCCTGTTTTATAAGCGCACACGTGTATTCAGCGCCCCCATGCGCGCATTTCTGGACCTGCTGCCCGCAGGGGGAAGCACCCCGGATGAAGCCCCTTTTCCCATTGATCACAAGCGTTGACAGCCGGGAGCTTTTCGGGCAACACCCGAGCGAAGAAAAAACGCCGTTCCGCCAGGAATGGCCACGACGGAACGGCCAGAGCGCATAGCAAGCAAAGCGGGCGCAGCCACGCAGGCCGCCGGGCAGGGCCTGACGGGCACAAGCCAGGCGGGCGATACCATTTTGTTGCTGTATCGAAGCAGAGGCTGATGCCGCAGAAAAGACGGACCAGGCCCTTTCGCGGGCCGGAGATTTGGCTTGCTTTCAGATCAGGCGCGCCGGTGCCGGCCCATGCGGTATGCCTTCGCCAGCAGAGCTGCCTGCAAACCTGCCAAAACATGGGGCAGGGAAAAGGAACGGGTTTTCACTGGGCGATGGGTACAGGCGTATCGGCCATCACGTCGTTGACCAGCGTGAGGCAGCGTTCCATCACGCCTTTCTGGGTATCGTCCACATAGTCGGGATAGGTTTGGCCGTCGTTGAGAATCACACGGTAGCGCGTGACGTCATCCTCCTTGCCGCGCCAGGAATAGGTGGGCGTATAGCTCAGGTTGTCAAAGGCCACGCAGCCGGTGACAGGGTCGTACACCACGTCGGACCGCAGCAGAATGCTGGCCAGGGTGGTACGCTTTTCCCGGTCGTAGGTAAACAGATTGCCCAAAGAATAGGCGCACAGCACGGGATGATACTTGCCGTCCCCCCGATCGGCCGTGAGGATCTCCACCGTTTGCAGCGTGCCGGAATGGGTGCCCAGAATGATATCCGCGCCCGCGTCCGCGATGCCCTGGGCAAGTTCCGTCTGGGTGCTGGTGGGGGCCGTGGCCCCTGCCTTGCCCCAGCACAGGGAAACCACGACCACCTTCGCGCCCGCCTGACGGACTTTGGCAATATCGTCGGCGATCACGGGCAGTTGCTGGCTGGCGATGACGAATGCCTGCTCCTCATCGGTGGTCTGGCGCTTTCCAGAGGAGGTCAGCTCGTTTTGGTAGCTGAGCAGCGCCACGGAAATCCCGTTCACCTCCACCAGCGTAAGGCTGTCGCGCTCCTGCTGCGAGGCATATACGCCATAGGGCGTCATTCCTGCGGCGGATACCGCCTCCTGGGTTTCAACAAGCCCGGAGACGCCGCCGTTGAGCGCGCCGTAATATCCCAGACACAAGGCGTTGACGCCCGTCGCGTGAAGAGGCGCGAGCACGTCTGCGGGAATGTTGGAATCGCTCAGCTTCGCGCTGGCAATCACGTTGTTTTCCAGCGTGGCGATGCTCAGGTCGGCCGCCAGGTCGCCCGCAAGGTCGCCAAAGAGGATGTCGAAGCGGTAGGTATCGTCGTCCGTCAGCGCTTTTTGCACATTGGAATTGATCTGAATGCTGCCTGCCGCGCACAGCGAAAAGCGCTGCTCAGGCGGCTCGGTTGGCGCTGCGGGAGTGGGTGTGGCGGTGGCCAGCTCGGAGGGAGGAAGCACGGAGGCCTGTGGCGTGGGCCCGACGAGCGACACGCCGGATGCCGCAATCTGGGACAGGGACTGATCGATGGCCACCGCCAGCTCAGCCGCGTTGGTGCGCACATCGGTCGTACCCGTCAGCCTGGGCAGCAGGGCACAAAATCCCCCGAGCACCACGATGGTTAAAAGGAGCATCACGACGGTTCCCAGTGACACACCCCGTCTTGAACGCCTGCGTCGGCTCATGGAAAGCCTCCTTCATTCCATAGGTATTAAAAAAACAAACGTGCGCCAATCGGAGCCCGCGGGCCACGAAGGGCTTGACCAATGGATGAAGCAATGATATCATAACCAATAACCGATATGCAAGTTTGAGGAGTGACGGCCATGAAGATCAGTTTTTCCACCCTGGGCTGTCCGCGCTGGAGCTGGCGGGAGATTTTGGCGACCGCCTGCGATCTGGGCTACGGCGGCGTGGAGGTACGCGGCGTCGGCAACGATATCTCGGTTCCCAGCATTCCCGCCTTTTCGGATGAAAACCTGGACAAAACCAAGGCGGAGCTTGCCCGATTGAACCTGGCCATCCCCTGCCTGGACAGCGATTGCTGCATTCACCTGCGCGAAACGGAGCAGACCACCAACGAGGAAATCCGGGCCTACATTCACCTGGCGCAGAAGCTGGGCGTGCCCTATGTGCGCGTGATGGCGACCGCGCCCGTTCCTCAGCCCGCCGGTACGGTGGACGAGGGCTATGTGCAGCACCGCGCGGTGGAGATGGGGCATTACGCGCTGGAACACGGCGTGAAGATGCTGATTGAGACCAACGGCGTATGGAGTGACAGCGAGAAGCTGGCCCGGCTGATGAGCACCATCAGCTGCGAGGGCGTGGGTGTCTTGTGGGATGTCCATCATCCCTACCGCTTCATGCACGAAAAGCCGGAAACCACCTATCAGAACCTGCGCCCCTGGCTGTGCCATACCCATTTCAAGGACAGCACCGCCACGGCGGACGGCTACCGCTATGCCCTGCCCGGCTTTGGCGACGTGCCGTTGGAAGAAATCGTGGGCGTGCTCAAGGATGGCGGCTACGACGGGTTCTATTCGCTGGAATGGGTCAAGCGCTGGGATACGACGCTGGAGGAACCGGGCATCGTCTTTGCGCACTTTGCCAACTATATGCGCACGCTCTGACGGCTCCATTGCCGGGAGCTTGCTAAGGGGCGGCCGCCGGAGGGCGGCGGCCCCTTTGTGATGCGCGGAAAGGTCGAACGTATGTTTGACAACCGTACCTAAAACCTGTATCATAGCAAAGACAAGGAGGCGTGGCGCATGATTGTTTTGGGCGTCGACCCCGGACTGGCCACGCTTGGCTGGGGCGTGATCGAGGCGGAGCGGGGAAGGCAGCGGCTGGTGGACTATGGCTGCATTCTGACCACGCCGCAGCAGTCCTTTCCCGACCGCCTGTGCCAGATCGGGCGGGATATGCGCGCGCTGCTGAGGCAGTACCGGCCGGAGGAGATCGCCTTTGAGGAATTGTTCTTTGCGCGCAATGTGACCACGGCGCTCACCGTGGGCGCGGCACGGGGCGTGAGCCTGGCCGCCTGCGCCGAGTATACCGACCGGCTGTATGAATACACGCCCATGCAGGTCAAGCAGGCCATCGTAGGCTATGGCAAGGCCGAAAAGCAGCAGGTGCAGCAGATGGTAAAACTCCTTTTGCATATGCAGGACATCGCCCGCCCCGACGACGCGGCAGATGCCATCGCCATCGCGCTGACCCATGCCGCCACGGGTCCCGCGCGCGAGCAGTTTAAAATGAAGTGAGGCGCTGACATGATCGCAATGGTAAAGGGCACCCTGATGGAAAAAAGCGAGGGCGAGGCCGTTGTGATGACCGCCGGCGGCCTGGGCCTGCGCGTGATGTGCAGCATGAACACGCTCGCCGTGCTGCCTGCCGCCGGGCAGGAATGCACGCTGTATACCTTTATGAACGTGCGGGAGGACGCCATGGAGCTCTTCGGCTTTTGCCAGAAGGAGGAGCGCGACATGTTCAAGCGCCTGACCTCCGTAAGCGGCATCGGCCCAAGGAGCGCGCTGGGCGTGCTGGGCAGCATGCCGCTGGCGGATCTGCGCCTGGCCATCCTCACCGGGGATGCCGCAGCGCTGTCCCGCGCGCCGGGCATCGGCAAGAAAACGGCGCAGCGCATCAGTCTGGAGCTCAAGGACAAGCTGGCTCAGGATGCGCTTTCCGGCGCGGCGGGACTGGACGACGCGGCCTTTGCCATCGAGCCCGACGCGCCTGCACAGGACGCGCTGGGTGAGGCGCTACTGGCCCTTAAGTCGCTGGGATACACGCCGCAGGAGGCGGCCGCGGCGCTCAAGGGCGTCAAGGGGCAGGCGGAGACGCCGGATGAGCTGATCAAGCTCGCCCTGCGCCACATGGCGCAAAACATGTGAGGGAAGAAGAGAGGATAGGGCATGGACGACCGCATCGTTTCCACGGGCTTCCGGCAGGGCGAGGACGAGCAGGAGCAGAGCCTGCGCCCCAAAACCCTGCGGGAATACATCGGTCAGGAGAGCGTAAAGCGGAATCTGCATATCTCCATCGAGGCGGCGCTCAAGCGCCACGAGCCGCTGGACCATCTGTTGCTCTACGGTCCGCCGGGCCTGGGCAAAACCACGCTGGCAGGGATTATCGCCGCGGAGATGGGGCAGAACATCCGCATCACCAGCGGCCCCGCCATTGAAAAGGCGGGCGACCTGGCCAGCATTCTGACCAACCTGAGCGACGGCGACGTGCTCTTTATCGACGAGATCCACCGCCTGAGCCGCTCCGTGGAGGAAGTGCTCTATCCTGCCATGGAGGACTACGCGCTGGATATCATGATCGGCAAGGGACCCACGGCGCGCAGCATTCGGCTGGACCTGCCGCGCTTTACCCTGGTGGGCGCCACCACGCGGGCGGGGCTTTTGAGCGCGCCGCTGCGCGACCGCTTCGGCATCCTGTTCCGGCTGGAGATGTATTCGCCTGAGGAGCTGGCGGCCATTGTGCGGCGCAGCGCGGGCATTCTGAACGTGCGCGCGGATGACGAAGGCATTCTGGAAATCGCCCGCCGCAGCCGCGGCACGCCGCGTATTGCCAACCGCATGCTCCGCCGCGTGCGCGACTTTGCGCAGATCCGGGCGGGAGGCGTGATTACGCTGGAGGTGGCCCGGCAGGGTATGGATCTTCTGGATGTGGACGAGCTGGGACTGGAAAAGCTGGACCGCGCCATGCTGGAAACCATGATCGACAAGTTTGGGGGCGGACCGGTGGGTCTGGAAACCCTGAGCGCCATGACGGGCGAGGACGCCTCCACCATCGAGGACGTGTACGAGCCGTACCTGATGCAGCTGGGCTTTCTCACACGCACGCCCAGGGGCCGTGTGGTCATGCCCGCCGCTTATGAACACCTGGGGCGCAAGCCGCAGACGCCGCCCGACGAGGGGGAACAAATGCGTATATGAAAACCAGCGATTTTGATTATGAGCTGCCGCAGGAACTGATCGCGCAGACGCCCATCGAGCCGCGCGATCACAGCCGCCTGTTGGTATACGACCGTGCGGACCGCAGCGTCAGGCACCTGCATTTTTACGATCTGCCGCAGTTTCTGCATGCGGGCGACGCGCTGGTCATCAATGAAACGAAGGTGATTCCCGCGCGCCTGCTGGGCCAGAAGGAGGACACCGGCGTGCCGGTGGAGCTGCTGCTTCTCAAGCGCCTGGAGCGCGACGTGTGGGAGGCGCTGGTCCGGCCGGGCCGCAGGCTTCGCCCCGGCACGATGTGCGTGTTTGGCGAAGGGCTGTTGAGGGCGGAAATCATCGACAATGCCGAGGACGGTGGGCGCAAGGTGCGCTTCCACTATCAGGGCGTGTTCGAGGAGATTCTGGACCGGCTGGGCCAGATGCCCCTCCCGCCCTACATCCATGAGAAACTGATGGACAAGACCCGCTACCAGACCGTCTACGCCCGCGAGGAGGGCAGCGCTGCCGCGCCTACGGCAGGCCTGCATTTCACGCCGGAGCTTCTGGACCGTGTGCGCAGGATGGGCGTGGATGTGGTGCCGATCGTGCTGCATGTGGGGCTGGGCACCTTCCGTCCCGTGAAAACGGAGGACCTCAGCCAGCATCACATGCATGTGGAGCACTATGAGGTGCCGCCGGAAGCGGCGGCGCGTATCAACGCGGCGCGCGCGGCGGGCGGCCGCTGCGTATGCGTAGGCACCACCAGCGTGCGCACGCTGGAAACCGTCACCGGCGAGGATGGAATCATCCGCGCTCAAAGCGGGGATACGGGCATCTTCATCATGCCCGGCTATACCTTCCATGCGACGGACGCGCTGATTACCAACTTCCACCTGCCGCAGAGCACGCTCCTGATGCTCATTTCCGCCTTGATGGGGCGTGAGGAGGCGCTGCGCGTCTACCGTGAGGCGGTGAAGGAACGTTACCGGTTTTTTTCTTTCGGGGACGCCATGCTGATCCTTTGAGATTCATGTCGGTCAAAGGGGAGGAGCCTGACGAGGCTGCCCTGGCATCGAAGCGGCTCCTCCATTCCTCTTCACTGAGACATACGCTCCCTGTGCAGATGCGTGTCATTCGGTCAGCCAGGCGCTGCGGCGCCCTGTTTGCGTCGTGCCTGTCCCAGATGAATTGCTGCGCTTCCGTAAAAACCCATCAAATTTTCGTGCAACCACTTTTTACAAAGGAAAAGTTGTGCTATACTATAAATGTATGTGTCCGCATCACACACTATGTTGGAACAGGAGGATACAATCAATGCAATATTCAAGAGAAGTCGAGGAAATGGTATGCGTCAAAAAGGGCCCCAACCATGGCCCCGCTCCCATCCCCGAAGAGGGCAAGTGGGTGCAGAGCCGCGAGATCAAGGATATCAGCGGCCTGACGCACGGCGTTGGCTGGTGTGCTCCCCAGCAGGGCGCCTGCAAACTGACCCTCAACGTTAAAGAAGGGATCATCCAGGAGGCGCTGGTGGAGACCATCGGCTGCAGCGGCATGACCCACTCTGCCGCCATGGCCGCCGAGATCCTGCCCGGCAAGACCGTGCTGGAAGCCCTCAATACCGACCTGGTTTGTGACGCCATCAACACCGCCATGCGCGAGCTGTTCCTGCAGATCGCCTACGGCCGTACCCAGAGCGCCTTCAGCGAGGGCGGCCTGGTCATCGGCGCTGGCCTGGAGGACCTGGGCAAGGGCCTGCGCAGCCAGGTGGGCACCATGTATGGAACCCTCAAAAAGGGCGTTCGCTATCTGGAGATGGCCGAGGGCTATGTGCTCAAGCTGGGCCTGGACAAGGATCATGAGGTCATCGGCTATCAGTTTGTGCACCTGGGCAAGATGATGGAAGCCATCAAGAATGGCACCGATCCCAAGGAAGCTTACGAAAAGAACGTCGGCACCTATGGCCGCTTCGCCGAGGCCGTCGAATACATTGATCCCCGTCATCAGTAATCCGAATTTGTTAAGAGGTGAGTGGAAATGGCTACTTTTGAAGGATACGAAAGAAGAATCGGAAAGATTGAGGGCGTCCTCAAGCAGTACGGCTTCACCGATCTGGATTCGATGGCGCAGTTTGTAAAGGACAAGGGCGTTGATGTGGACGGCATCGTCCGCGGCGTACAGCCCATCGCCTTTGAAAACGCTGTGTGGGCGTACACCCTGGGCGCGGCCATTGCCCTCAAGAAGGGCTGCAAGACTGCCGCCGAGGCTGCCACCGCTATCGGCGAAGGCCTGCAGGCGTTCTGCATTCCCGGCTCCGTGGCCGATCAGCGCGCTGTGGGCCTGGGCCATGGCAACCTGGGCGCCATGCTGCTGAGTGAAAACACCAAGTGCTTTGCCTTCCTGGCCGGCCATGAGAGCTTTGCCGCTGCTGAGGGCGCCATTGGCATTGCCCGCACCGCCAACAAGGTGCGCAAGGAGCCCCTGCGCGTCATCCTCAACGGCCTGGGCAAGGACGCGGCCTACATCATCAGCCGCATCAACGGCTTCACCTACGTGCAGACCCAGATGGATTACAAGACCAGCGAAGTCAAGATCGTCAAGGAAACCGCCTACTCCGACGGCGAAAAGGCCAAGGTGCGCTGCTATGGTTGCGACGACGTGACCGAGGGCGTGGCGATCATGCGGCTGGAGGACGTCGATGTGTCCATCACCGGCAACAGCACCAACCCCACCCGCTTCCAGCATCCCGTGGCTGGCACATACAAGAAGTGGGCTGTTGAAAACGGCAAGAAGTACTTCTCCGTGGCCTCCGGCGGCGGCACCGGCCGCACCCTGCACCCCGACAACATGGCCGCCGGCCCCGCCTCCTACGGCATGACCGACACCATGGGCCGCATGCACTCCGACGCCCAGTTCGCCGGGTCCTCCTCCGTCCCCGCTCACGTGGAGATGATGGGCCTGATCGGCATGGGCAACAACCCCATGGTGGGCGCTTCGGTGGCCATCGCAGTGGCCGTGGAGCAGGCCTTCCAGAAGTAAAAAAACCTTTTCCCGGGCGGCTTTGGTTCCCGCAGAGAAGGGCAGATCAAAGACAGGAAACGGCGGCCCATCGGACCGCCGTTTTTGTTTGGAACCCTCTTTCTACCACAGAAAGATCTCCGCATTTTTCGCGTATTTTTCCGCGTATTCCCGGACAGCCGCCACATTCTTCGGGGTCGTCTTGATCACCCAGGGCGGGTCTTTCCGATTGATACCGCCCCTGCGGGGCGTCTGCCGGGGGATCGTGCGCAGGACGATAAAATCTTTTTTGATCTCAAATCCCGCGATGTCCGCAACGGTCACATCGTCCCGCTCGACCGCCCTCAGATCTTCCCACCGGACAAAGGCCAGCCGAAACCAGCAGAACCGGAACAGGACCCCCTCCCCGTCCAGCACGGCGGTTTGGATGCTGAACACCATAAGGCCGCCGAGGATCAGAAGCAGAACGATGCCCGGAAACACAATAAGGAAGCGATGCGCCATTTCCAAGGTCAGCCCGACGGCCACGATCGCCAGCGTCAGCAAGATAAAGAACAGGCACAGAACGACCACATACTTGGGGCCGGTAAAAAGGGTCTTTTTCTCCTCATTTTTTTGCATTTCAATCTCTCCCCGGCAGATCGACTGCCTTTTTCGCCGTTCTGCCCTTCCGGGAGGGAAGGCCCTCCCCCTTGGCCGCAGGACCGGCTAAATCCTTCACCCTTCGAGGACGGTGATCTGACAGGCCCGCATGGCCTCGAGGGCGGTGCGGTGAGCCTGCGGGGTGACGCCCGCACAGCAGGCGGCGTTCGCCTCGATCTCGGCCTCGGGCAGCGCGGCCTTGAGCGCAAAGGCGTTGGAGATC